>Ga0116162_10002386_pt1 | contig 11705 bp, 12 predicted proteins | sample AD_UKC105_MetaG_FD_89875 | JGI IMG/M metagenome (GOLD analysis project Ga0116162, IMG submission 89875) | Active sludge microbial communities of municipal wastewater-treating anaerobic digesters from Hong Kong - AD_UKC105_MetaG | ecosystem: Engineered > Bioreactor > Anaerobic > Digestate... | reverse complement strand
GGAGTATTTCCATCGTGGGTGTCTTCTTTTTAGCTGACGCACAACGTTTGAGGCTAAAAGCTGGCGGGCAATTCGGAGCACTTCACTTTCAAACTACTATAATGCTCATAAGTTGTACTGCCCTTCAAATTAGCACTTACCGCCCGCTTGATTTTAGCCTTTGTTACCGCCTGGTGTTCTGTCTTCCAGTCTTGTAAACCATTGTCAATATACAGTTTCCGTGTCATTTTACTTTTTCTTTTCTGTCGGCTTTTGTGTCAGCGTTTTTTATTTTTATTAAGTGGCGGCAATTTATTTTAAACATTTTTAATATTGAAAAATTTCTTATTAATGTTTATCAATTTGTCTGTATATACTTATTTCGTTTTTATAATTTCCCCATACTCATTAATGTAAAATCCTTGATCACGATTAAACAAATCATCGAAACACTCGAAGTATTTAGCTTCAAACCATTCCCCATTTAATGCATCAACAGTAATAAGAGTATCTTCCATAATTGGATAGTCGTTTTTCAATTCAAGTATAGTAAATGGACCAAAAATTTCTTCATCCATGTATATATAGTATAGCATTGGGCTATTATCCATCACATTATTTTGGACAATAGTTGAATCAACTAATGTTTCTTTTTTTCTACCGAATAATTTTCTAAGAAAGCCCATTTTGTTAAACGAATTTATAAACAGTGTCAGCACTATCAATACTAACACTGTTTTTATTGCTTAATTATACTTTTTGAATGAAATTATTTAACTCGTTGTAACATGCATTGACTTTATTGTGTTGCCGTATTATTTGAGTCAGGATTGTAATACCTAAAACAATATTTACAATTGAACTTATAGCCCCAAATTCTGGAACAAAGCTGCCAAAAACATTAACGGCAAATTGAATAATAACCAAAATCAAATAAGAAGAACCACTAAAAGCACCGTCTGTCCCACGCTTTTTAAGAAAGTTTGATTCTCTATTAAGCCACTGTACATACCAAACAATAGCATAAATACCAAGTGTAATTATTGATAGCCCTATAACTTCCCAAAACCCTCTTGTGTTCTTACCATCTGCAGCACAAGAAATGTTTGTTTCTTTTGCCATAGCAAAAGCCATGACAATACCATAAATACCAAATGTTATTGCAGATAACAAATAAATTACCCATGCTTTTCTTTTAAAAGGGAGAATTTGTACCCCTGTGCCACGTACTTGATTAAAGAAATAATCACCTCTAACAATCGTTCCGTCGTCTAAAATCTTGTAATTTTCAGCCATATTAATTTTGGCAGTATTTATCCAGTTGCCTACTGTTTTAAAAATGATTTTTATTATTTACGTTAATCTTTTAGCTTTCTTTAGGTGCATAGGGCACTTCAATACTTGTTGTTACCTGTAAAGGATAAGTAAAAATCTCTGCATTGTCGCCTCCAATTTTGGGATTGTTTGTATTGCATACTAATGTAAATTGCGATAAATGCCCAAGCAAACGTGGTGTAAACAACTCGTTATTACGATTTAAAATATCCAAAGCCAATTTCACCCCAATAATTGTTACAAAATCTATATCAACAGAAATACCAGGTTCGAAAGTTGCTTTTGCTAAATCTTCCTCATTAGTATAAAACTTGCGGTTTTGTGTCGTTCTACCTGAGGTGTCGCCTAATGCCCACATAAAATCCGAATAGTCGGGCATGCCTTCTGGTAAGCAATAGAAAATTTCTCCTGCAAAAGCACGTTCCCAAAAACCTATAGACATCATCGGCATACCAACCTCTTTTGCTATTTGGTTGGCATACAAGTCGCCTTCGCGGTTGTCTGCACCACCTATTACAATAGTGTCCTTGTCGCAAAAATCTTTGAAAATTGTCAGAGGAACATCCTGAATAATCATATTTTGTGTTATAACCTTTGCTGAAGGATTTATTTGCAAAATACGTTCTTTAACCGCTTGTGTTTTGTATTTGCCAACATCAAGGACTCCACATTGGTGACGACATATATTATGATACCCTATTATATCGTTGTCTATTAATAGAAAGCGACCAACACCGGCTCTTGCCAATTCCAATGCAACTAGGCTACCAACAGAGCCGCAACCAATCAGCATTGCTCCTGTTTTTAGCATAATATCAGATTCCAAAATACCAGTGTTACGAGAGAAAATATCCAACTTCAAAGAGTAGCGTTCTTTTTTGCAGGTTTTTCCCTCGTTATTAACAAAGTTCAGGACATCATTTTCGTAATACCCAGTTAATTTGCCAAGTGGCATTTCGCTTGGTTTTTCGACTAATACTTCGCCGATTTCTACAACGTTTTTATTCTCGTTTTTTCCAATCAAAGAAACTATGTTATAATAGTTTGTATCTTCGACATAATAACCATATAATTTGCCTGTAAATTTTTCCTGTTCTAATTCCGCCGGGAAACAAACAGTCGGTTGATTTTTCTTTTTTTCTAATTTTATCATATACTATATATTAATTTATTACAAATTCATTAATGTCAATTTGGCCATTTACCCATTTCTCAAACAACCCAATCCATTTTAAAGCATTATCAATTGTTGTCACTCCTGTAACATCATTTTCGGGTGCAACTGCAAGGTATTTATTGTTTGCCAAATCGGTTTTTACATAAGATACATCGTTTGCAATTGCAACTAATTCGTTCAAATCGGGTTGAATGATATATACCCGCAACTGCTCTTTGAGTTTACGATAATTTCGGGCATAAGTCAATTGCAATAGCCATTGATAATTCCCCTCAGCTACTAATGCAACCGTAACTACACCATCAGCAGTTTCAATAAGGCAATCTGGATATTTAGCAAGAATTGCGTTTTGCTCGTTTTCAAATAGATTTGGGGTTACTTCCTGCCAATTTCGCACATAAGACGCAACCGGAGGAGGAGGAGGTGGTGGTGGTGGAAGATGTTGAGTAGAAAGGGTAGTGTTGTTTTGTGTATTTTGGTATTCTTGTATTTCACTTTGTGGAATACCTGCAAAATAGAAATCGGCAGAAAGTTTTTTAATTTTCTTAAAGCCTTGTATCCATAAGAACACTACAAAAGCAATAAATACTAATGTAAGGAAAACTGCAAATTCTGGATGGTGTTCGAGTAAATTTGCTTGCCACATAAGTATAAAATCGTAAATGCCGTGTAGCAATACAGGTATGATAATACAAAGTGCAAGATATTTGTTTTTACTTTCTGGTAAGAATTTAGCATACGAAAAATAGAAACCCATAGTTACTCCAAACAATGCGTGAGCTGGAACGGCAGTTAATGCTCGCACAATGGCTGTTGCTGCTCCACTTTGCAAAACATACAAGATATTTTCGAGTGTAGCAAAACCCATAGACACAAATACTGCGTAAATAATGCCATCAAAACGCTCATTGAAATTTTCGTTTTTCCAAATCAAAAAATAGAGCATAGCAAATTTAAGCAGTTCTTCGGGAATCGCTGCCATGAAAAATGCCTCAATAAACGCATCAATAAAATGATTACCCGTATTAGCTGTTATTCCTGAAACTTCAACTACAATAACCACGAAAACAGTAGATAATGCACCTAACCCAAATGCTTTAAGCAAAAGCGAAAACGGTTCTTGCTCGTACTTGTCTCTGCGATAAAGGTAAAGCAGAATTAGAACGGTAGGTAAAATGGATAATATAAGCAGAAATGGAATCATCTGTTTATAGTTTTATATCATCTAAGCTAATATGGTTAGATTTCCAATCTTTGTATTTCCGAAGCCATTCGTCAAATTTACCAATTACTTCTAAACCACTTACCTCATCCTTTGGTATAGTTTTCGAGAAATCCAGATAACTTTCACCCGTTCCGTCAATAGCAATATATGGGAAGTCCTTGAGGTTATCGCCAAGCAACTCATCTAAATCTGGTAAAATTAAATAGATTTTAATTTCTTTATTTACCAAGTAATCAGATGAATAAACCAATTGAAAGGACAAAATCCCCTGTTTTAAAGATACTGTATTGTAATTCTTGATAAAAAATGAAACAATACCATTTTCAACATTTTTTTCAGCATCAGAAAATCGCCTGCGTATTTCGGCTTCTTCTTTCATATATAGTTTTGGGTATTGTTGAAACCAAAAACCTGCTTTTGACGGTTTTACCTTTATTTTCTTTATAGGTTTAATGCTTTTAAGAAAAAACATAACAATTAACACAACAAAACAAATAAAAGTACAGAATAAGAAAGTCAAAATGAAAAACATTGGAGATATGGGATAAATCAACATTGTCAACATTGCTGCAATTACTAAAGAAGTGCCCATAACAATCCATTCAGTTTTAGAGTCGTGCCTTCGTGGCAAAAATGCCAATAGAAATGATAATAAAGAAGCTACTAATAATAATACAATGGCAGTTCTTAATCCTTTTCTCGATAACTCAGGAGTAAGTTCATGAGATTTTTTAAAAGCGTCTAAATAAGCACTCTCTTTTTCTTTGATAAATTCTTCTTTCAATTTTACTAATTCACTTTTAACAAGAACAGAATCATACAATAGAGTTATTGAATCTTTAATTGCTTGAATTTTATTTAAATGCCTCAACTTACTCTCACTGTATTCTTTAATTGTTTCTTTTGGCTTTTTCTCCCTAAAAGTTTCATTAATACTATCGTTGGTTAAATATTTATTAATTTCAATTTCAAGATTAGTACTATACAAGCTATCTTTTTTCAACTCAACTTTGGGTGGATTCAAATTAAAATCGACTTCTGCTTTTGCTATTATACTATCAGTTAAAGGTACGATTGGAGTGTATTCGGTGTAGTAAACACGATATAGTGATTTTACATCGTCTGATACTTTCAACTTGTTGTACGAATAGTATGTAAACAATGAAAACAAAGCACCAACAACAAATAGTAGCAAAAACATGTGTTTTGAATTGAAATAACTCATAAGTTCTTTAACTATATTGCTATTCTTTTGGATTGTTTGACTGACCCCAAACCCGATTTCTGATTGATTCCCTGTATTCGTCGAAGAGTTTTTTTTTTGAGGAGGATATGGATTCAACTCTTTATCTTCGTCGTAATATTTCCACTTGAAATATTTTTCAGGGATTAAGTCATTACCTACTGCAATATCTACTTTACTATAACGTAACGGATTAGATACGTGATACATTGTGAACCGGAAACGAGGGTCAATATTAACTAATCCTGAAATTGCTCCTTTGGGGTGCAATCCGGCAAAAGTACGGTTTGTGCCGTCATCGGTGCCCGAAAAAGTATCCATACTACCCGGATGGCGATGCCAAAGCCCTAAAAGTTGCAACTCTTGTTCGTATTTTTTAGACTCGTTTTGGGCTACATAGTTAACAAATTGTTCATCATACTCAAAATAGGCATATTGGAAAATAGAACGAGGTCCTGGAGGCAAAACTTCCATTACTATCCAATTACCATTATCTAATATATGACCTAATAAAATCCCTCCTGTTTCATAGGGATCTTTTTTAAATGTTTCGGTTATAATAGCGTTATAAGCTTCTTCCGAAAATATTACACATTGACAATCATTATTCATAATTCTATTTTTATTATATACCTCCGTGCTCGTTAAACTTTTCTCTTTCTAAATCCCCTGTCCAAACGAGTTCAAAAGCCATGAGCCATTTAACCGCCCATGCTATTACGGAAGCAGCAGAAGTAACTTCTTTTCCTGTTTTGATATTGCTTGCTTCGGCAGTACAAAGATAAACCTGATTATTGCTATCGCGTAATAAATGTGTAGGAGTCCACCCCATGCCCTCAATTAATTCATTTATATCTGGCTCAACAAGGTAAACACGAACTGAACTACCCATTACTTGTTGTGGATGATTGTTGTTATAAACCGCCATAATGTTCCAAGATGTATTCCCCATAACACCAATATTTAATTCGCCAATCCAAGCCAAACGTCCATCATCTAATTTATCTAGTGTAAAATAGGGAAAAGCACGTTGCATTGCAGCCTTTTCAGCATTCAAAAGCGAAGGGTCTTTTTCATACCATTGATTTATTGCCAACTTACCCGCAGGTATAGAAATGCCATTACCTGGATTATTATCTGTAGTAACGCTTCCTGTAGGACTAATAGGAATTTTCTTACCTTCCAACAATTTCTTTTTTAACTCTTCACGTTTTGCTTTTAAAGCCGCGTCATCGTCTGCCAACTTACCCGCAGGTATAGAAATGCCGTTGCCAGAATTTGAACCAGTGGTTACATTCCCTGTTGGACTGATTGGAATCTTCTTACCTTCCAACAATTTCTTTTTTAACTCTTCACGTTTTGCTTTTAAAGCTGCATCATCGTCAGCCAAACAAGTGGCTGGAATTTTAATCAATGTACTCATAAATTTGATTTTAAAATTGTTAAACATTCTATTTTAATTGAAACTTCTTTCATTCATTATTCCTTTTATTTCTCCAGCATCCAAATTCCCGGGCTGAGGACCATCGTAGTTTTCATTCCAAGGGTTTCGTTCCCTGTATTGATTATGAACTTTGCCACTAGAGCCACTATCAACATTCATATCCATGCCAGTAAGCAGTGACATTTCCTTTTGCTTTTGGTCTAAAAATTCTAAAAGGTCATTTAATCCTTTACCTCTCATTCCTGTTCCACCATTTATATATATATTAAATACTTCGCTGTACTTTTTAATATAACTCTCAAAGAAACGGTTTGCAACAGAATCCTGCCAATTTTCTCTGGTAACGATACTTTGGCTTTCTAAATTTCGCTGAATTTCCTGAACTTGTAATACATAATCTGGTATCATAGTTTTTATTTTTTTTACTATCTAATTCTATCTCTTGTTCTCGAACATACACAAATTGGCATTGGACGGTGGCATCTATTACATACCATAGAAACATTGGCATCTGCAATATTTGAAGATTCGCTTCTTTGCTTAGCTTTCACTTTTTCAGTAGCTTTCTCAAACTGTTGCTCTTTGGTTGGCGACAATGTCTCATTTGGAAGAGTTTGAAGTAATGGTCTACCAAGATATTTTTCAACTATTTCAAGTATTTTGTTTAATTTTGACTGTGCTTCGTCAGTATGGTATTTTGCAACAAACTCTAATGTTTTTTCGCCACCATTTGGAACAATTGGGCTATAAAATTTATACTCATTTATTTCATACTTGCAATCAGACAATATAGTTTCAGCCTTTTCTAATTTTCTTCTACACTCTGCAACATTTTGCCTTGCGGATTCTACTTTACTTTTTTCTGAAGAGCAGCTTGGGCTAATATGTGTACTTCCATCTTCATCCGTATATTCTCTTTGTGATGCGATACAATTAGAATATTCGCTTTCTGCATCCTGCAATTGTTTCTCTGCAATTAAAAGATGCTCTTTTAACATATTCCTCTGTTCTTCGAATGCTCCGATACAATTTTGCAAATATAAATCTACCTCCTTTAATAACTTAAGTAGAGAATCTCCACAATAATCTATTGCATCATTCAATTGAATGAGTGAATGATAGTCATGTATTATAACTTTGCTATAACTCATATCAATATACTAATGTATGCTCATACCAGAGTTTTCTGCCTTTTGAATAACCTCTATACGAGGAGGTAAGTATGAATTTGCCCACTCCTGATATTTTTCTCCAATTTCACGAATTTGTTCTTTTGTTGTGTTAAATTCATTGTCGAACTCATCAAATTTGTCATCTTTCCAATCTTGGTTTAAATTTTTCAAACCGTAGCAAAGAGTGTCATACAATTCAATAATATTTTTTGACAAAAGAATTAGCTGTTCTTGTAAATTAATAAGCTGCTTAGAACTTACTTTGGTTAATGATGCATCCATATAATTTTTAATTTTTAAAAGTTTATAAATCCAAATATTCTCTGAGTGTTTTTTCAAGGGGATACAAAATATCTCCTTCAAAACTTTCAATTTTCTTACTAAGTGGATTTATCAATTCCTTATCTTCGTCAAAGCCTTCTTTAAATTTTTTAAACTGGCTGTCACCCCATGATTTTGCAACATCCTCTACTGCACCTTCTGTAACTTTTAATTGCTTTTGTAAATCCTCAACAACGTCAAGTAATTGATTCCTGAATTTGCGTAGAGAATCTACGTCATTAATTATTCCATCCATTTTTATAATAATTTATAAGGTTTAAATTTTGATAAAATTCTGTTTCTGTTATTAAAGTAGTACCCTCTGTATTTCGAACTAGGGCGATTCATAATAAACAATTTATTAGCAATTTCGCTACCTACAGTTTTCATTGAATCTTTGTCATCCATTTGAAGAGCAACCCTATGTGAGAAATAAGAAAATGAACTGTCTCCTATTTGTAGGAAGTTTGTAACATTATCTACTTGCAGAACAGTGAAAACACCAACTAATGCTCCCTTGCTTAATATATAAGCCAATAATTGCCCTGATTCAGAAACATCATCACCACGTCTTCCTCCTTTCTTAAACATTTGTGCCAAATGAAATGCAATTAAAATCAAATAAATATGTTTTTGTTGTCGATTTTCATCAGATATGCGAGCATCTATTTCATTTTTTATATTCTGCAATGTTTCAATTACTTCATCTATTTTGCTTGACCAAATTGTTTCAAACGCAGGTGTATTATAGTATTTTTCAGGAATAGAATATAAATCATCAGTAGGTCTCATGAAATTAAAGAAAATGAGCTTTGCCGATTTATCTGTATGAGCCTCCATTATACTTAAAGGTGTATTTATAGCAATTTTTTGTGCCACATCAGGTTCTCCTCCAATAATCAAAACGTTGTCATTTGATTGTTTTTTTAAACTTGCAAATACATCGTACTCTGAAATGGCAATTGGTTCGCCGAAATATAAATTAACCTCATCAGGAAATTCTTGGGGTAAAATGTCACGCATTTTAAACTGAGGTAATTCGTCACTTCTAAATGTTATAGTGTTTTTATGTGTATAGTTTTGTGTGCCACCGAATATTTTTACTTTGTTTAAAAGGTCATCTATTTCCTTCTTTGATATAAAAAAAGTTTGAACTTTTCGGTTAGCAGTGACAACGCCAAGTTCTGAATTGTAAATACATTCCCCTGTGCGCAACTGGGGAACTGTATTCATTCCAATAAGACCTATGTCAGATGGTGAACATTTGAATACAATACGATTAGCAATCATATCTTTAGGTAGAATGCTGCTGTTAATGTCTGCTAGTTTTTGTGTGGCTAAAATCAAATTAATGCCAAATTTTCTAAATTCCTTGATAATAACGTGAATAATCAACATAGCCTCCTTACTTATATTATCTGTTTCAATTTCAAAAAGTTTCTGAAATTCATCAATAATAACTAATTGCCGTGGTATAATTAATTCAGGACATTTTTTTCTAAGATCTACAATGTTACTTACTTCATTATTTCGACAAAGTTCCATTCGCCGGCTTCCTTCTTCTTTCAATTCGCGCAAAACGCTTAATCCAAATTCTCTTTCCGCTTCAGGCGCAATAACTTTAGCATGAGGTAGATTATGCAAAGCATAAGTATTGAATTCAACGCCAGAAAAATCCATTAAATACAATTCCAATTCATCGGGGGAATAATTTATGATAGAATTAGATATGATTGCATGTAGGTAAACACTTTTACCTGACCCCGGAACACCAATAACTACTGCTGAATTCTCGCCACTCTCCTGCGTTATGGAAAGCGAAACGAGTTCCTTGTCCTCTGAGATGCCAAAGGGTATTTCAATTCGACTAGAACTGCTTCTGCTCCACCATTCAGAGTTTTTAGGAATAAAGTTGGCAAAAGAAATCACTTCAGGAGGTCTATTTTCCAGTGATTTATTTAAATATTTAACAATGTTTTGAGTTTGTAAAACTCCCAAATTCTCAAAACGGAAATTTTGAATATTTGAATTAACAGTGAAAGGGAATTGACCAGTTGAAAAATTAAAATGCAACAGAGTATTACTGAATTTTTTAAGATCAAAATTTTCAAGTTGTTTTTGTGCATTTTCTGAAACAGATAATTCATCTTGATCAACAAGTAAAATTACATGTATGCCAGCTCTTAAACCATTTTTTAGAATTTGTTTTAAAAGGGTTAATGAATCTTCTCTTAGTCCAATAGGAAATGCTTTTATAATAATAAAATGATAACCTTCAGGGTTTTCTTTACCTTGATTGTATTCCCCAATGTTTTTAATTGGATGTAGTAGTATATTTTGTATTACGTTTTCGATATATTGGGATTTCTTTTCCAGACAGTTGCGAATTTCAGATTCACGAGAATAAATAAAAACAGATTTGTTTAATGATTTGAAAATATCAGAGATTCCCTCCATTTCAATTGTATCAATAGTTGTTACAGAAAACCTACGAGTCAAAGAAGAAACAAACATACGTCCGGTAAGAGTATTAATGAAATCAAAACATTCTTGCTTTGTGGATTTGTTGTAATAAGCAACAATGTTTTTTGTATCTAATATAGTCGTATATTCATACTTCACAATACTAAATATTTCGTCAAACATTGGAAAGTCAATTACATTTTTTCCGATTAAGAATGTAGAAGCGGGAAAAATGTGCTTTTGAAATTGTATGTTCTTCCAAATATCACAATTTACTTCAGCCGTTTCATAATACTGAGGGTATAAAGGTTCGTTTATTCTATAATACTCTTCTTTGATATTGCGCAATGTTGAAATTATTTCGTTTTTCATGCTATAATCTTTCTCAGATGAAGAAAGCCAAAGTTGAGTTTTTTTGCTAATAAAGTCAATCAAAGTAAAAAACTGGTCCTGGAGCATATTGAACTTTTCAAACCTATCAAGCAATTCATTTGATAGTGAAGGATAAGAGACTGAAAAACGACGATGTTCTTCGTTCTGAATTTTGTCTTTATAATCTTTAATTGCATTTAATAGTTGCTCTCTTGTTAAAACCTCTGTCTGCTTTTTTGGATTTTTTAACCTTTCTATTTCTCTTTCCTTATCAAATAATTCTTTTTCCTGTACTACTATTACTTCTTTAAGTTCTTCATTGTTTAAGCTGATTTCCTTTATACGTTTAGTTTCTGCTTCTAAACGTAATTTCAGTTTATTCGCTTCCTCTTCTTGCATTTCTTTAAGCAATTGTAATGCATCCATTAAATTTTCAACACTACCTGCTGTTTGCCAGACAGAAGTATTGTTTATTCCTAATGGAGTACCGCTCTCAATATCTAGTGCACCCAATTCATAAACTGAGAAAGGTCCGAATATCTGCTCACCTTGCCTATAGTAATAATTGGTATTGAAAATATCTGATTGATCAACATTGGTTTCTTGCAAAACTATAGTATTATTAGCAACAACCCAGTCAGCTAGTTCGGGGTATTCTGAGGCGTGTTTCCAATCTTCACTGCCTTCTATCAGCACCAATGTGTCAGCAAATAGTCCAAATTCTTTAACTTGTTCCAATTCATAAGGACCATATTGCTGCCCTTCTAGTTCTATGTAATAAATAGTATTCATCCTTTATGTTTATTATATTGTTTTAAAAAATGTGCGGTGGGAAAAAAATAAAAAACATCGGGTCGGCTTGAGTGTCGGCTCTCTGGTCTTGTCAATATTTCGTTTTTCTGTCCTTTCACAATGGTTTACTTTTCAATTTATGTCTGTCGTTTCTGTTTCCTACACTTGGCGGTAACGGATGG
>Ga0116162_10002384_pt1 | contig 11712 bp, 12 predicted proteins | sample AD_UKC105_MetaG_FD_89875 | JGI IMG/M metagenome (GOLD analysis project Ga0116162, IMG submission 89875) | Active sludge microbial communities of municipal wastewater-treating anaerobic digesters from Hong Kong - AD_UKC105_MetaG | ecosystem: Engineered > Bioreactor > Anaerobic > Digestate... | reverse complement strand
TTTCATCTCCTTGGCTGCTTTATTAGTAAAAGTAATGGCTAAAATATTATAATCTTTAATACCATGGTCTATTAAATAAGCAATTCTGGTTGTCAAAACTCTGGTTTTACCACTTCCAGCTCCAGCCACTACTAAACAAGGTCCACTAAGATGAGTTACTGCTTCTTTTTGTTTATCATTTAAATTTTGTAAATCTATCATAAATCCTCCTGAATTTTTATTTTTAAAAACCATAGTTTTTAAGCTATGGTTTAAAGTTGCTCTACTAAATCGGGATTATTTTTTAACTTTGTAACTAAATCATCTCGATCATATTTATCAAACACATTAGCAAAAGCATCATCATCCATTAAAAACATTTCGGCGTGTCTTTTAAATATTTCTTTGTAATTAGCCACTCCTAAATCTTTTAAAAATTTCATGTTCTTTTTAATTAAATCTTGATATTCTTCTATTTTTTCAACAATAAATGAATTATTTATAGCTTTAAATTCGCTTATTTCTTCTTCGTTGAAATCATAATCTAATAAGTATGTCATGCTGCCATCCTTTCAAAAGTACGAGTAGGTAATATTACTTCTGCTACTTTTTTAACTTGTTCGCTAGTTAAATTTGAACCATAAGCTAATGCCGCTAATAATATATCTTCATTTGAAGCTTCTGGATCAGCAGCTAATATTTTATTTAAATTAGTCTCTACTCTACTCTTATCAAAATATATACCATCTATAACATAAGCATAAGCAGTTTTATCAGAAAAGCTCTCAAGTTTATCCAAAATACCTGTCATTGCTATGTAAGCTGCTGGTGAAGATGTGCCTTCGGGTTCTGGTCCAGTCAAACTAGCTAGCAAAGATTTATCAGCTATATACTCCGTTAAATCAGCATTATTATTTTTTAAGTTAGAAAATGAATTTATAATTTTACATGGTGAGGAATTTTTAGCAGCAGTCTCATAATCAGGTCCGTATTTTTCCACAGCTGAACTAAAAGCTAAATTAGCATTTTTACTACTGCATAACTTTACTATATCACCTATATCTTTAACCGTTATACCATATCTATTAGCTAAAGCTAGGGCTTCCTCTATATCTCTTCTGGTTACTGTATATAAGGTTACTGGATATTTATAAACATCTCCTTTTAACCCAATACTTTCTAAGTACTTTATATTATCAATAAATCTTTTGGTTTCTTCTTCGCCAAAACTCATAGCTACTTTAGAAACCTTTTTTGGGTCTATACCATTTTCACGATATAATTCTTCATTTAATGATGGAGTTTTTAAATCATATTCTTCAGGAGCAAAATCAACAATTTTTTCATCTTCAGGAGTTTTCTCATCAGTGGTTCCATCTAACATCAAATCATATGGATTACTAAGACTATACTCTTCTTTTGGTTCTTCCTCAATAGGCATTTTTACCTTTTCTTCTTTTAGAGGATTGTAAGATATTGATATATTACTTGGAAGTTCTAATTTTGGCACTTTTTGTTCTACTATTTCCTCTTTTGGTTCTATTGGTCTATCAAATTCAAATGGTTCAATATTTTGTAATGGCTCAAATTCTTCAATTGATTCTAAAGGGGTTGCTTCATCAAGATTAGTAGCTTGGGCTTCTTTTATAACATCACTCATTGTTTTCCCAGTTCGAGCATTTAAATCAAAATTTTCACTAAACATAACCATTTGAGCTGCTAAAGGAAGTTCATCTTCAGCAAATAACTGTTCACCATTTTCATCGGTGAATTTTCTTAAAAACTCTAACATTTCTTTCTTTGATAAGCTAAGTTCATCAGTTTTAGCACTAGCCATATAAGTTTCTAGTTTTTCTTTTAAAGCTCTTTGAAACATTAATTCTTCTTGAGCAGATTTCAAATCAGCAGTTAGCTCTTTAATTTTAACTTCCATTTCATCTATTTTGCTCTTATAAGAACCTATTTTACTTTCTGATTCACTTAAAATGTTTTCAGCATCTTCTGAGATTTCATTACTCATTTGACTAAAATCATAACTACTATTTATTAAATTTAAAAACTCTTGATATTTCTCTAGAGTTAATGGCTCTAAATCATTTTTTAATTGTGGTAAAACGTTATTTATACCATTAAATCTATTTTCTTCTTGGGCAAGGGATTCTTTAGCGCTTCTTAAAACAGCGGTAGTTTCTTCTAAGCTATTTGTTATTTCGGCAACTAATCTTTCGTACCTAATTATTGAAGGATTATTATCACCAACTAAATAATTTAAAGTTTCGCTAATTCCGGCCATATCTTTTGGCATTATTACCACTCCTTATTTTACGTATAAAGTATACCATTTTATAATATTTATGTAAATAAAAAAGATGACTTTTATCATCTTTTCTTAGCTTCTAATTCTTTTAATTTTGGTGTGGCTATTTTAACAATATTAGCAACTATTATTCCAAAGGCAGGTAGTGCCAGTAAAATTAGCCATCCTCCTCGATAAGCAATAAAAGTCTGTATTTTACCTAATTGAGGAATAACAAATAAAACTTTACCTAATACTTGATCTTGATAAACCTTAGCTTCATCTTCAACATTGTTATTATCGCCTTTAGTTGTGTAAGATATACCATATTCATTATTACTTACATTAATAATACGATGTGTAATAACATAATTATAACTATCAGGACTTTTTGATATAAAAGTAATTATATCTCCTTTTTTAAGAACTGTATTTTTATCTATTTTTATATCAAAAACGACATCATAAACATTTATCTTAGGGACCATACTTCTACTTATTATCGTATACAAAGTAACTTTAGGCTCATACCCCGTACCTTTTTGTTCATATATTTTTATACTGACAAAATAATAAATTAAAAAGCTTCCTATTATTACTATAAAAATCATTACAATTAATGATAATATTTTTAAGATTTTATCTACCGCTTTTTTCATTTGCTCTCCATCTATCTATAACCATATTATAACATATGAGGACTTTTTGTATTAAAATTATTGCGCTCCAAAATTAACCTTATTGGTTTTTCGTTCAATTCTATTAATTTAGGAATTTTAGGAAGAATTTCTTTTAAATAAAAATCAATAGTACCTTCTATTACTTCTGCTGTTATTGGATGATTTTTATCTATAGGGCACCCTAATAAACATTGAGATTCAAATGTTTTAGGTACAAGCCCATTCATCAAAAGTTCATTTTCAACATGAAAATCACTTATTTCCGAAATAACTGGTAATAATAAATCAATACCATACTCACTTAGTAATTCTTGATATAAATCAAGCATTGGTTTTTGTTCAATTACAAATTGTTGACTTTCTCTAGCTCCTTCAGCAATGTTTTTAATACCTAATATTTTACATAAAATAATAGAATATATATACATAGCACTTCGACACATTAAACAATTTAATTGAGATATAGTTGCTTCACCATATTTTGAAGATATTTCACTGGGTTTCATATTAAAAAGTGGCAGAAAAAAACTACGATATATTCCTATCGTTGAAAACGTTCCTAAATATTTTATTTTTTCTTCGCCTTTTACTTTAATTAATCTTTTGGCACAATTAGCAATATTTTCGATAGCCAATTCGTACCCATTATCATAAGCAACCAAATTAGTTTCATATCCATTATTAACTAATCTACAAGTTGATAACATACTATCTTTACCACCAGAAAATAGTAATAATACTTTTTCCAAAACTCCACCCTCTTCAGTAATCTACTTTATTTTATCAAAAATTTCTTTAATATCATATGATATTAAATGCCAATCTTCATCAAATTTAAAAGTCCCACTTATTTTTTTACCTTCTAAAACTAGAGGTAACCAATATCTATCATCAGCAAACATTTTATCGTATGGTATTTTTGCTATATTAAACCAGTAGGGTTTCATTTCTTCTGTTTCAACAGGATCACCTAACCATTCAGTAGCAACATACAAATGAAATCTTAAAAACACTAATTCTTCATTCATAAGCTCTTCAAAAACATTTTCGCCCATTTTTTCATACTTAGTTGGTGTCACTCCAATTTCTTCTTCGGTTTCTCTAATCATTGCTTCCTCTGGAGTTTCTCCTGGTTCTAATTTACCACCTACGCCATTGTATTTACCTACTCCAAAGCCTCTTTTCTTTAAAGCAAGCAGGATTTGATCATCCTTTCTTAAAAGTAATAAAGTTGTTTCAATCTTTTTCATTATAGTCTCCTTAACATCTATATTATATCATTATTTCAAAAAAAGGACTTTCAAAGTCCTTTTTATTATCTTTTGGAGGAGCCGACCGGATTTGAACCGGTGATCAGGGTGTTGCAGACCCACGCCTTACCACTTGGCTACGGCTCCATAGGAAGTATTATAACAAAACATGATAATTATTTCAATGTTATGTTATATTCCCTATTTCTAATAGTAATAACTAATGTAATAGAAGATGCATTTTTTATTTTACCATCTACTTCTAATATTACTTTATTATTCATTCCATTAGGTGTTCTATTAGTTGGAACACATGTATATTCTTTATCATTATAAGTATACTTTATTTTTAGAAAATTATTGAAGAAGGATGTTTCATTTTTAATATTACTGGTATATGGCGCTTCTTCATCTAAAGTTAATTCATAGTTTAAAACTAGTAAAGTCTTTTCTACTTCTGTTTGGTAAGTAGCATCTATTGTATCTGTTGATACTTGGCATTCATCATCAATACAAAAGGTGTAATTATATTTATAACTCTTGGTTATTTCATAACTTGATACTAATAATTTACTATTACTCAAAGATGAATCTTTTAAATCTATTTCTTCATTTAAAGCTACGGCAGTATCTGTTTTAACAGTATCAATTACTGTAGGTATTAAAGTAACCTCTTTATAGGTAGCAATTATTTCATTATCACTAAAACTTAAAGATTCTTGGATACGTAAAGTATATTTATCTTTTATTTGATCTTCATTAAGTTCAAATATTAAAATATAATTAGATGTATCTTTTTCAGCAATTTCTTCATTATTGTATGGATCTCCTAAATCAATAAAATGCTCATTTTTACTTTGGGTTGGATATATTATTTCATCATCTACCAACAATCTAAAATCGGTTGTATCAAGTTCTTTTTCTAATATAGTATTATTAATAATACTTAAAGATACTACTAAATAAGTTTTGCCTTCGGTTAAAATACTGCCATCATAATCTAGCGGAGTAATAATAGAATCTAATACTTGCATTTTATAATTATCATAACTAAAAGATTGGTTTTCTTTATAAGTTTGAATACGTGTGCTTCTATTCATATAAATAGTAGTACCAATAATACCTAGAGTTAAAACTCCAACACAAATAAGAACAAAGGTGTTTTCTAAAACAAAGTATTTTAGTTCTCTTAAAGTCCTTCTTAAAGTCCTTTTTACCTTATAACCAGGGACATCCAAAATAAATTCAAATTCTTCATTATCTTTAGCTTCAATTTGTAACTCACTTATATCTTTACTAAAATTAAATTTCTTAATATCAAAACCAATACCTCGGAGTAAAGCAAATACTAAAAAGAAATATTGAGGTAAAGAAAAAATCAAAGATAAATCGCGATACACTCTAACTGTTTTGGCTGCAACAGTAGTTAGCTCCAAATTACTTAAAGCTCCGTGAGCAAAGGTTAATAAACCAAATAATAATATATAATAAACAATTAAATAAGCATAAAATTTTCTAGGTTTATCTTTTTCTTTAAACAATAAATATATTATTAAAGCAGTAATTAATATTACTATTATTGCTAAATACATAAATATAGTTACATAATTACTAGCAATATTAGTTTCCGTTAAACGATAACCATTTTTAATATAGGAATTAAAAAATACAACTATCTTATTAGTTTTATAAGTTAAATAAATAGCTGCTATAGCTAAAAAAAGATGAATTAAACGAAAGTGTTTAATTAAAAAGGCATATGGTTTCTTTAGTATCACAGTCCCTCACTCCTTTTATTCTTTTAATAGTTCTATAGCTTTAGCTAGTTGATTATCTGTATTAGTACCATTAGTAACTTCATAATCTGGTATTAAGCCAACCCCATCTATACAATCACCAGTTGGCGTTAACCATTTAGCAGTAGTATATTTTATCATGGAACCATCATCTAACATTTCTGTTCTTTGGACTTTACCTTTACCATAAGATGTTTCCCCTACTAAAATGGCCCCATAACTTTCTTTTAAAGCTGCTGCTAACACTTCTGAAGCTGAAGCTGATTCGCCATTTATTAAAACTACAACATTTAAATTGCTAGCTTCTAAAGTATTATCTCTAATAGTTTCTAACCCATCTTTGTTTTCAATTGAATAAATAATAGCATTTTTTTCTAAAAATATTTTGGCAATATCTTCAGCTATTGATAAATATCCCCCTGTATCATTTCTAACATCTATTATTAAATTCTTTATTCCCGCATTTTCATAATTATTAACTTTTTCTCTTACTTGTTTAGAAGTATTCAAAGAAAAAGAATCAATATATAAATAAGCAGTATCATCAGAAATAAGTTCTGTTTCTATAGAAGGAATCTCAACTGTCTTAACCGTTAAATAGAAATCTAATTCTTCATTATCTCTTAAGATTGTTAATTTTACTTTATCACTTGAGCCATTAATAATCATTTCCGAAACTAGATAAGCTGTTTTAGATTCGACATTTTCATCATTAACTTCTAATATTACATCGTCTTTTTTTAAACCTTCTTCCATTGCTGAAGAGTTTTCTAATACCTCCAAGATGACTATTCCTCTATCATCCTTTGTTATTTTAGCTCCTATTCCTTCATATTCACCACTTAATGATTCAATTAAAGAAGTAGTTTCATTTTTATTTAAATAAGTTGTGTAAGGATCATCAAAATAATTAAACATTGCTGTTATAACATTGCTCATTAAATCTTCATTATCAACTTCTTCATAATATTTTTCCGTTAAAGTTTGATAAGCAGCTAAAAAGTTTTTAACATTTTCATCAGTTATAACAACTTCATCAGAAGAGCTATTTTTATATTTATTTTCTAAAACTATACCAGTACCTAAAACCATTACAATACTGGTAATTACTATTAAGATTATAACTTCTTTTAATTTAAAGTAATATTGCTTCTTCTTTTTCATATTTTCACCTTACTACAATATACATTGTAGCATAAAAAAACTTTAATTTGAATAATTAAAGTTTAATTTAAAAGTTGGTATATTTCTTGAAGATTTTCTATATAATTAGTTATTTTAGCATTTTTTACAATTATTAAAGTCCCATCTTTTATTTTTAAATCAGTTTCCTTTGTAGCTTTAGAATTGGAATCTTCTTCCGTTACAAATTTTTTATTAATAGCTAGTGATAAATCTACATAATATAATTTTGGAGTACTATCAGCTTCTAAATAACTGTCTTGCCAACTATCTAAATAACTAGCTATATTACTTTCTGGATCATAAAATAAAACATAATATTCATCGTCTGATAAACTAAGAGATGTTCCTACCACTACCTCATTACGAGTTACTTCAGTGTCGTTATTTTCTTCTTCTTTATCAGCCACTTTTAATGTTAAAAAATAAATTGCTACTAGAAATATTATTACTATTCCTAAAATTTTTAAAAACTTTATTATTTGTTCTGTATCATTTGTATTTTTCATTTTTTTCACCTAATAGTTATTATATTATAAATAACTAGGAAAGTAAATTATTAAAAAATAACCTTAAAGGTTATTTTTAACTTTTTTTAATAACTATGTCGATAGTATTAACATTTGGAACAAGTTGAACTTTTACATCATCAGTTTCGACAATAATAGGGACTGAGTAAGTGCCAGCTGTATACCCTGTTAAATCTACATAAGCGGAAATATCTTGAGCTGTGAAATTATCTAATATTGATTTAACCCCTTTAGCCGTTACTGTTATAGTGGTATCAGCTATTGATTTAGCACTAGCTGAATAGCCATCAGCTAAATTTTTCGTTTCAATTTGAACACCAGTTATTTCCTTGGACGTCTGAGAATCTAACGTAACAGCAATTGAAGTAGTTGTTTCACTCATATATCTTACTCCTGATGGTTTAGTTATGTTAGCATTAAATGTCTTGCTACTTTTTAAGCCACTTATATCTATAGAAACTGGTATGTATTGAATAGTATCTAAAACTTCTTGATCACCATAAATAACTACTTTACTTACACTAGGAATAATAGAACTTATAGCATACCCAACTGTTAAATCCCCAGTGGTTATAACTTTTATTGGTACTTCAACTGAGTATGATTCTAAATCTACAGTTGCCGTTACAGTTGCTGGTACTATTTCGACATTATCAATAACAGCTCCGTTTTCATCATATGCTACTAATGGTATTGCTTCTATTTCAAAACTTCCCGTAGTTTTTAAATCTTCATTATTTAAATCTATCAAAGCTTTGACAGTTGCTACCTCTGCTAAAGCATCTTCTGACCCTTTAACAACTACTTCGCTTCTATTTAAAGCAATACTCTTAACACTTAATTTTTTATCTAATTTATCTTGGTTTAATAAATCATATGTAATATCTTTTAAAGCACTAATTTTTTCTTTAATAATAACTAATACAGAAGAAGGATCTAACTTATAATCTAATGTTTCAATTGTTTGTTTATAAGTTAATTTTACTTTATGCTCCCCAACTCCATAATTAGTTAAATCTAATATTACTTCGTGATCACCAAGTTGTTTAGCTAAATATAAATCACTTTTTCTTCCTATTAAAGTTATATCAACTGTTTCAGGTATTCCTTCTACAACATAAGCTTCTTCATTATAAACAACTTCAACTGGCTGACCAGTTATTATTTCAGCTTCGGTTTCAACAAAACTTATTACTTTAGAATCTACTAAAAAGAAGACAGCTACAGCAAAAAACAAAGAAATATATATCAACATATTAGGCCTATTTAAAACTTTTTCTATTAAACCATTATTATTCTTAAAATACTCATTTATTTTAAATACTAATCTACTTATAGGAGTTACAACTATTTTATCAATCACTTTATAAATGGCTTGGAAAAATTTTCCTAAAGCTTTTAAAAACTTCTTCATTATTTTTCACTCCCATCTTCATCTTCGTCACTATCATAAAACATTTCTACTTTTGGTTTTAATTCTTCCATCAGCATCATTTTAAATTCATCTATTGATAGGTTATAACGAAGTTCATGGTCACAAGCAATACTAATTCTCCCTGTTTCTTCAGAAACTATTAAAGCAATTGCATCTGTTTCTTCAGCGACACCCAAAGCTGCTCTATGTCTTGTCCCTAATCTTTTAGAAATAGATGGATCTAAACTAGTTCTAAATATAGCTCCAGCACATGTCAATCTATCACCTTGAACAATTACTCCTCCATCATGAAGGGGATTATTAGGAAAGAATATTGATTCTAATAATTCACCACTTAAATCAGCATATATCTTTGTGGCACTATCTATATATTCTTGTAAAGACATATCTCTTTCAATAACTATTAAAGCTCCAATACGATTCTTTTTAAAATACTCGATAGCTTCCATTATTTCATATACTACTTTTTCTCTTTCATCTACAGTAAGCATTTTATGTCTTCCTAATAATTGGCTTCTCCCTAAAGACTCCAAAACATTTCTAATTTCTGGCTGAAAGATAATTATTAAAGCTAAAGGGCCCCAGACTATAACATATTCTAATAATAGTCCTACTGTGTAAAGATTTAATAAATCACTAATTACTTTAATTAAAATTATTAAAATGACTCCTTTAAATATCAAAACCATTTTTATATTATTCTTTAAATTCTTTAGAATATAATAAAACATAGCCCAAACAATTGATATATCAATTATCTTCGTTAAGATATTCAAAATACTAGAAATAGTCATTTAATTCACTTCCGTTTCTGTATTATTAATTATAACAAAATAATTTCTTATTTACTAGTATCAAAAAAATAAATAGTCGTCTTATTTACGACTATCTATCTTCTACTTCAAAACTATTATCAGAAGGTTCTTCTTCTTTTATAATTGGTTTGTCATAATCAGTTTCTGGTTTTTTAACTTCTTCTTTATTTTCTTTAATAGGTTCTTCTTTAGAAGTTTTTTCTTCTGCTTTTTTACTCTTAGGCTTCATAGCTTCACCTAAAGGAACATTTTCCATTTCACTGATGCTTTCTTTGGTTTCTTCTTCTTTAGATTTTGCTTTTCTTTCTTTTTTAGGTTTAGGTATTAATTCACCACTAGCAATTTTCTTTTTATTATTTGTATCAACAAGATAACCTATTAAAGCAAAAATTAAAATTACTGCTCCTACTAGAAACCAAACATAGTTGTTTACCAAAAATTCACTAAACTTTTCCATAATTTCCTCCTTCTTTTAACTTATAACTGGTTTTTGATTACTTGGTTGAATTTGAACAAATGTGTTGCCATCATTTATCTTTAAAACATTACCATTTTCGTCTTTATAAACAGTTTTAGATGCGCGATCTTTTTTACTCCAAGTTATTTTAATAGCTTTACCTTCCGTAATATAATAGCCACTCCCAGTACCAATATTACCTAAATTAATTCGGCCTTTAGCATCACCATCCATAACCGTAACTGTAATGTCGTTTAAAATGATAATGTTTTTTACTTCTAATTGCTTACCAGTTAAATAGTCTTTATGTTTTTCACCATTATGATACCTTAAATAGACTTTGTTTTCGGCGTCATATTTATAAGATACTTTGGTGACACTAGAATATTTAATAGTTACTGAAGTAGCATCTTCAACACTACTATAATTTGTTAAATCTACTGTTTCAGCACTATAGTTTAAAACTTGATAATCAGTACTAGTTAAACGATAATCCTTATTTTCAGCAGCTTTAAGTATTTTGGCTGAATTAGTATAGGAATTATGAGGTGACACTTTAGTAGATTCACGCCAGAACATATTAGAGGGATTATATAAACCATTTAAATTATCTATACCTAATGTACTAATATCACTTTTTGCTTGAGGACTCCAACCATGATGAACATATATAGCATCATTTTCCATTGCATAATCCAAAAAATAATGCCTAGAACTTCTAACTGGCCCTATCATGCTTAAATCAACATCTTTAAATAAAGCCATTAATCTTGTTAATCCTGATTCGACAGTTATTTCATAAACCATATACGCAGATTGCAATCCACTTTGAGGTCTAGCGCCATTAACATTATCAATCATTACTGCATAAGGCCTAGCATCAGAGGTTGTATCAATTATTTTATATTCACTGGTTTCCTCTTCTTCTTGTTCGTTACCGGTTTTCTTAGTTTCTATTTCTTTCTTAGTAACACTTTTTTCAAACTTTATTATACCTTTATCATAAGCAACATATAAAAGTCCTACAACTCCCAAAAATATAACAACACCCATTAAAACACTAAGCTTTTTCTTCTTTTTGCTCATATTCTCATTACTCCACATTCAATATCATAATATCACTTAATTTACCACTCAACAACTTAAACTTTTAGCAATTGACATATATATAGATATATGGTAGCATAAGCACCGTAAACAGGAAGCACAATACAATTAGTAAATATTGACTTTTTAGGACTTTTATGATAAAATAGCGAGCATTAATTCACAAAGGGGGAATTAAAATGAAT
>Ga0116162_10002383_pt1 | contig 11715 bp, 9 predicted proteins | sample AD_UKC105_MetaG_FD_89875 | JGI IMG/M metagenome (GOLD analysis project Ga0116162, IMG submission 89875) | Active sludge microbial communities of municipal wastewater-treating anaerobic digesters from Hong Kong - AD_UKC105_MetaG | ecosystem: Engineered > Bioreactor > Anaerobic > Digestate... | reverse complement strand
TCTGAGCGTGAAGGCGGAAGCCTTGCGGGCCGCGGCCGAATGGGAATACCGGACCGGGCTCACGATCGACAAGGAACTTTCCGGGGAGATGCAGTACCCATGAAAAAATTCAAGGTCGCGATCATTATCCTCATCGTCCTGGCGGGGGCGGCCGCGGCGGTCCGTTTTCTGGTCCTGAAGGATTCCGAAACGGAAAACGGCGACACCGTTTCGCTGGTCCGGCCCCGGCGGGAAGACCTGCAGATGAAGATCTCGGTGACCGGGATCGTCGAACCTCAGAACCGTCTGGAGATCAAGCCCACCATCGGGGGGAGAATCGAGGAAGTCCTGGTCCGGGAAGGCCAGGAAGTCAAACGCGGCGACCGCCTGGCCCTGATGAGTTCGACCGACCGGGCCACCCTCCTGGACGCGGCCCAGCTCAACGGCCCGGAAAAAGTGGCATACTGGGAAGAAGTCTACAAGCCCAGCCCCCTCCTGGCCCCCATCGACGGGACCGTCATCGTCCGGGGAGTGGAACCGGGACAGACCGTCACCACCTCGAGCGTCGTCCTCGTCCTTTCCGACCGCCTCATCGTCAAAGCCGAAGTCGACGAAACCGACATCGGCATGGTCAAGCTCGGCCAGGACGCCTTCATCACCCTCGACGCCTACCCGGAGCAGAGCATTCCGGCCACGGTCGACCACATCGCCTACGAATCGACGGTGGTCAGCAACGTCACCATCTACAAGGTCGACATCCTTCCCCGGCGGACCCCCGCCACCTTCCGTTCGGGCATGAGCGCCGAGGTCTCGATCGTAACCGCCGTGGCGGCCGACGCTCTCACCGTCCCCAGCGACGCCGTGCAGACGGGCAGACGGGGGAGCAAATACGTCCTCGTTCCCGGTCCCGAAGGCGAACCCCAGCGCCGGGAGGTGGAAACCGGGATCGAGGCCGACGGGAGGATCCAGATCCTCTCGGGGTTGGAACCGGACCAGGAAGTGGTGGCCGTCTCCCGCGAGTACCGTCTCTCTTCGGGCAACGCCGCCAACGGAGGGAGCCCCTTCCTTCCCAACCGGCGCCGCTCTTCGTCGTCGTCGTCATCCTCGTCCTCCAACAACCGCCGCCCGCAGCGGCCGCCCGATTGACGGTGCCGGGAATGCCGCTGATCGAACTCATCCAGGTCGCCCGGACCTACCGCACCGGGTCCACCGGGGTGCAGGCGCTGCGCGGGATCTCCCTCTCCATCGAGAAGGGCGAATTCGTGGCCATCATGGGCCCTTCGGGCTCGGGAAAGTCCACGTTGCTGCATATTCTCGGGCTGCTCGATCTTCCCGACGAGGGCGAATTCAAGCTCGACGGCGAATCCATGGTGGGGAAGGGGGACGACGAACTGGCCGTTACCCGCAATTCCCGTCTCGGCTTCGTCTTTCAGCAGTTTCACCTGCTTCCCCAGCTTACCGCCCTCCAGAACGCGGAACTGCCCCTGGTCTACGCCGGCCGGAGCAACCAGCGGGGTCCCGCCGAAAAACGGATCGAACAGGTCGGGCTGGCCCGGCGCAGCGGCCACCGTCCCAACCAGCTCTCGGGCGGGGAACAGCAGCGGGTGGCCATCGCCCGGGCCCTGGTCAACGACCCCCCGATCATTCTCGCCGACGAACCCACCGGCAACCTCGACTCCAAAAGCGAAGAGGAGATCATCTCCATTCTCGAAGATCTGAACCGCCGGGGAAAGACCGTGATCATGGTCACCCACGAGCTCGATATCGGCCGCAGGGCCCAGCGGATCATCACCATGCGCGACGGCCGGATCGTCTCCGACGAACGCAGCGGCGGCGCCCAGCCGCCGGGCGGCGGCGGACAGGACCGGGGCCGGGACGCCCCTCACGCGGGGCGCATCCTCTTCGGCGATCATTTCCGCCAGTCGTTCCGAGCCATCTTTTCCCATAAGATGCGCTCGATCCTTTCCATGATGGGGATCCTGATCGGAGTGGCCGCGGTCATCGCCATGCTCGCCCTGGGCCAGGGCGCGACCGATTCCATCCGCCAGCGCCTGGCCTCCCTCGGCTCCAACCTTCTCAGCATCCGTCAGGCGTCGCGGTCCCAGGGGGCGGTCCGGTTGGAAAGCGGGTCGGTGAGCCGCCTCACCGAAAAAGACGCGGAGGCGATCGCGCAGCTGGAAAAGGTGCGCCGCGTCTCCCCCCGGGTCTCGGGGAGGGCCCAGCTCGTCTACGGCGGCAAGAACTGGAACACCTCGGTCGAGGGCCAGGGGATCGACTACCCCCAGATGCGGGCGGCGGTGCCGGTGATCGGCCGGTTCTTCTCCGAAGAGGAGGTCCGGAAACGGGCCAAGGTGGCGGTGATCGGCCAGACCGTGGCCCGGGAACTGTTCGGAGAAACCAACCCGGTGGGGAAATTCCTGCGCATCAACCGTATCGCCTTCCAGGTCGTGGGGATCCTCCCCGAAAAGGGAGGGAGTTCCTGGCGCGATCAGGACGACGTCGTCATCATCCCCTACACCACCGCCATGTACCGGCTCCTGGGGAAAGATTACCTCAACAACATCGACGCCGAGATCGTATCCGAGGAGGCGATGGAGGAGGCCGAACAGGAAATCGACGACCTCCTGCGCAAACGCCACCGGGTTCTCGACGAGACCGCCGAGGTCTTCGACGTCCGCAACATGGCCGAGATCCAGGACACCATCGAATCCACCACCCGAACCATGACCATGCTCCTGGGCTCGATCGCCGCCATCTCCCTCCTGGTCGGCGGCATCGGGATCATGAACATCATGCTGGTCAGCGTCACCGAGCGGACCCGGGAGATCGGCCTGCGCAAGGCGCTGGGGGCCCGCAAAGCGGATATCATGACCCAGTTCCTGATCGAAGCCGTCCTCATGACGGTCACCGGGGGCGTGATCGGCATCTTCTTCGGGACCGGGATCTCCATGGCCCTGGCCGCGGCGGCGGAGTGGGCGACCCGGGTCACCCCTTTCTCCATCGCCCTGGCCTGCGGCTTCTCCGCCGCCGTCGGGCTCGTCTTCGGTCTCTGGCCGGCTCGACAGGCCTCGCGCCTCAACCCCATCGACGCTCTCCGTTACGAATAAAGCGCCGGGGGAGGGAGCAAAGGGCGTGAAGCCCCTCCGCCTCGGCCCCCGATGGGGTCAGGGTTCGGGGGGGAGGCATGGAGCATAGCATAAAGGGGTCAGGGTTCGGGGTTCAGGGGGGAGGCATAGAGCATAGAGCATAGAGCCGTATTCATCCCCTTTAAATCCTCTGTGCCTCTTGTGGCTGACCCTCTCCCCTTCATGAACTTCATGTCCTTCATGGTGAAACCAGGATTACGCAGATTAGGGAGAGGTCCACAGACCTGCCTGCCGCAGGCAGGTTCCACAGATTGGGAAAATGTAGGGTGCTTTCACTGTCCGCCACTGGGCATCTTCAGCCCGTCCTCAACCCTCTGAAAATCCTCTTGTGCCCTCTTGTGCCTCTTGTGGCTGACCCTCTCCCCTTCATGAACTTCATGGTAAATTCTTCCCCGCTCCTTCTCCATCCGTGTCATCTGTGGACCCATTGAGGGGACTAGGCGGAGGGCCTGAACCCCGAACCCTGAACCCTCTCATTCCCCCCTCTTCATGTCCTTCATGGTGAATTCTTCCCCGCTCCTTCTCCATCCGTGCCATCCGTGGATGCCTTCTCCAGCCGTGAACCGACCGGCGACGGGGTCGGGGACGGGTACTCGACCGCGCTCAGTTCGAATTCGAGAACGTCGTAGCCCAGGAGCCAGACCATGAACCCGGTCAACCCCCCGGCCTCGATGTCGATCCTGGTCTTGACCGTGCCCACCCCCGGCACCAGCCACTGGCTCGAGGAAGAGGTGGTGCCGTCGCTGGACTCGGTGGTCACCACCACCCGGTAGGCCTCGAAACGCCCGGCCGGAACCTCGACGGTCTCCTTTCCCGCCACCTCGCCCCGGACCGTGCTGTCGATGGTCTCGTCCTCGTCCACGATCTCCTTGCCCTTCCATTCCCAGGAGTCCCCGAGGGAAAGAGGCAGGGGAAACCGCAGCATGGGGGGATCGTACCGTCGGTCGGTATCGACGAAATAAACCTCGCTGTGCGCACTGTAGATGAAGACCCCCCGAGGCAGAATCCTCATCCGCTGCTCCATGACCAGGTGGGGAGCCCGGGAATGGAGCACCAGATCCTCTCCGGTCTGCTCCACCCAGGCCCGGGCGTCGCCGAGGTTGGAATCGTACCGCCAGGCCAGCCCATCCAGGAGGGGAAAACTGGATTCCAGTCCCGGGCGCGAAATTTGAGCGGCGGCGCCGGCGCAGAAAACGAACGCCGCCGCAGCCACCCCGACTCTTCGGGCGGCGCCCACGGTCAGGCTCCCCTCCGGGTCAGGGTCATGATGGTGACGTCGTCGAAGAGGGGCCCCGGCTGGAACGCGAGCACGGCCGCCCGCACCGAAGCGCAGAGCGCTTCCGCGCTCTCTCCGGCGTGGGCCGCGAGCAGACGTTCCAGTCTCTGCGCGCCGAAGAACTCCCCCGAGCCGTTCCTGGCCTCGGTCACCCCGTCGGTGTAGAAAACCAGGGACTCTCCGGCCGCCAGGTCCAGGTTCCCGTTTGCATAGGCGTAATCGGCCGTAACCCCCAGGGCCATATTCCCCAGCAGACCTCCGGACTCGACCGCGCCGTTCCCCCGCACCAGGAAGAGGCGGTCGTGGCCGGCATTGGCGAAGACCAGGCCGCCGGCGTCGACGTCGTAGAAAGCCAGGATCATGGTCACGAACATGGACCGCTCGTTGTCGCGGCAGAGGGCGTTGTTGACCTCCGCCAGGACCGACGCCGGATCGGGGGAACGCGGGCAGAAGTCGCGGACCAGGGTCCGGGTCACCGCCATGAAGATGGAGGCGGGCACCCCCTTCCCGGAGACGTCGGCGATGACCAGGGCGAGGCGGCGGGAGTCCAGCGGGAAAAAGTCGTAAAAATCGCCCGCCACCTCCCGGGCGGGGAGGTTGACCGCATGCAGGTCGAAGGCGGGAGCCCCCGGAAAGACGGGAACCGCCCGGGGAAGCAGCGATTCCTGAAGCCCCCGGGCGATCTTGATCTCGCTCTCCACCGCTTCCCGGGCCGCGATCTCGCGGGCCAGGTTCCGCATGTAACTTTTGAGCCGGGAGCCGAGCTGGTTGAAGGCGGCGGTCAGATCCCGGACCTCCGACGTCCCCCCCGGGGGGAGCGCCACGGTGAAATCGCCGCCGCCCAGGCGGCCGACCGCCCGGCTCAGACGCACGATCGGACGCGAGATGACGAACGCCAGCCACCAGCCGGCCGCTCCGCCCAGAACGACGAAGAGCCCTCCGAGCAGCAGACTCCCTTTCTTGATCCCGTCTTCGAACTCGTCGAGCAGAGCGGCGATCCGCAGATTGGAATCGGCAGCCACTTCTTCCCCCTTGCGGTCGATAGCCTCGATCACGGGGGCGAAAAACTCCCCGATATTGACGACCGCGTAGACGATGAAGGGGGTGCCCGGAACCCGTCGGCTGACCATGTATTTTTCCCGCTCGCGGTTGTCGCCGTCCACGAACAGGTATTCCCCCGCGGTCTCCGGCTCGGTGAAACTGCGGCTGACCAGGTCCCACATCTGGGGATAGCGGTCTTTCCATTCGGCGAAGTTCCGTCCCTCGATATCCGGGTTGGGGTGCCAGATCGAGACCCCCCGGTCGTCGCCGACGTCGATATAGCCGGCCCGGTGGCGGCCGGGATAGATCGCCTCGATCTCCTGGGTGGCGATCCGGCGCAGCTCCGGGTCCCGGCGCAGGGCGGCATAGTCGGCGCAGTCGCGGCCGCGCAGCAGGTACGCCAATTCGGCGCCGGCCTGGCGGGCGCGTCCCTGGACGATCTCCCGGGCGTACCGGACCAGGAGGCTCTCGGCCAGGACCCGGTTTTCCCGCGAAACCGACTCGACCGTGCGCTCGCTGCTCCCCCGGACCCGAACGAGCAGGCGGTCGATCCCCGATTCCACGGTCAGGAGCACCCCGGCCGCCACCGCCGCCACCAGGAATGCGAAGGCGAGAACCAAGCGCAGGCGCAGGCTCGTCCTGCGCCGGGGAGCCTCCCCCCTTCTGTTTACCCGCCCCTTCATGGTGGTGTATCTTACCACAGGAGGAGGCGCCCGTGGAAAACCGGCCCGTCGAAATCCGGCCTTACGCTCCCGGCGACCGCGTCCCGGTCCGGGACCTGGCCGTGGATACCGCTCTCCGGGGAGAGCCGGGAACTGCGTTTCTCCCCGACCGGGAACTGCTGGCCGACCTCCTCACCGGGCCCTTCCTCGATCTCGAACCCGGCAACGTCTTCGTGGCGGTGACGCCGGAAGGAGCCCTGGCCGGGTATATCTTCGGTTCCGGAAATTTCAAGCGCCTGGGGCGCGCCTTCTGGCCGCGGTTCCTGCCCGGCATCGCCGTACGCGCCTTACGGCGGGGGCTGCTGGCGGACACGGGCGCGCGCCGGTTCCTGATCGGAGCGGCCCGGGCCGGCCTGGGGGGGGAATTCGGCTGCCCGGCCGACCTCGCCCCCTACCCGGGAGTGCTTCACATCAACCTCTCCCGGGAACGGCGGGGGCGGGGGCTGGGAAGCCGCCTGCTCCGCCGTTTTCTGGGCCACCTGGCGGCCGCCGGAACTCCGGGCGTCCATTGCGGGACCATGTCCGAATCCGCCCGTGATTTTTTCCTGCGCAACGGCTTCCTTCAGCTCTGCCGGAAACGGCGGCCGTTCTTCGACGCCTATGCCGGACGGGAAGTGACCTATTTCGTCCTGGCAAAACCCCTGGACGGGGCGGCGGCACGGGCGGGCGACGTTTAGACCGGGACCCAGGCCTTGAGCAGGGTCCAGAGTCCCAGGGCCCCGACCAGGACCCCCAGAAAGGGGCGGATTTTCTCCTCGGGGAAACGCCGGGTGATCCGAGCCCCGAAGGGCGTGGCCAGGAGCGCTCCCAACACCAGGGGAACCACCAGCTTGGGGACCATGAGCCGGATCCCGCCCAGGTCGAACCGCCAGGCGGCGGACGCGGGCACGCTGGAGGCGCTGCCGGTCAGGCAGAAGGTGACGAACCCGGCGATGCAGATCGGAGCCTCGGCGGCGGTGGTGCAGCCGATGGCGCTCTTGTGGTCGTGGCCGGCGATGATCTGCCCCGAGGTCACCACCGGTCCGAAACCGCCCCCGGTGATCCCCTTGTTGAAGGAGCTGACGATCCCCACCCCCACCATCTTCCGCCAGGAAAAGCGAAAACTGAACCGGGACAGCAGGATGCCGCCCATGACCAGGGCGAGCACCCCGATGTAGGACTTGAGATAGAGCTTGTCGATCCCCACCGCGATGGCGGCCCCGGCCACCACCATCACCAGGCCGAAGACCGTGATCAGAAAAACGATCTTGGAGTCGCGGGAAGTCCGGGTGAAGGTGACGTTGCCTTCGCCGTGGTGAAAGACCGACGCCGAAAAGCCCCCGAAAGCCTGGGAGAGCAGGATCCCGGGGATAACCGCGACGGGATGGAAGCCGAGGGTGATCAGGAGCGGGGAGAGGGTGGTTCCGTACCCCATCCCCATCGAGGAATCCAAGAGCTCGGCCAGAAAGGCCAGAACCGCGATGCCGATGAACTCCATGGCCGGCTCAGTCGAGATAGCCCAGCCGGCGGAGCTTGGTCTTGACCGCTTCCAGCTCGTTGGGGCTGTAGGGCCGTCCCGAAATCTCCGGGACCGCGGGAGCCGAGGCGATGTCGCGCAGCACGTAGACCACGAAATCCGTGACCGAATCGAACCCGGAGCCCGCGATCAGCGACTTGAGGTGGTTGTAGAGCGGCCGGGGTATCTTGATCGTCGCCTTGGGTTCCCGTTCCATGATCTCGCTTCCCTGCCCGGCCCGACCCGGCGGACCGGCTGCTCCTCAACCGGTACTATTGCAGGTCGGACCGGCGCAGACAAGCAAAATACGGGCGGCGGCGACGCTCAGAAGGCCAGAATCGCCATGGTGCCCAGAACGTAGGTATCCTGCCAGCCCCAGTCCTTCTCGGTGGCGTCCCACATGAAATAGAAATCGCCGCCCAGGGTCTCCAGCCCCAGAATCCGGCCCAGGGTCAGACCGGCATAAGCGCGGTTGCGGTAGATGCCTTCCTGCTCCTGTTCGAAGAAAAATTCTTCGGCCAGGTAGAACCCGAGCTTCCAGGCGCTGAGCGTCCAGGGAAGGGCGACGGTGGTCTTGTTGCGGAAGCGCCAGAGGTCGTCCCCGGTTTCGCGGCTGCGGTAGGCCACCCGCGAACGGTTCTTGACTTTCCAGCCTTCCCAGTCGGTTTTCAGGGTCAGCTCCAGGTAGGGACGGTCTTCCTGCAGCCAGCCCGAGGCGGATTTGCTGAAGACGAACCGGCAGCCGCCGCCCAGGACCAGCCAGTCCAGCGCGGTCCAGGAGAGCGACGGCTGGGTGTACTGTTCGTAGACCTCCCCGTCGTCGTTGCTGTAGTACGCCGTCTCCTCCACGGCGGCTTTGACGGAATCCGCCAGGTTACCCGCCGCCACCCCGCCGAACCATATCTGCCAGTCTCCGTCGTCGGCCGCGGCGGCGTTCAGGGCCGGAACCAGCAGCAGTATCCCCACGAAAACGCGCTTGCTCATATCCGTTCTCCTTCCCCGCGGGCGGGATCAGATTCCGAAGATCTTCCAGGCCTGGGCCTGGTAGAGGGCCCAGACGCCCAGGACGGTGACGAGCACTCCGATGATGGGCCGGAGCTTCTCGTTGGCGACCCGCTTGGTGATCTTGGCCCCGAACGGGGCCGCCACGATCGCCCCCAGGGTGAGGGGAAGGACCATCTTGGGAATGACCATGGAGATGCCGGCTACGGTGAAGGACCAGATGGCTTCGGCGGGAATGCCAGCGGCCTGGCCGGCCAGGCAGAAGGCGACGAAACCGGCGATACAGATGGGGGCCTCGGCGGCGGTGGTGCAGCCGATGGCGCTCTTATGGTCGTTGCCCGCGATGATCTGCCCCGAGGTCACCACCGGTCCGAAACCTCCCCCGGAGATCCCCTTGTTGAAGGAACTGATCACTCCCACTCCCACCATCTTCCGCCAGGAAAAGCGGAAACTGAACCGGGAGAGGAGAATCACGCCCATGACCAGGACCAGAACGCCGATATAGACCTTGAGATAGAGCTTGGGCAGGCCCACCGCGACCAGAGCGCCGAAAACGACCGCCACCAACCCCAGGACGGTGATCATGAAAACGACCTTGGAATCCCGGGACGTCCGGGTGAAGGTGACGTTGCCCTCCTCGTGGTGGAAGACCGAAGCGGCGAAGCCGCCGAAGGCCTGCGAGAGGAGCAGGGCGGGGATGGCGGCGATGGGGTGGAACCCGAAACTGATCAGCAGGGGGGAAAGGATGGTCCCGTACCCCATCCCCATCGAGGCGTCCAGCGTCTCCGCCAGAAACGCCAGAACCGCGATATAGACAAATTCCATGGTGCTACCCTCCTTGATGCCGGCTTTCGCCGTTTTTCCGGCAACGGGTCTCCGGGCCCCCGGACACTCCGATTGCACTACTATAACACTCCTATAAGTATATAATGGAGGGTGCGAACCGGAAGCGCAAGTAAAAAATCAAAAAATCGGCGCGCCGACGCGCCCGGGAAAGCAAACGGCCTTCCCGCCCCCCTCGGGGGCGGGAAGGCCGTTTTCGACCTACGCGGGCGTCAGCGGGTGACCGGGATGTCCCCGGAAGCCCCGAAGTAGCCCCGGGTCACGCCCCGGACCGCCCAGAGGCCCAGGTAACTGCGGAAGAGACCGATATCGTCGGTGCCGTTCCCGCTGTAGTCGGCGGGGGCGGGCATGTCCGCGCAGCCGCCCCAGTAGACCCGGGTCAGGCCCCGGACTTTCCACTGCCCCGAAATCGGGGAGAAGACGGCCGGGGAGACGATCCCGTCGCCGTTGTAATCGGCCGGCACCACCTTGTCGGTGCGGCGGCCGAAATAGATCCAGCTCACGCCCCGGATCGCCCAGAGGGAACTCCCCCCCCGGTAGACGGCGAATTCGGCCGCCGGGGTGGAGGCGTAATTGCCCGGCACCGGGATGTCCTTCGACCCGCCGTAGTAGCACTTGGTCAGGCCGCGGACGGCCCAGAGGCCGACGCTCCCGCGGAAAACGGCGATGTCGGTGGTCCCGTCGCCGTCGTAGTCCTCGGGAACGGGCGTGTCTCCTCCCGAGATATAGTAGGTGCGGGTCAGGTTGCGGACGGCCCACAGCCCCGTGCTCCCGCGATAGACGGCGATGTCGGTGGTCCCGTCGCCGTCGTAATCGCCGGACACGGGGGTGTCTCCGCTCCTTCCGTAAAAGGTCACGGTGACGCCGCGCACCGCCCAGAGCGCGGTGCGGTCGCGGAAAACGGCCATATCGGCGTGACCGTCGCCGTTATAGTCGCCGCTCTGCAGGACCAGCAGCGGCGGGGTGTGCCCCAGCTTGGCCAGGAAGGCGTCGACGCCGCCGGCGAGCGCGGCCTGGAAGGGACGGGAGACCGGGAAGTTGTTGGAATCGGTGGCCCCGGCCAGGTAGGCACATTCGTTGGCGTCGACCGCGAGGGCGTAGGCGTAATCGTCTTCGGCGCCGCCCAGGTAGGAGGAGTAGATGAGGAAGTTGCCCATGCAGCAGAGTTTGGTGACGAAGGCGTCGTAGGCGGTGGCCGACTGCCCCTGGTTGAGTTCGTCCTGGTAGGGGTGTTGGAGGGGATAATCGTCGGAGGCGGTTTCCCCGCCGACGTAGACGAAGCGGCCGGCGTCCAGGCCGATGCTCCGGCCGTTATCGAAGTCCCCGCCCCCGATGTAGGTGGAGAAGACCAGGGAAGATCCGTCGGAAGCGAACTTGGTCACGAAGACGTCGCTGCTCCCGCCCCGGGCCGCCTGGAACGCTTTGACCGTGGGGAAGTCGGAGGAAGTGGTCGAACCGGTCAGGTAGGGGAAGTAATCCCCGTCGACCACGATGTCGGCGGCGTCGTCGTAGGACGCTCCTCCCAGGAAGGTGGAGAAGATCAAGTCGGAACCGGCGGAATCGAACTTGGTGAGGAAGGCGTCGCTGTAGCCGTCGAGTTTGGGATCGTAGGCGTTGCGGGTGGGGAAGTTCTCGGAGTCGCAGCTTCCGGCGACGTAGGCCCGGTTCTGGTCGTCCACGGCGATCCCGTAGCCGCGGTCGTCATGGCCGGAACCGCCCAGGTAGGTGGAGTAGACCAGCGAGGCGGACCCGTTGGCTTCGAGCTTGGCCACGAAAACGTCGTCGTTCCCGCCGCCGTGCCCGGCCTGAAACGGGTTTTGGGTGGGAAAATCCCGGGAACCGGTGCGGCCGGTGAGGTACATGGCCCCGGCGGCGTCGACGACGACGTCCGAGGCGTAATCGTTATCGGAGCCGCCCAGGTACGTGGAGTAGAGCAGGGAGGAACCGTCGGAGGCGAACTTGGTCAGAAAGACGCTGACGGAGCCGGGGTTGGCGGCCTGGAAGGGGTCGAGGGTGGGGAAATCGGTGGAAGCGGTTTTCCCCGCCACGTAGACCGCGTCGTCGGAGTCGACGGCGATCCCCATCTTATAGTCGGGAGCGCCCTGGGCGCCGTCGTCGGCGTTCCCGCCCAGGTAGGTGGAGAAGATCAGGGCGGAACCGTCGGAGGCGACCTTGGTCACGAAGGCGTCGGTGTAGATGGGTTCGGTGTCG
>Ga0116162_10002382_pt1 | contig 11715 bp, 8 predicted proteins | sample AD_UKC105_MetaG_FD_89875 | JGI IMG/M metagenome (GOLD analysis project Ga0116162, IMG submission 89875) | Active sludge microbial communities of municipal wastewater-treating anaerobic digesters from Hong Kong - AD_UKC105_MetaG | ecosystem: Engineered > Bioreactor > Anaerobic > Digestate... | reverse complement strand
TACTTCTTTGATATCAAAATTTTCTTTAAAATATGATCCAATCTGCTTTTTTATGTTTCTATATAGTGCCTCGTTAGAAAACAACTCATATATTTTTTCAGCAAGACCGGCTTCTGAGTATTCATTAATTAGCAATCCGTTAGTTCCATTCTCTACATACTCCGGGAAACAACCAACCCGACTTGCAACAACAGGTTTATTATAATAATTTGCCACCTGCACAGTTATTGATCCAGTGGCATCTTTATAAGGTAGAACTACAACCCTTGATTCAGCAATCAACTCTGCAAGTTCCCTGTTTGACAGGTATTTATTAATAAAAGAAATATTTTCTGAACCATTTATTTTTTGTGATATTAGACTCTCAATCCTTCCTGTACCAGCAATGAGGCCTTTCAGTCTCAATCCATATTTTTTTTTAAGATAATCTATAGAATCAATAAATAATTCAACACCCTTGTATTCCTCAATTCTTCCAAAAAAAATTACATCATACCGATAGTGACTTAAGCCGGACTCTATGTTCCTTATATCCTCAAACTCCATTTCCCGAATTTCAGGTAGTTTTATTGGTACAATCCGGGTTTTTTCAATTCTATAATAAGTTGATACAAAATCTTTGATGTCTCTATATGAAATAAAAATCTTTTCCAGTTTACTGGATTTATATACAAATTTTGAATTAACAAATTTAACTGCTTTTGTTATAGAACCTTCTCCGGAATGAAGTACAGGATCATGCATCCAGATATAGTATTTCACTTTTAAACCGATCATGGAAGTATATAAAAAAATATTAAACCAGTCATTTTCATGATAAATAAAAATTTTATCTACTTGATGTATTTTAACAAGCTGCCTTATTTTCACAGCAAGTTTTACAGCCAGCAGAAGAGCTGTAACTTTATTGTGTTTCGAAAAATTCTCCCTGATTAAGACTCTGAAATCTTTCAAAAATTCAGATTCATCATAAACACCTGGAACTATTGCAATTGTATCAGATTTACCTGAGAACTCATTTATAATATTTTTATACGAATCTGTAATAGCATTTACATATTTGCTCGTTTTAATCGAAAGAAGCATTTACCAACTCCATATTGAAACCCGGATGTTACACCATTTCTTCTTTAGTTGAAGTATTTTAATACAAAACACTTCAACTTAAAAAATAATCTCAAACATCGTTTTTCAATTTATGTAAAACTTTTTTAGCTAAAGGTTTTGCGACTTTAAAGTATAATAAATATGCTGCAAAATATGCAGCACCCCTTATATTTTTTTTAGATAAAATTAATTTGTAGTTCTGTCTTTCACAATTTGACCATATATATTTATAAGGTTCAGTACCTCTCAAAAGGTCAACCTCATTCATAGCTTCATCTGCACGACTATTAACAATATTCATGATAAGCAGATGCCCGAGATTATAATACATCAGCTCCTGCTTGAATGTTGGAATATAATAATATATCTTTGAATTGTATATGAATCCGAACATACAGGCAATTATTTCATTATCCAGCCTCAGTACAGGGAAAAACAACTGATTTTTTTTGCTGAACTCCCGATGTAATGCATTAAAATAACTTCTATATTTTTGCTCAGACAAGCCGCTCGATTTCCCTTTAGACATCCATCTATCTGCATGAAGCTCATAAAAAGTATTTAAATCATTTTCAGAAAGAAGAAACAATTCTTCATATTGAGTATTTCCGCTTTGCTGCAGTTTTTTATATCTGCTTTTTACTCTGGAAATCTTTTTTTTATTGATATACTGTTCATATAATTGCACAGTGCTGAGAGCCGGTATATATACACAAAGACTGTTGTTATCTATATTTGACAGCAATTTCAATTTCTTTTTTCTGACTATTTCAAGTAGTGGCGAGACGAATGGCAATTCTTCAAGCTCAATTACATCGAACCTGCAGTGTTTTATAAAATACTCTAATGCCATAATGAGCACTTCTTCAATACTGCAGGATCTGTCAATTATTACATCAAGATAATCAGAATTGTTACTGCCGATAAATTTTACAATTTTCTGGCTGAACTTTGAAAATATATAGAAAGGGAGAATGCATATGAGTTTTTCTTCCGCATAGCATACAACGATAGCAGGATCTCCAATCCCCCAATGCTCCCACCATGTCCTTTGCCATGCATACGTTTGAAAAATTTCATTACTTAAAGATTTTGATAAAAGTTCATCCCACTCACATTCAAGATTATCCCATTGTTTTGTATTTCTGATAATTTCAATCTTATATTGCATTCTTTTCTCTAAAATAAAGGATTATCAACACTATTTGAATTTGCTCGTTTTTCAGGGCGAGACAATTATGCCACTTTTAGCGGAGCATCATTATGCCAAGAATTTCTTTTTATAATTAAAATAAAAGCACATAGTTTCTACAACTGACTCTTCTTATAGAGGCAAATGTAATATAAAAAATACTAAATACTATGCCACAATACTTCCAGATTCTACGGATTAATTCGAGTTAAAATCCTTTTTATTTTATAAATAAATATATTATAATTTAATAATGTAAAAACTTTCCTTTTAGCGTCAATAACTATTATATCATCAATAACGCTTAATGTATGCATTCCATCAGGATAAGGGGATTTACCAGGCCCCTTAACCACTCCTGCAATTTCCTCCCTGAAATCTGTTTCGGACAATACACTCACCCTGTTCATCACGATCCTGCTGCCGTAGGAATCTGAACAATCCTGCGCAGGTCTGTATATTGTATTCTTATAGATAAATAGCGGGCCCGCAGGCCTTGCAGAAGTGATATCCCTTTTCACAGGGTTCATGGGGTGAGTTTTCCACCCTCCATTGATTCTATCTGAAAACCAGATACAGAGTTCAAAGGCTGCATCTCCATTGGCCTTTGCGGCAAAGAGCCAGTATTTATTATTATAAAAGAGCAAAGATGCGTCCGCCATCCTGAAATCACGGAATAAAACTTCACCTTTATTCCATTTTTCAGGGAATCTTTCAGCAGTATACAAAGTGAAATCACCGCTTTCGCCAGATTCAGGTGTACAGTAAATTTTTTCCCCATCCCTGAGAATAAACGGGTAAGAGAGATGTGTATCATGATTAAATAATGTATTCCATCTGCTGAATGAGTCAGATTCATCACCCCATACAATTTTACCCACAGGATTTGTTGAATCCCACAATTCCGCGAATATGTAAAGTCTGTTATTATGCTTTATTCCAAAGGGATCAGCCACAAACTGATGTTTCTTAACAGCGGGAAGCCATCTGACTTTATCTATCTTAAAACCAGATGCAATAATCTCCTCAATATTATCCTCCACTATCCCGATATGCCACTGCTCCCAGTAACAGAGAAAATCCACCACCTTTTTAAACAATCTGAACGGCATTAAAAGATAGCACAGTATCAGAGCGGAGCATATGCTGCCGCCCCCCCTCTCCACCCGATTATCATCTATAACAGGTATATTATTTAAGTTACCATGACTCTTTACAAAAAGCTCAACAGCCTGGATACAGATTCCGGGTAATACCTGGTGGAGGAATGAAAAATTCTTCTGAAAAAAACACCGATCAATTTTCAGTTTCGATTCTGATAATAGATGCGAGGTATGTTTATAGCAGAGAGCAATTCTTATATTTATAAAACTCTCATTCTTGATAAACTCATTTAAAGTCAGAGGTAATCCGGATGGTTCAGTTCGGTCTAAATAGATTACAGGGATCTTTTCTGAAAGAGATCTGTCGAAATCTCCGTTAAGAGAAAAAACAAAATCTGTTTTCTCTTTCCCGGTTGTTTTTATTACAGGCTCTTCTGATAAGGGGGTACTGTTATAACAGTTTAATAACTCATGTAGCTCGACTGTTCCTCTCTTATAAAAACAAGGTATTTTTTTTATCTTTCTTTCAGGGAGATAAAAACAGCGGATGTCACAGTATGAACTGATAGCGTCAATAATCGTCTTATCGATGAGATCAACTCTATCTGTATCTATGAGTATAATACACTTCTGCTTTTTCATTTTACGGGGCTTAGTCCTTAAATATAATCAGTATGGAATCCCGCTTATGCACTGAGCCTGTTGAAGTATGCACGGGAATGAGATAGATATTGATGCAGGTGCAAAATAGTATCAAACATTTTTTTATTTGTAATGCTTTTATATAACAGATTACTTCACTGCATTCGCAATGGCAATTTCAAAATCACCTTAGTATTATTCTAATACTATTCTATTTCAGTATTTATTCCTTAACTTTTTTTAGTCAAGAAGTGCTCTATTACCCCCGCCGCCGAAGGCGGCGGGGGTATATAATTCATTACTTTACACTAAAAAGTATTTTTAGGAATTATTACTGATTCTATTTACAGAGATCACTCAGAAATTCATATAATTGCGCAGTATTCTTTTTTATATCATGAAAGTCCCTGGAATAACGCACAGCGTTCTGCGCCATCTCTGAAAGTAACATGTCATCACAGGAAAGCTTCTTTAAATATTTATCAGCTTTTTCAATATGATTATTACAGAAAAAGCCGGCTCTATATTCATCTATAAGCTTACCGTAATTCAGGCTCAGGCTTATAATAGGCACACCGGAGGATACAGCTTCAAGAACAGTTAAAGGCCAGTCACCCTCATATTCAGAAGTAAGTATCATACATTTTGAAGCAGCCATATATTTATATGTATCTTCCTGTGATGTAAATGGAAGATATTTTATATTCTTCACTTCATTGATCTTCAGCACTACCTCATTATAATACTCCTCTTTGCCCGGTGCGGGAGGTGAGATTATTAAAAACTTTTTATCAGGATTCATCTCTGCCAGTTTAATGCATGCTTCAATGTTTTTCAGTTTTTCACACCTTGCAATCCATATTGCATCAAATTCTTTAGAGTCAGCTTTTTTAAGTTTAGTGAAATCAATCCCCTTTTTCAGAACTTTTACCTTTAAATCAAATTGTGGATTGATCCCCTTTATTGTCTCCTTCTGTAAGTCATTCTGAACAATGAGGAGATCGCTGAATCTGAGAAGTATTTTGTACAGATAGCATTGTTTTCTACTATTCTGATAATAACCCGCGCTCTCCACATCTGAAGCAAAGAAAAAAACAAATTTTCTCTTTAATAAAAAACAATAAAAAGATAAGATACATGATTGGAGGGTTAATCCTATCTGTATTACGATTTCAGGCTTTTCCTTTTTTAAAAACCTGGTAAACTTAATGAGCTTTATAAAAAAACTGTCAGTTTCTCTGTAAAGCTGAACAAGATTAAAATAATCCTTATCGCTAAATTCGATCTGTTCATACTCAGGAATTACTGTTAATGGTTTGATATCATAATTAAATAACTCTTTAGCGAAATGATAAATATGTATAGTTGCCCCGCCAAATGTTCTTTTGGAATTTATATTAAATACCGCTTCTGAATCCTTGGGGAAAAGCAGGGCGATTTTTTTAATATTACTCATTTAAGCACCGGTCTATACTTTTTACTATTATAATCAAGATCAATTATATTTCCTTTATCATCCATTGCAGGGTATCTTCAATTGAATAACGCGGTTTCCAGTTTAATTCGTTCTGAATTTTTTCACTTGAGCCAACAACTGACAAAATTTCGCTTTTCCGTTCAAGATAATTTGCATTTTCAATTTTTATATTATGACCTGTTATCTTCTGAAGTTCAGCAATAATATCAGAAATCATTACCTCTTTGCCACTTGAAACATTATATATTTCACCAGGTCTAAAGTTTTCAGCAATATCCATATAAGCTTTTACAACATCTCGAACATCAAGAAAATCTCTTTTTGTTGATATATTTCCAAGAGTAATAGAACTGTCTCTCCTTTTAAACGCATTCACAATCTTCGGTACAACAAAATCATCAGTCTGTCCGACTCCGGTATGGTTAAAAGGACGAGCAATTACAGCCTGAATCCCTCTCTCACAAATAAACGATTTAATTATATTCTCAGCAGCAGCTTTACTTGCACCATAATGATTAACAGGATTGACAGGGGTGGTCTCTTCGATTGGCAATTGATCTTCACTTACATTTCCATACACCAGGGATGAACTGATGTATAAAAATTTTACTTCTTCCGGCAACGCTGCCGCAAGATTCAATGTTCCTGTCGTGTTGATTGAATACATTATTCCCGGATCTTTATAATCAACCCTGGCTATTCCCGCAAGATGGATAACAATATCAGGTACAATCTCATTTACCTTTTTTTTTATACACTCAGCATCTCTGATATCGCAGATACACGTAATTTTATCATTTGATTCACGATCAAGACCGATAAAATCGTGCCCGCGTGATTCTATCTCCTCTCTTAGATATTTTCCGACAAAGCCATTGCTGCCGGTCACAAGAATCCTCATTTACTCTGCCTGTCTATATCACTTTTAAGCATGATCTCAGCGAGTTCTTTATACTTTGTTGCCGGTTCCCAAGCAAGTTCGTTTTTTGCTTTTGAGTAATCACCAACAAGCATATCTACTTCTGCCGGTCTATAAAACTGAGGATTAACCTTTACAAGAATTTTCCCTGTTTTAGAATCCTTTCCTGTCTCATTCTCATCCTTACCTTCCCATACTATATCTTTTCCGATAAAACTAAAACAAACCTCAATCCACTCCCGGACAGAATGAGTTTCATTTGTTGCCAGAATGAAATTGTCAGCTTTTGGAGCCTGAAGAATACGCCACATCCCCTCAACATACTCCTTAGCATAACCCCAGTCACGTTTAGCATCGAGGTTCCCTATTTCAAAAAAATCCTGTTTCCCGGTATATATCCTGGCCACAGCATCGGTAATTTTTCTTGTGACAAATTCAACCCCCCTCAGAGGTGATTCATGGTTAAAAAGAATACCTGTAGAAGCGAACATATTATATGATTCACGGTAGTTAATCGTCATCCAGTGTCCATACAACTTTGCAACCCCATAAGGACTACGTGGATAAAATGGAGTTTTTTCTGTCTGCGGTATCTCCTGGACAAGACCATAAAGCTCGGAAGTTGATGCCTGATAAAACTTAATATCCTTATTTACCATTCGTATTGCTTCAAGAATATGGGTCACTCCCAATCCTGTTACATTACCTGTCAGTACGGGATTTTTAAAAGAGTGAGCCACAAAACTTTGCGCTGCCAGATTGTATACTTCATCAGGCTTAATATCATCTATTACACGGGTAAGACTGCCACTATCGAGAAGATCAGTCTCAATAAGCTCCACTTTTTCTGCTATTTTCAATTCATCAAGCCGCCAGAAATTCGGTGTGCTTAATCTGCGAAAGCCGCCATATACTCTATACCCTTTATTCAAAAGAAGCTCTGCAAGATATGCCCCGTCCTGGCCGGTGATACCGGTTATAAATGCTATTTTCATTTAAACCTCAACGAAAAACTATTAATCGAATGAAACCTTAAAAATCATTCTTATTTATCACTTTAATATGAATTGCCATATTATTATTGTCAAGTTTTATAAAATAAACTCTCTTTAATCATTATTATTGACAAAAAAACCAAGTAATAAAAACTTAAATAATTGCATTTCAATTGCTAATACTTACCAAATGGAAACTACTAAAAATCAAGACATGTTCTCGTTAATTATAAACCTTTGAGACAAAATTTATAATAATGAATATAAAAATATTTACTAATTCATCCATAGATATAAAATTTTTAATAATCCTGGGATTTATCTGTGCCAATATTTTAGGTTTTTTTTATTCTGTTATATGTTCCAAGTATAACGGCGACTTTTTAGGAGTACCTGTAACTCTGAGCCATCAAATCCTTATAGTGATACTACTGATAATTATATTACAATATGTAATTATATACTTTTTATTCATTTATATCAGTAATAAAATAAAAACCTGGCATATAATTAAAGAAAATCAAATTACTCCTCTATTCTACTACTTTCTCTTACTATTTCTGATAATTAATTTTCTGGTCACTTATTATTATGGTTTTCCAGTTGCAGGGAAGCCTTACGACTATAAATACGCTTTTCTGATAACCCGGATTAAAGTTACTGATGCAGTTTTTATCCTTTATTGCCTTGAACGAACAAATAAAAAGAAAAACCGGCTTTTTTGGATTCTGGTAGCTGGTGTTATAATACTAAATCTATACAGAGGCTGGACTATTCATCTTTTTATTTTCGCTTCTCTTGAGTTACTGATTTACTTTAACTCAAAAGTTAAACTTTCTAAAATAATCCCAATTTTTATAATCGGAAGTATTATGATTTTTTTTATTTATCCGAAAATTTATGATCTAAAAATAGAACAAAGAGGGGGTTCTGAAATAAGAACATCAGCAATTGATGGATTAGTTCACCTTTCCGGAAGATTTTCACATTTTTCCCAAACTGCACAGATTTTTGAAAAAAAAGACGCTGTAAAAAAAATCATGAAGAGTGAGATAGGAGAATTTCATTACTTAAAGGACACTTTATCTGTCCTTTTACCTGCAAAATATATCAAGAACTATGATGACAACAAGACTCTGCATTCTTATATAGCAGTAGGTTTTAACGATAAATTTGATTTCACTGCTTTTCACAGCAGATCTATAACAGGTATCGCAGGAAAAATGATAGCAACCGGTCTTAATTCTATAACCGATTCATTTATTTTTTTATTTTATATTACACTTGTTATCTCATTTTTCATATTCGTATGCCAAATAATAAATATAAAATTACAGTATTACTCTTTTTTGAATATAATTTTATTTACATTAAGCGGTCACATTCATGAAATACTTTATCCAATGATTCTAATTATATTCTGGAGTATATACATAATAATACTGAATTATATTGGTAAAACTTTGAAAAGTATGAAGATTAGCTAACCTTCTTTATAAATAATTTAGGAATTACTGTTTTCTCCTCATTTTCATCTTTAATCATATGATTTTTATCCTGCATACAGGCAATAACGCCTTCAGCTTTTCTGAGTATATATATTGATAAGCAGAAAATCAGTATTATAAAAATGAAAAGAAAAACAGTATATTCAGGTTTACTATACATCATAATTATGGCAAATACTCCAAGTATAGCCGTATAGAAATATATAACTCCCAATATACCTTTGGTGGAAAAACCGATATTTAAAAGCCTGTGATGAAGATGATTTCTGTCAGGTGTAAAAATACTCTGCCCTTTCTTAAAACGATTGTACATTACAGCAATCACATCTGATACAGGAACAAGCATAAGAATCATAGGTATTAGAAAAACCGCAAGAGCGGATGACTTTTTAACGCCCATAAGTGGCAATACTGCATACATAAAACCAATAAAATAAGCCCCGCCATCACCAAGAAAAATCTTTGCAGGGGGGAAGTTGAATAAATAAAATCCAAGGATAGAAAATTCAAGGGATAAAGAAAGAAATAATACAAGATTATTCTGTATAATTACAGACATTATTATAACAAACAGGTTTGCTATGAGCACAATACCGGTTGACAATCCATCAAGACCATCAATGAGATTGACCGCATTCATGAAAGCCACTATCCACAGTACAGTTATAAAATATGAAAAAAAACCGAATTCTATATGAAGAACCGTATAAATCCTCAAATCACTTACCATAAGACCCGAAGCAAAAACAAATGATGCTGCAATTACTTGTGAAAAGAGTTTATACCTTGCCCTTATTCTTTTAAGATCATCAATAAAACCGGACATAAAAGCTATAAACATACCAAGGATTAAAAGAAAAACATTAAAATCTGTTTTAAATTCCATAAGTATATAAATTGCAACAGGAAAAAAAGAAAGAAATATGGCTACTCCACCAAATCTGCTTATATTACCATTATGTATTTTACGTTCACAAACTGAATCATATAAATTATACTTATCAGAAATCCAGATAAGAAACGGTATTAAAAGAACTGACATAAAAAAACATGAAACTGCACAAAAAAATAATTGGTAAATCATTTACCTAAATACCACCTTTGAAAATTCCATTGCCATAGCATATTCATTATTTAATATTTATCATATTGCAGAATACAAAGCCAAGTTTATTTATACAAAATTAGAGCTTTTAACTTAATAAGTCAATAATAAAAAGCACATTCATGCCTTTATTAAATGTAATAAAAAACAAATTAAAAAAATTATTTTTTTCTGTTCTGATAAAAATTGATTATTTCATCAGCAGCGCTTTCAACAGAAAAAAGTTCAGACAACAAACGGTTTGCGTTCTCACCTATTGTTTTTCTTATCTTTTTATCTTTTAAAAATTTATGAGCATTTGTATAAAATAATTCGTCATCTCCATTTACGGATATTAAACCGGCATTATGCTTTTCAATTACATCTTTAAGATCATTCCCAGGATTAATACTGCCCAATATTGGTATCCCCTGAGCCATATAACCAAGAAGTTTCCCCGGAAAATTCTGTGTAGTATGCTCCCTGTTAAGAGAAAAAAGGCCGATATCAATCTCTGATAAAATTAGCCGAAATTCAACCTGATCAACCGGAGGGAGATAAAGAGTATTTACAAGTTTTTTTGACTCAATAATCTCTTTTACCAACTCTACTTCATCACCATCTCCCAGTATAACAAAATATGCATTTTTCTCAGGGAGCATTCTCTCCGCGAGTCGCAAAATATTCCCCATATCCTGTGCTCTTCCCACATTTCCACCGTAAAAGAATAAAGTTTTCCCCTGAATTTCATAACTTTTTCTGAAGCTTCCATCGGAACTAGTTTTACTGTTTTTAGACCAATTGTAAAGAATGGTTGTATTATATTTATATTTATGCCTTGCTTTAAACCAATCCTGGTTTTTGGGGGATTGAAGTGCTATGCAATCAGCAGATCTGTAGTTGATTCTTTCAAAAAGCTTAAAAAAAACAGTCACCGGAGACCAAGAAGAAAGAGTTCCGTTATCTATCACCCATTGAGGGAAAATATCCCTGAGAACAAGAAATGATGGAACACCCCACCTTTTTTTTAAAAGATATACATAGGGTCCCCAGAAAATTGATGGAGAATAATAAATTACTAAATCATGAGGTTGTTTATTCAAAATCTTTCTCAGATTTAATAATGCACGGAAAGGGAGGAGAAATTCATTAATCGCGCGAATTAGAAGGTGTACATTCTTTATTCTACCGGATTTGAAATAATATACACCAACTCCATCTATTACTTCTGTCTTAAAAGTGTTATCAATTTTATAATCAGGTGTAACTACAGAGACATTATAACCTCGATTTACAAATTCACAGGCGAGTTCATGCATCATTTTGGCAGCAACTTTAATGCTATAAGGGAGGTAGTCATCAACTATCAAAAGTATTTTCATATAAATACATGATAATGGGAATACAATTCTTTATGATTTATCATCCACTTTTTTAACTCTTGCAACATTATCTTATAATCAATACTATAATATGTAAAATCATTTCTTGTGTTAAGAAGACTCTTATCACTATGATATGAACAATCCTTTTCAATTAACATATTTTTATCAAATACTTCAGAAACTAATTTCAGTAGATCATATTTACTTATTTTATTACCGGCAGTAACATGGTATATACCTGTAATAGTCTGTTCCATCATTTCATGTATAATCTTTGCAAGCTCCAGTGTTGTTACCCCGGTC
>Ga0116162_10002379_pt1 | contig 11721 bp, 8 predicted proteins | sample AD_UKC105_MetaG_FD_89875 | JGI IMG/M metagenome (GOLD analysis project Ga0116162, IMG submission 89875) | Active sludge microbial communities of municipal wastewater-treating anaerobic digesters from Hong Kong - AD_UKC105_MetaG | ecosystem: Engineered > Bioreactor > Anaerobic > Digestate... | reverse complement strand
TGCCCAGTGTCCGGGACATCACGTCCACGGTCAGGCAGACCGGATGGTCCTGACGGACGAAGGGTATGGGGAAGCTGTAGTTGTAGGTGGTCACGTTGTCGAAGAGGTCACCATACCAGTTGCGCCCCGACTTGATCAGGTTCACCAGGTCCCGCTCGATGAACTGACGGTCATTGAAGGAGGTGGCCTGGTGGGTAGCAGGCTCCTGGGCCAGTGCCGCGTCAACGATGCGTACCGGGGCCTCCACATCGATGCCCACGAAGTAGCTGGCGGAATCCGTGAACACATGCTTGGCATGTCGGAAGGTGCTGTCGGAGTCCTGCCGCCAGGTGTGCGGGCCGGTGGCCCAGAACAGGACGCGGTCCCCGGGGTCGAAGGTGCCGTCGCCACCGTCCTCCATCAACACTGCGTTGGGAAGCAGGTCGGTGGGCCTGACCTCACTGTTGGCGTAGGGCAGTTGTCCGAAATGGTTCCCATAGACATTGATGGCATCGCTGGCCAGACCGTCCACTTCGACACCCATGGCCACCAGCTGTTCATGGGTGAGCTCATAGACCCCGTCCTCGGCCACCATCAACCGGTACCATTCGCCCGTGGCCAACCGGGACGTGGAGGGATAGGACTTGGGACGGGCGGCGGGGCCGGGTCCGTCCGCCCGTTCCTGGATGCGGAGTTCGTAGTCGACGAGCTTCTCCAGACCCCCGTTCGGAGAGGTCCTGTATGGATACAGATCGATGAGCGCGTGGGGCTTCTTGCGGTACCAGCTGACCCGCGCGTGGAGCTCGGGCTGCGCGCCGGGTGCGTCGAGGCCGGGCAACAACGCCAGTTCTTCCCGGGTGAGCGGCTCGTATCGGGCGTTCTCCAGGAACACCTCCACGGAACGGGTCCCCGCCTTCAGGGCGACCACCTCATGGATGTATGGAAGCTCCTGGCGTTGGACGTCCAGGAAGGCGCCTTCCAGAAGCGTTGCCGTCGGAACCTCCTTGGCAGGACCTTCCGTGCGCTGGGGACCCGACCGGGCCACGTCCGGCTCCAAGTGCCAATCCATGTGCTTGGAGATCCGCTCCTGGGCACTCAGGCCCAGAGGGCCCATGCACGCGGCCAACAACACCAACAGGGGAAGATCCGTTCTCATCAACAACGATCAACAGGTTATCAACAGGCGTCCCGAAAATACTATCTTCGACCCTTGGTCATGGGGACACATCGCCAACGTCCGGCCTTCCGGATCATTGCATGGGCCCAGTGGAACCGGGAACAGCTTTTGACCGTATACTTGGCCCTGCCATACGTGTAGCCATAGATGGGGAGCGTTGAAAGACGAAGTGTCTGGCGTGCTGCTTGTGCGCTGTTGGTGGGGGTCTTCCTGTCCATGTCAACACATGGACAGGACCCTCAGTTCACTCAGTTCTATGCCAATCCCTTGTACCTGAACCCAGCGTTCGCGGGCGCGGCTCGCTGTCCAAGGGTGGTGTTGAACTACCGCAACCAGTGGCCGGCACTCTCCGGCACGTTCGTCACCTCCAGTGCCAGCTACGACCAGTTCGTGGAGGGCATCAGCGGCGGCCTCGGTCTGCAGGTCATGAACGACCAGGCGGGTAAAGGCACCTTGAACACCACCACGGTGAGCGGGATGTACGCCTATCAGCAGGCCATCAACCGCAAGCTTTCGATCAGCGCCGGGTTCCAGGCCACGTACTTCCAGAAGTCGTTGGACTGGAGCAAGCTGACCTTCGGCGACATGATCGACCCCCGCCGGGGCTTCATCTACAACACGAACGACGTGCCCCGTGGTGGCAGCATCGGTAATGTGGACTTTTCCGCCGGACTGCTGGCCTTCACCGATGTGTTCTATGCCGGCTTCGCGGCCCACCACCTCACGGAACCCAACGAGTCCCTGATCGTGGGCACCAGCAAACTGCCCATGAAGTTGACGGCCCATGCCGGTGCCAACTTCCCCCTGGGTACCCGCGGCAAGTACGGCGATTCCGGGACGAAGCTCTCGCCGAACATCCTGTACCAACAACAGGCCGATTTCCGCCAGTTGAACCTCGGGCTTTATGTGGACCGGGGCCCCATCACGGCGGGTGTCTGGTATCGGACACGCGACGCGTTCATCGTCCTGATCGGCTTCCACACCGAACGGCTCAAGTTCGGCTACAGCTACGACGTGACCACCTCCCGGCTCACCACGGCCACCGCCGGATCGCACGAAGTGAGCGTGCAACTGGGATTCAACTGCAGGCCGAAGAAGCGACGCTTCCGCGTGGTGGCCTGCCCAACATTCTAGCACCTGCTCCGTTCAACGGAAGTACGAACCCTCCGACCATGGACTTCGCAAGGAACATAGGGACCCTGATGATCGGTGCCCTGCTCTTCTCGAGCTGCCAGTTCGAAAAGAGCGGCGCCACCGGTTGGAACTATAACGACTCCAAGAACGGAGGCTTCGAAAAGGCCCCGTTCGAGGAACAGGAGACCGGACCCGGGCTCATCCTCATCGAGGGTGGGCAATTCACCATGGGCCGCGTCACCGACGACCTCACGCACGACTGGGACAACATCCCCCGTACGGTGACGGTCTCCTCCTTCTACATGGATGAGGTCGAGGTCACCAACTTCTACTGGCTCGAGTACCTCTACTGGCTGGACCGCGTGTTCGGAGCCGACTATCCCGAGATCTACAAGAAAGCGCTTCCGGACACCCTCGTGTGGCGCAGCAAGCTGGCCTACAACGAACCTTACCTGGAGTACTACCTCCGGCATCCGGCCTACCGGGACTACCCCGTGGTCGGCATCAACTGGCTCCAGGCCAATGACTATTGCGCCTGGCGTACGGACCGGGTGAACGAGCTGATCCTGATCCGGGAGGGCCTCTTCGAGCACTATCCGAACCAGATCAACGAGGACCACTTCACCACCGACGCCTACCTGGCCGCCCAGTACGAGAGCGGCAAGCGCGTGGATGGTGTGGAGGACTTCAACCCCAACCGGGACACCCGGAACATCCGCATGGAGGATGGCATCCTGCTTCCCCGCTACCGCCTGCCGACGGAGGCGGAATGGGAATATGCCGCCTACGGGCTCATCGGCAACTCGGTCGATGAACGCGTGGTGGAGCGCCGCATCTATCCCTGGAACGGGCACTGGGTGCGGTACGACAGCCGCAAGAAGGGTGGTGCCTTCTACGGTGACTTCCGCGGCAACTTCATGCGTGGACGTGGTGATTACATGGGCGTGGCCGGCAGCCTGAACGACAATGCCGATGTCACCGCCCCCGTGTTCAGCTACTGGCCCAACGACTACGGCCTCTACAACATGGCCGGCAACGTGAGCGAATGGGTGATGGACGTGTATCGTCCGTTGAGCCCCGAGGACGATGACGACTTCCGGCCCTTCCGTGGCAACGTGTTCAAGACCAAGGTGCTGAACAGCGACGGTGCCGTGGAGGACAAGCACGACCTGGTCGTGTACGATGTGGAGGGCATCAAGTACTACCTCACGGAGTTCCAGAAGGCCATGCAAGGCCGTGCCACCGAGGAGGAGGCCCAGCTGATCGACCAGTTGCTGGAGGGCATCGAGCAGTCCATCGAGTTCAAGAACACCCGGAAGGAGGACGCCGCCTACCAGCGCGTGCAGGACCTGGTGGACCTGATCAAGAGCCAGGACCTGGAGATCGCACCCAAGCTGTTGAGCGGCATCTCCGACTACCAGGCCGACCAGCCGGGTGATGTGCGCATGCGCAACGTGACCGTCGAGGAGAACATCGATCGCCGCAACTACCGGGAGTCGGACAACATCGACTTCATCGACGGCGACATCAACAGCAGCATCTACTACGACCAGGCCGGTTACGAGGGCAACCCCATGTACGACTGGGGCAAGTCCACGTTGATCAACGATCACAGCCGCGTCTACAAGGGCGCCAGCTGGGCCGATCGCATCTACTGGGCCAACCCCGGCACCCGACGCTACCTGGACGAGCGCCAGAGCACGGCCACCATCGGCTTCCGCTGCGCGATGACCCGCGTGGGCAGCCCGGTGGGACTGGGTGACGAGAAGCGACGGAGCAAGATCGATCGGTGATCCGACCGAGCCACGACTAATTTGGACCCCGGCCCCGAAAGCCGGGGTCCTTCGTTATGACCATCGCCCAGCTAAACGAGCGCTTCCTGGCCTGCACCGGCACCTGCACGGACACGCGCCAGATCACGGCCGGCAGCCTGTTCTTCGCCCTCAAGGGGCCGAACTTCGATGCCAACGCCTACGCGGCACAGGCCCTGGAAAAGGGTTGCCGCTACGCCGTGGTGGACGACCCCGCCGTGGCCGTGGACGACCGCTACCTGCTGGTGCCCGACGTGCTGAAGGCCCTGCAGGACCTCGCGACCCATCACCGGCGGCAGTTCGGTATCCCGGTGGTCGCCATCACCGGCAGCAACGGCAAGACCACCACCAAGGAACTGGTGCACGCCGTGCTTAGCGCCGACCGGCCCACGCTGGCCACCACCGGCAACCTGAACAACCACATCGGCGTGCCCCTGACCCTGTTGCGGCTCACGGAGGAGTACCGCATCGCCATCATCGAGATGGGCGCCAACAAGGTGGGCGACATCGCCGAACTCACCGCCATCGCCGAACCCACCCATGGGCTGATCACCAACATCGGACGCGCCCACCTGGAAGGCTTCGGCAGTTTCGAAGGCGTGATCACCGCCAAGACCGAGCTCTACGGATGGGTGAAGGACCACGACGGCGCCCTCTTCGTGAACGGCGACGACCCGCTGCTGATGCGGCACAGCGAAGGCCTGCGGCGGGTGATCTACGGCAACTCGGAAGCCTTCGACACCCGAGGCTCGTTGGCGGAAGCCGGGCCCTTCCTGGGTGTGGCATTTCGAGGACAGGACGAGGCCACACACACGGCCCGAACGCGGCTGGTGGGTGGATACAACCTGCCGAACGCCCTGGCTGCCATCGCCATTGGACAGCATTTCGGGGTGAAGGACGCCACGATCAAGCAGGCCCTCGAAGCCTATTCCCCCGGCAACAACCGCTCCCAGTTCGTGGACACCGGCCGCAACCAGCTGGTGCTGGACGCCTACAACGCCAACCCCACCAGCATGAAGGCCGCGCTGGAGAACTTCGCCGCCATGGCGTCCGACCGCCCCAAGCTGGCCATCCTGGGCGGCATGAAGGAACTGGGGCCGGACAGCCCCGCGGAACACCAGGCCGTGGTGGACCTCGTGCAGGCGCTCGGGCTGGAGGCCATCTACGTGGGGCCTGAATTCCTTGAGCTGGGGCCTGCGGGTGCCCTCACCTACGCCACGGCGGAGGAAGCCCTGAACGCCCTGCAGGAGCGGCCGGTCGAGGGCCGCCTCATCCTGGTGAAGGGCTCACGGGGGACGAAGCTGGAGGGAGTGGTACCCGTGTTGTAGAGATTCATTAGCTTGAACAAATGAAAGCGCTACTGATATCAATAGTTCTGTGCCCCTACTCGTTGCTTTCTCAGAACGACACTACACAGCATTTCCCTTCTGTAGACTTTATAAACCAACCTATTGCTTGGGATAAAACAAACAATGCAACGATATTACTTGAACAATGTAAAATACCAAGCGGGATGCATTGGAATGTATGTGATTCACCTACTTCAAGAATAAGCTTATCCAATATTCACGATTTATCATTCTTACTATCATCAACTAGTGGAGAGTATATGACTTACTTGAAGCTTTATAGGTTAAATGTAACAAAGAAGAAGCGGTATGCAACATCAAAAATGGTAGCCAGTGACCAGGTTCAGTTGAACATAAAAAAACTTTCTGACGATGTTTACGAACTTGTTCCTTTGTTATTCTTAGAAAAAGGAGAGTACGCTTTTATTGATATAAATGCTATCTCATATTCATTTCGAATTGACTGATTCTATCTTCTGCGCACAACCATGAGCAATTGGAACGTAAGGCCTTGAGGCCATGATTTTGACCTCCAAGAGCTTCCACCGAAGAGAATGACCAGAAGACCATGCGCAGGGGCACGCTCAGCACTCAGTAGACGTTCAAAGTTCCCGGTTGGAAAGGGGTTCTAGTTAATTCGGAGAATCCTATGAACAATACCACCGACCTATGGGGCGGCCGCACTATCACTTTAATAGCCCCCGGCTGATCACGATGCGCTGCACCTCGCTGGTGCCCTCGTAGATCTGGGTGATCTTGGCATCGCGCATCAGGCGCTCCACGTGGTACTCCTTCACGTACCCGTACCCGCCGTGCACCTGTACCGCCTCGACGGTGGTCTTCATGGCCACCTCGCTGCTGAACACCTTGGCCATGGCGCTGGCCTGGTCGTAGTTCAGGTGCTGATCCTTGAGCCAGGCGGCCTTCAGGCACAGCAAGCGGGCCGCCTCGATCTCGGTGGCCATGTCGGCCAGCTTGAAGGCCACGGCCTGGTGCTGGTGGATGGGCTTGCCGAAGGCGCTGCGCTCCTTGCTGTAGGCCAGGGCCAGCTCGTAGGCCCCGCTGGCGATGCCGAGAGCCTGGGAAGCGATGCCGATGCGCCCACCGCTCAGGGTCTTCATGGCGAAGGTGAAGCCGAAGCCGTCGTCGCCGATGCGGTTCTCCTTGGGCACCTTCACGTCCTGGAACATCAGGGTGTGGGTGTCGCTGCCTCGGATGCCGAGCTTGTCCTCCTTGGCCCCCACCTGGAAGCCCTCCATGCCCTTCTCCACGATCAGGCAGTTGATGCCCTTGTGGCCCTTGCTGGCGTCGGTCTGGGCCATCACCAGGTACACGCTGGCGGTGCCCCCGTTGGTGATCCAGTTCTTGGTGCCGTTCAGCAGGTAGTGGTCGCCCTGATCGATGGCCGTGGTGCGCTGGCTGGTGGCGTCGCTGCCGGCCTCGGGCTCGCTGAGGCAGAAGGCGCCGATGATCTCGCCCTTCGCCAGGGGCTTCAGGTACTTCTCCTTCTGCGCCTCGGTGCCGAAGGTCTCGAGGCCCCAGCACACCAGGCTGTTGTTCACGCTCATCACCACGCTGGTGCTGGCGTCGATCTTGCTGATCTCCTCCATGGCCAGCACGTAGCTGATGGTGTCCATGCCGCCCCCGCCGTACTTGGGGTCCACCATCATGCCCAGGAAGCCGAGCTCGCCGAGCTGCTTGATCTCCTCGGCCGGGAAGCGCTGCTCGCGGTCGCGTTCGATGACGCCGGGCTTCAGGACGTTCTGGGCAAAGTCGCGGGCGGCATCGCGTACCGCCAGGTGTTCTTCGGAGAGTTCGAAATGCATGCGTGCGTGGTTGATGCGCCGGAGGCGGGCGCCAAATTTAAGCGATACCTTCACCCCGGGCCGGAAACCCTGCAGCCCTTGGTGGACAAGCCTTTCCGCGTGATCGGAGCCATGTCGGGCAGCTCGTTGGACGGGTTGGACCTGGCCGTGTGCCGCTTTCCGGCCGGGGACCGACCCTTCAACATCGAAGCCGCCCGGACGGTTCCCTACCCCGCCGATCTGCGGCGCAGGCTGCTGGAGGCCATGGACGCCCCCGCGCTGGAGGCCGCCCGCCTGGACCGCGACCTGGGGCGCTTCATCGGGGAAGCCTGCAAGGAGCTGATGGGCGGGGCAGGAACCGCCGACCTGGTGGCCTCGCACGGACATACGCTGTACCACCGGCCGGAGGAGGGCCTGACCACCGCCCTGGGCCACGGGGCCTGGATCGCGGCGGCCTGCGGGCTGCCCGTGGTGAACGAACTGCGCAGCCTGGACGTGGCGCTGGGGGGGCAGGGCGCACCGCTCGTCCCCTTGGGTGAACGCGACCTCTTTCCCGGGCACCGGGCCTTCCTGAACCTGGGCGGCATCTGCAACGTGGGGCTGCACGGCACCGACCGCGTGCTGGGCTACGACGCGTGCATCGGCAACCAGGCGCTGGACCGGCTGGCCGGTGAGGCGGGGCTGGACTGCGACCGCGACGGGGCGCTGGCCCGGTCGGGCGCGGTGAACGAGGAACTGCTGGCCACGCTGGACGCCCTCCCCTTCCATGCACAGTCGCCGCCCCGTTCGCTGGGCCGGGAGTGGTTCCGCGAAGCGGTAGAACCCCTGATCGGGCGAACGGACATTCCCCTGGCCGACCGCCTCCACACCGTGGTGGAGCACATCGCCGGTCAGCTGGCAAAGGCCTTGGCAGGCGCAGGTGGCCCGGTGCTGATCACCGGCGGCGGGGCGCACAACGGCTTCCTGGTGGAACGGCTGCGGGCGCTTTCCCCCGTGCCCGTGGAGCTTCCAGAGAAGGACGTGATCGACTTCAAGGAGGCGCTGGTCTTCGCCTGGCTGGGCCTGCTGCGCTGGCAGGGGCGCCCCACCAGCCTGGCCTCGGTGACCGGGGCCGCGCGCGACAGCGTGGGCGGGGCGGTGTGGCTGCCCTATTAACACCCGGCTGGGGGAAGCACCGGTCCTTCCGACGTAGCCGGGCACGGCACCGGCCTACTTTTGGGACCTACCTGCAGGAGAAGGGATGAGAGACGCATTGAAGCGCTTCGAGGAACGCGCGCCGGAGATCGTGTTCGAATGGCATGACGCGCCCACCGGGGCCCGCGGCTGGGTGGTGATCAACAGCCTGCGCGGCGGCGCGGCCGGGGGCGGCACCCGCATGCGCGTGGGGCTGGACAAGCGCGAGGTGGAGAGCCTGGCCAAGACCATGGAGGTCAAGTTCACCGTGAGCGGTCCGCCGATCGGCGGGGCCAAGAGCGGCATCGACTTCGACCCGCGCGACCCCCGCAAGAAGGAGGTGCTGGAGCGCTGGTACCGCGCGGTGATCCCCCTGCTGAAGACCTACTACGGCACCGGCGGCGACCTGAACGTGGACGAGCTGCACGAGGTGATCCCCATCACCGAGCAGTACGGCCTGTGGCACCCCCAGGAGGGCGTGGTGAACGGGCATTTCGGCGATGAGGCTGCCACCAAGGTGAAGGCCGTCGGCCAATTGCGCACCGGCGTGAGCAAGGTGGTGGAGGACCCCGCCTACACCCCCATGGTGGGACGCTACGCGGTGGCCGACATGATCACCGGCTGGGGCGTGGCCGAGAGCGTGCGGCACTATTACGGCATCTACGGCGGCGACCTGAAGGGCAAGCGCGTCATCGTGCAGGGCTGGGGCAACGTGGCATCGGCCGCGGGCCATTACCTGGCCGGTCAGGGCGCGCACATCGTGGGCATCATCGACCGGGCGGGTGGCCTGGTCGCCCCGGGAGGATTGAGCGCCGATGCCGTGAAGGAGCTCTTCCTGAACAAGCAGGGCAACGCGCTGAACAGCCCGGACATCAAGCCCTTCGAGGAGGTGAACGCCGCGATCTGGGACACCGGCGCCGAGGTGTTCCTGCCCTGCGCCGCCAGCCGCCTGGTGACGCGCGACCAGGTGGACCGCCTGGTGGCCAACGGCCTGGAGGTGATCAGCAGCGGGGCCAACGTGCCCTTCGCCGACCCGGAGATCTTCTACGGGCCCATCGCCGAGCACGCCGATGGCAAGGTGAGCGTGATCCCCGACTTCATCGCCAACTGCGGCATGGCCCGCGTGTTCGCCTACTGCATGGGCACCGACGCCGAGCTCACCGACCGCGCCATCTTCGAGGACGTGAGTCACGTGGTACGCAGGGCGCTGGAGCGCACCCACGCACGCCATGCCGAACGCACCCATCTGACGCGCACCGCGTTCGAGATCGCCTTGGAGGAACTGAACTGAATACGACCGCGGGGCACTTCCCCGTTCCCTTGAACAGACCAGGAACCATGCTGCTCGACCTCATCGCCCAGATCCAGGACCCCGCCGAAGCGGCGCGCCAGGTGCTGGAACAGACCGCCACCACCCCCGTGGAGCCCACGATGGAGACCATCTCCATCTGGGAGCTGATCAAGAACGGGGGCTGGTACATCATGGGGCCGCTCGGCCTCATGTCCCTGCTCGCCGTGTACCTGATCATCGAGCGTGCCCTCGCCATCCGGCGCGCCCTGAAGCAGGACGACAACTTCATGAGCAAGATCCGGGACTACATCCATGAGGGGAAGATCGACTCGGCCCGCAACCTCTGCACACAGACCGATTCGCCGATCGCCCGGATGCTGGACAAGGGCCTGAGCCGCATCGGCAAGCCCCTGAAGGACATCGAGGTGAGCATCGAGAACGCCGGCAAGCTGGAGGTGTACCAGCTGGAGAAGGGCCTCAGCATCCTGGCCACCATCTCCGGCGCCGCCCCCATGATCGGCTTCCTGGGCACGGTCATCGGCATGATCGTCACCTTCCACACCATGAAGATCAGCGGGGCCGGCGTGGAACTGGACCAGCTCTCCGGCGGCATCATGCAGGCCATGGTCACCACCGTGGCCGGTCTGGTGATCGGCATCGTGGCCTACGTGGCCTACAACACCCTGGTGGCCCGCGTGAACAAGGTGGTCCAGAACATGGAGGCCAGCACCATCGCGTTCATGGACGTGCTGGAGGCCCCCGCCAAATAAGCCGCCATGTCCCTGCGCAGCACCCACAAGATCGACGCCGGGTTCAGCATGAGCTCCATGACGGACCTCGTGTTCCTGCTGCTGATCTTCTTCGTGATCGTGAGCACCCTGGTGAGCCCCTACGCCCTGCCGGTGGACCTGCCCAAGAGCGCCAATAAGACCAAGGAGAAGCCGAAGGTGGCCGTGCGCATCGACGCCGACCAGCACTTCAGTGTGAACAACCAGCTGATCGAACCCCTGGACCTGGAGGGTGTACTGAAGGACGAGATGGTGAAGCACGCCGAGGACAAGGCCATCGTGCTGCACGTGGACCAGCAGGTGCCCACAGGCGTCACCGTGGGCGTGTTGGACATCGCCAAGCGGAACAAATGGAAGATCATCCTGGCAACGAAGCCTGAATGATGTTGAGGGTTGGATGTTGGATGTTGGACGTTGGATGTTGGATGTTGTGACCGACCACCCGTAGCGTCGACCCGTTGGATCGACCGTTCACCATGAGCGCCATCACCATCGACCACAAGGAGGACCGCCGGAACGGCGTGATCGGCACCGTGGTGTTCCACGCGCTGCTGGTGCTGCTGTTCCTGTTCTTCGGCCTGCAGCAGCCCGACCCACCGTTGGAGGAGACCGGGGTGGAGATCGCCATGGCCGACTTCGGCACCACCGACATGGGTAGCGGCAACACGGAAACGCCCGACCCGGGCAGCGAACAGGCCAGTGCAGCACCCACGCCCGACACAAGTCCTGAAGCGCCCGAGGAAGTGGCCACGGAAGAGGAGAGCGAGGTGAGCCAGGTGACCCCACCCAAGCCCACCCCGAAGCCAAAGCCCAAGCCCGACCCGCCCAAGGAGCAGCCCAAGCCCGAGGAGCCGAAGCCGCAGGTCTCCAACCAGCTCTCGAACGCGCTGAACAGCTGGGGCCAGGGCGGTGGCGGCAACAGCGGCGAAGGGGACAGCCAGCAGCCCGGCAATGCCGGCGTGGAGCATGGCAAGCCGGACGGCATCGGCACCTTCCACGGCGATGGCTGGAGCGTGAGCCTCGGCGGCCGCGGCCTGATGAAGGGACCCAACATCACCGACAAACCCAGCGAGGGCGGCAAGGTGGTGCTCAACATCTTCGTGGACCGCCAGGGCAAGGTGACCCGGGTGACGCAGAACCTGGACAAGAGCACCACCACCAGCCAGGTGCTCTTCAACATCGCCCGCAAGGCCGCCCTGCAGTGCACCTTCAGT
>Ga0116162_10002375_pt1 | contig 11726 bp, 10 predicted proteins | sample AD_UKC105_MetaG_FD_89875 | JGI IMG/M metagenome (GOLD analysis project Ga0116162, IMG submission 89875) | Active sludge microbial communities of municipal wastewater-treating anaerobic digesters from Hong Kong - AD_UKC105_MetaG | ecosystem: Engineered > Bioreactor > Anaerobic > Digestate... | reverse complement strand
CGAAAAAGAGAAGGAGCATTTCAACGATATAGAAATAAAACAGCTGAAATTGTCGGATATACATCTTGTGATGGATGTCCGGGGGGTAATATTGAATATGCTGCAGAAGAAATGATAAAAAATGGAGCTTCCATCATTCATCTCGCTACAGGGTTATTAGTTGGTTATCCTCCTTGTCCACATTTGGAATACTTCAAAAAATTCCTTGAAAATCGATACAATATTGAAGTTGTATATGGCACTCACCCAATTCCTAAAAAATATTTGGATATGCACAATAAGCTAGGAACATGGCAGGATCCAAAATGGAAAGAGATTTTACACGACACAATGACGGATGAACCAACACGACTATCCTATAATTAACGATGCATCGTCGTTTACTAACAAAAACACGATTCAAGATTGCTTGCGAATGTCCAACAAAGCTTTTCTATTTAGACAAATCTCTCTATGTCAATGCTCGTAAAGAAGATTCTTTTTTAGAAGCCCTAGCAGAGGGCGGTTTTCAAGTTCAAGAACTTGCAAAACTTTATTTTCCCGCAGGAAAAGAAATCCAAACTCTTGATTTTAAAGAAGCTGTATCTCAAACCCAAGGATATCTTTCAAGTGACTCTATTGTACTTTTTGAAAGCGCTTTCTTGGTTGATCAATTATTGATAAGAATCGATATACTAGAAAAAAAGCAAAATTCTTTCATTCTGCACGAAGTAAAAGCTAAATCATACGATAAGGACAAAACCAAGCTAACCACCAAGCATGGTTTACCAACTTCCGAATGGAGTGAATATCTCTATGATATAGCATTCCAAAAGTATGTTTTACAGAAAGCATATCCTATGTCTACGGTGCAAGCCAATCTTTTACTTGTAGATTCTCATGCTGTTTGCCCAACAGACGGTTTAAATCAAAAGTTTAAGATTCATATTAAAAATGCTTCTAGAAAGTTTGCAGTTGCAGAGAATATTACTGATCAAGACCTGGATCCACCACTTTTGATTTCTGTTCCTGTGGATGACATTTGCAATACACTCTACGAAACTACTGGTTTGCCCATACCAAATTCGAATTTTGTAAAGCTGACTTTTGCTGAAAAAATTGAACACTTTTCTAAACTACTCCAATTGGATCAAAAAGAACCCCCTATCCCAACAAAAGCTTGCGGAAGCTGTGAATTTGTTCTTCCAGCAGACCAAACAGAAAACTTGTTTATGGTATCTGGAGCAGATATCTGCTGGAGAGAGATTTTGCAAAATCCAAAATTTGATACCAGTAAAGAGAAAGTATTCTCAATTTGGAATTATAGAAAAAAGGATGAACTTCTGGAGCAAGAGAAGTATTTTATCGACGATGTAGAAGAAGATGATATCCTTCCAAAACATGACAATAAGCCAGGTTTATCAATCTCGCAAAGACAATGGTTGCAAGTTCAAAAAACACAAGACAACGACAATACTCCATGGATTGATTTTGAAAATCTAAAAGCTGAAGCGGAAGCATGGGTGTATCCTTTACATTTCATTGATTTTGAAACAACTATGGTCGCAATTCCCTTTCACAAGGGAAGACATCCTTATGAAGGGATTGCATTTCAATATTCCCATCACAAAATGTACAGCGACGGAAGAATCGAGCATGCCGGACAATTTATTTCTTCTCAACCAGGTGCTTGGCCCAACTACGAGTTTGTTCGTCATTTAAAAGATGAGCTGAATACAGATCAAGGCACTATATTTCGATATTCAAACCATGAAAATACTTTCCTAAACATCATTCTTGGACAATTATTGGAAGCCAATCCTCCACTGCCAGATCAGGAAAACCTATGTAAGTTTATTCGATCCATCACGCAATCTACACATCAACAAAAAGAAAAATGGATTGGGAAACGAAATATGGTAGATCTTTGTGAACTTGTAAAACGATATCACTATGATCCCCTTACGAAAGGTTCATGTAGCATCAAGAAAGTTCTTCCTGCAATCCTTGCCCGGAGTTCGTATTTACAAAACACATACTCCAAGCCAATTTATGGGTGCAAAAATGGAATTACAAGTCATAATTTTCGAAATTGGATCTGGTGCAAATACAAACATGAGAAAATGATCAATCCATACGATTTATTGCCTAATCTTTACCAAGATATACCAAAAGACAGTGAAATTCTTTTCAGTAGCGACAATCGATTACAAGAAGGAGGCGCAGCTTTAATCGCATACGCACGTATGCAGTTTACTGAAATGTCGGATACCGAACGACAGGAACTACGAAAAGCTTTGCTAAAGTATTGTGAATTGGACACCCTTGCTATGGTTTTTATCGTTGAATATTGGCTTCATGATGTGCTGCACATCTTGTAACTCAAAGCCCTTCGCGATAGTATATTGTACATGAAACGGAATATCTATTTTGCTGATGACGAAAAAAATATCCGAGATCTGATATCCTCATTTTTAGAAAGTGAAGGATATGAAGTTACTTGCTTTGCCGATGGCTTATCATGTTGGCAAACATTTCAGAAAAAACCTTGCGATCTAGCTATTTTAGATATCACTATGCCCCAAATGGATGGTTATGAAGTATGCAGAAAAATACGCGAGATTAGCACAATACCCATAATTTTTCTTTCTGCAAGAAACTCTGAGCTTGATTATGCAACTGGAATCAACATTGGAAGTGATGATTATTTCACAAAACCTTTTTCTGCAATGTCCTTACTTATGCGAGTTAAAGCGATTTTTCGACGAATAGATATGGATACCAATTCTTTTCGCTCTTCTAGAAACAAGCTTTCTATTGGAAATATTACCCTCTCAACAGATACAAAAGAACTATTTATTGACAATCATCATGTACGATTAACTCCTAATGAATATGATTTAATGGAGTACTTGTTAATCCACCAAGAGAGAGGCGTATCGCGTGATGAAGTTCTGCAAAAGATCTGGGGTTTTGATTGTGATGTGGAGACTCGTGCTGTCGATGACACTGTTCGTCGTCTGCGAAAAAAGTTACAACCAAGTAATGTATCGATCAATACAATATGGGGATTTGGATTTCATATCCAAACAATAGACAATGAAATTCAATAGACCAAACATCCCTCACAAGAGAAATTCTATACAAAATCGCGTATTTTTCATTATCACGATCCTCATTCTTTCGATTGTTAGTTTTACTCTGATAAGTTTCAATTTACTGGCTTCTCGATTCACTACACACCTTGTTCAACTTCAACTCCAAGATATTCTTCACATGTCCTCACAAGATTCTACTCCTCCACCTGTTCCTCCCATCTATCAAAAACCTCCATTAGATCCCCCACCAGAACCTTTTCCAGACATGAGGAAACTTCCAAGAACCGTTTTCGGTCGATCTGACTTTGTTATTATTACACCTGATTATGAAATGGTTTTCCCTACTGTATCTATGCAAGAATGGAAAAACTTATCCGAAGTAAACGCTTTTGTACAACATATCCAAAACAACCATATCGATTTAGATTCCGAAGAAGTACTATCTACAAAAGTTGGTAGCCGCGAATACTACTTTGTTTCAATCCCTACAAAAAATACTAGTCAGACGATTCAAAACTACCTTCTTTATTTCATCGATATGACATCTCTTTCACATTTTGTAGACCAGATGAATCTAGTTTTAGGTCTTATTTTTATTATTGCGTTTGTGTTGGCTATTTTTTCAGGATTACTTCTTTCCAGGTATATCTCTAGACCGATTGCTCAATTAACAAAATTTGCAAAGAAAATAGGGGAAAGAAAATTCCAACCCATTCCGAATCAATACAAAGACAAGGAATTATATGAGCTGGCACAAAGTATGAATGAAACTGCTAAACAGCTTGATGTATTGCGCCAGGAGGAAACATTCTTTTTTCAAAATGTATCTCATGAACTTCGCACTCCACTTCAAATCATCCATTCCAGCGCAGAAGGGTACTTGAATAGGATTATTAAAGCAGAACCTGCAATGAAATCTATATTGCAACAAGTGGGGAAGCTAACTGCTATGGTTAGTGATTTGCTTTACTTTTCCACAATGGATAGCACAAAACGAAAAGTGGATCAAGAGTATTTGGATGTTCAGATGATATTAAAGAATTCCTGTGAAAGCTTCTTACCTCTTTTGAAAGAAAAAAACATAGATATCGCTTATCAGTTTTCTCAAAACTCTGGTTTATTTTATTGCGAAGAAAAACGTATCACCAAAGCCTTCTCAAATTTGATATCCAATGCAATTCAACATGCATCATCAAGGATACAAGTGAAATGCGACATGACTGAAAACATGATTCATATATCCATTGAAAATGATGGTAATCCAATCTCAGATGAAGATCTACCCTACATATTTGATCGCTTTTTCAAAGGAAAAGAAGGGAATTATGGAATTGGTTTATCCATTGTAAAAACCATTGTTGAAGAATACAAAGGTACTTTATCTGTCCAACATGCAGGTATAGGTACTAGTTTCAGTATCATATTTCCCATTTAGCATTATCCTCATTACCGCATTTTTGCGGCATTTTTTCGGAGATTCTCTTCCAATAGTTTTATAAAGTTGTAATACATCAATTTACTGAGGTATTACACTATGAAACTAGTAAAATATGAAAACAAACCAATATCGTATCGATCGGAACATAAAACCATTATATCCGTTTTAGATGGGAACGTGATAGAACATCGTCTAAAGAAATTATTACCATATGATCAATACTCCTCTTCAAATGGAAAATACACTGTTTCAAGTTTGTACTTTGATTCCATCGGTAATCGTGCACTTCAAGAAAAAAAAGATGGTGTTGTCGTGCGAGAAAAATTTCGCATTCGTTACTACAACCGAGATACAAGTTTTATACGATTGGAAAAGAAAATCAAACACTTTCAGAGAACATCAAAATTCCAGGCTACTGTTTCTTTGGATTTCGTTCAGAGAATCCTGAACGATGATTGTTTCTCAGAAATACCCAACAATAGTGATCTGGTAAGAGAATTTCTCATCAAGAAGAAAATATATATGCTTCATCCTGTTTCATGTGTTCATTATGAGCGTACTGCATACCATTATGCCGTAAACGATGTGCGAATAACGCTAGATCGAAACATTCATTCTCAGTCATCATTTCTTGGTACAACTTTACAATCGTTTAAACCTTCATTGCCTATCATAAATCATGGATCTATGATTCTAGAAGTTAAATACAATCACTTTTTACCCAGTTTTATACAAAATCTTTTACTTATTCCCAATATGGTTTTGACAGCTGCTTCTAAATATGCAGCTTCACGTATCTATTTTCCATAAGGAGTTTTTCATGAATACAACATTTGGTGACATTTTTAAAACAAGTTTCCTAGAAAATGTGTCTTCTTTTTCTGTGATGGACGTGATTATCGCTTTTGTTGCTGCCACGCTCATTGGATTTTTCATTTATTTGGTATACAAAAAAACCTTTCAGGGTGTTATGTATTCTCGTTCTTTTAATGTTTCGCTTTTGCTTTTAACTATTGTGACAACTTTTGTACTGCTAGCCGTTACATCCAATGTAATTCTTTCTTTGGGTATGGTGGGAGCCCTTTCAATAGTACGTTTCCGAACTGCCATAAAAGATCCCATGGATTTAGTATTCTTATTCTGGTCTATTGGTGCAGGTATTGTTTGTGGAGCAGGACTAATCCCGTTAGCGTTTATTGGTTCTATCGTCATTGGTATTGTATTACTAGTTTCTATTCATCGAAAAACAATTGAATCCCCCTATATATTGTCATACCGATGTATGGATGAAAATATAGAAGAAAAATCACTTGAAGTACTGAAGCGTTTCTTTTCGCGCATTCGTATACAATCAAAGACTATTTCTGATGACCAAAGTATAGAGGTCATGATAGAAATACGTTTGAAAAATGAAGATACAACATTCATGAAAGCTTTAAAAACATTGCAAGGACTAGATAATCTTAACCTTGTCAGCTTCCGTGGAGACTATGTCCTCTAATTCAAGGAGAAAACGATGAAATTTCTACCTGCAAAAATAATACTCATTTCTTTCATAATGCTTAGCTCGGTTTCTCTAATGATTGCGTACCCTTGTTCTCCTCAGATCAAAAAAAATGACAGTATTGCACAAGCACATTCTTCTATTGACGTAATTCCAAGAGATCATGTTCTATGCATCGATATTCAAATGGAACCATCTGAATGGAACGATATGCTTGACAATGCCATCAATGAAGAATACAAAATAGCTTCAATTCAGATTGATGACGAATTGTATCCTTTTGTAAAAATTCGACCGAAAGGAAACTCAAGCCTAAATACTTTAGTTGGTCGTCACAATAATACAGAGCAAGAAAAAGATCAAAAATCTTCTAACCGGTTCAGTTTTAAAATTTCATTCAATGATATCAACCAAATGCAGACATTTCATGGAATTACTCAACTGAATCTAAATAATGGTTTCTCTGATCCTTCTTATATGCGAGAATATCTGGCCTATCAAATTTATGAAACCATGGGGCTTCCCGTCCCATGGTTCTGTTTTGCTAAAATCTCTATAAATGGTGAATATCATGGACTGTATCTTGCTGTAGAAAGTATTTTAGAGCCTTATCTTGTACGAAATTTCAATGATACTTCCTGTGATTTATACAAATCTGTAGGAAATTCTTTAGCATATACTGGGTCAAAAAAAGAAGATATCACCGGTTTAGAATGTAAAAGTACCAGAAAGAATCCAGATCTTGATGCATTACATAATTTCATGAAACAGCTATCAACTGGTAGTAATCTTGAAGCTGTATTCGATGTGGATGCAGCTCTACGATATATCGCTGTAACAACAGCTCTGGCCAATTTCGATAGCTATCTTGGACCATTTGCACATAATTATTATTTAGCTCAAGTGAATGGTAAGTTTACAATTCTACCCTGGGATCTAAACATGGCGTTTGGTGGTTTTCATATGGGCAGTTCAGATAGCGTGTTCATTGATGAACCAACTCAAACTATACTTTCAGAACGTCCTTTGGTGAATATATTGCTATCCAATCCTGAATATATCGATCAGTACCACGTTTATCTTGATCAAACTACCCAGAATTATCTTTCTATTGAGTATCTTCAAAAAGAAATTCAAAGTATTGATCTGCGCATATCTACTCTTGTAAAAACCGATCCAACTTCTTTTTACACATTTGAAGAATACAACAATAATATTACGTCGACACAAGTGGATGCAACGAATGAAAATAGCATTCAAGAAATCACAAATAATGAAGATATCAATCTGCAGGAAAAACTACAAAACATGTCTCCACATGAAAATGTATCTCCCCTTTTAGTAATTGCACAGCAAATGACAAGTGCAATTCAAAATCAACTTTCTGGTTCTGCGCCCTCTACGAATAACGGTGAAGGATCTAGTAATCATCAAAATAATAGAAGACCATTTCGCGGTGATCAAAACCAAGGTGAGATGGGTGGATTTGGAAATCCTCCTCCCATGCCACCGGGTGATAAACCGATACAACCTATGAACAATGGCTTTCAAAACCCAATGCAAGGACCTCCCCCTGGTGGTGGTGGACCGCCACCAAATGGTGACATGAGAATGATGCATCAAAACAATACTTTTTCAGTACAGGACATACTATATGCGCTGATACTATTGGGTTGCTTCATGTTGATTTTGCTTCGGTATAGAAGAATACAAAACTCTTAAACATTGTTATAACAAATCTGTCTTTTCAAGCTCTTCTCACTTCATTTATATTTTGTAACTTTATTTTCTTGACAATTTCAAATCATTATTCTACAGTGAATCACAAGAAATAAAACTCATAATTATTTTGTAGAGTCCCACGTTTTTGCTGTTTTTCTTTTGTTAAAATGAACTTGTAATAGGTTCTGAAAGGAGACCTGTATGAGTGTTCGTGACTAGTGTTTAGCGGAGTTGTTATTGTGAACACTTCTACCGATGTAATAACGCTAGTGTACTATTAACAAACTGTTTGAAACTCTTAAAGGAGTATAAAGAGTGAGTATTTTTAAAAAAGCTAATCAAAAGTTTAAAAACAGAGGAGACGCAATTATGAGTAAGGGTTCTGTTCCAGTCCGTTCGTATGTGGGTTGGGTATGCTGTATAATGTATCCAACTATTTGTCCGCACCCCCGACCCACTATTGATGCAACCACAGCTCCCAATGGACGCATGGTATCCATGAACTATCAAGATCATACGTGTCAGATTGATTGTTTTGCTGGAGAAGCTTCTGCTATTTATGATCCATGTGGAAACTTGATTTCCCTGGTTGCACAAACTACTGGAGTAGAAGTATGGGCACGAGCAGTAGATAAGAATTCCAATGCAACCATAGGGATTTACGATCCTTTCAATATGGAGATTCCTTTTTCTGCCCAGGCAACCATCAATCCTTCCTATGATCAACCCATCAATGGGCCTATTGAATTTCAAATTCCTGAACAAAGACAATGGGCGCTCAAAGAACTCCTTGCAAATCAAACCAAAGTAAACACTACCCTGGGAGAAATGGGTATAGATGTTACTATTGGCGGAGATGATGATTGTGAGGATGATCCTTGTGAAAATGGAGACTGTAAAGACGGAGAAAATGTTTGGCCAGGTGGTACAGGAATTGCCAATTTAATCACAAATTGGTTTACTTTAGAGACTGACTATTATGGTGTGGATTGGGAACGTACAATAAATGAAGGTTCTTTTGGTATGATCTACCTTCAAGGTCATGCATACTTTGCACCGACACAAAATACGATTGATTATTTTGCTAAATTCGGTTTATCCCAAGAAACTTGTATTGATTTTGCTAGCTTTCTTTTTGAATGTCTTGAAAATGGGAGAATTACGATGGATTGTACAATAATTGAAACTGAAGACGGAGAATGCAAAATGGATTGCGAATGTACCGGAGATGGCGGTAGTGACAAAAGGAGGCTATAATGAGTAAATGTACTATTTTTCGATGGTTTTTTCTTTTTCTTATCTTAACTGTTTTGCAATGGAATTTTGCCAATCTAGGATATGGTAATGACAAAGAAATCAGCTCTTTTTATGCTTATGCAGGAAATTTCCAACGTACATGTAATATTCCTGCAAAGCAGAAATTTAGTGAAATTGTAAAAGAAAGAACTAAGAAACTTTCAATTCAAGTTTTTGAAGATTATCTACCGTTTGGAACTGAACAATGGATGATTCAAAATTCTGAATCTCTCTTCTTCCATACTGATACAAGTCTTTATAGAATTTCTAAAGAATCTCTAGAAATAGAAAAACAGTTCCGTTTTTCTTCTGAAAATCCGAATTTACAAAAAAAATGGTATGGAAGCCTTACCTATATTCCTAATTTACAGGTTTTAGTGGGTACGTATTTTCAGGAAGATCAATGGAATTTAATGATTCTGAATCCAGAAACTTTGGAAGCAATACAGACAGTTTCTGGATCTTCTTTTTGTCATTATTCTTATGGAATGGGTGTTTTGGAAGGAAATCGGAAAATTATCTATCTGAACTATGTCATGGATCATTTCTGTATACAATCCTTAACGTTAGGAAACGAACCAGAAATTTTGTTTTCTTTTTCCCCTTTTGATCAAATTATGGGAGCTTCTATACAAAATAATTATTTGTATGTGGTTTCAAAATCAAGTTCTAAGAAAACAGTATCCTATTGCTTATATTGCCTTTCTCTATCTAATGGAAATGTTCAATGGAAATTTTCTCTTCCCGAAGAAACCCAAACGGATAATTGGATATCCTATCCCATATGTACCCCAAAAAAGATCATCTTAGGACATACGCAGGGAGAATCTACAACTCTATATGGTTTGGATGTTATAAAGGGTACAACTACTTGGAAATTAACTCTTCCTTACCCAACAAAAACAGGAGCTATGCTTAAACCAATCATGTCTACTGATGGAGACAAACTGAGTGTATGTGTAGAAGCTTATTATGCTTGGGATTCAGATGCCGTATCTACAATATTAGTGATCTCTGTTGACAGGGGGACCATTCTTCATGAAAATATTTTTACTCAGAAAATTCAGTCTATAATTGAAATTGGCGATCAATGCCTGATTACTGCTAAAAGAGCAAGGTGGATTGGTTTGTTTGATCAAATAACCGGACATATACAGTCAATTTATCAAATGAAAGAAGGATATTTACTAACTTATTGGATTGTAGACGAAAACAAGATTTGGAATCTTACTCAAAATGAAAAAGGAGAAATCACAATAGTTAAATATCAACTAAGTTAAAGAAGAACCTTCTATTTTCATGTGATTCACACCTAATTAAATAATGATAACAAAAATCTTTGTCGTCAGATATTTCTGATCTATCAAAAAGAGCAATTGTACCTTGATTTCGTTTTATCTAGCGGCATACGGAACTAAAGATCAAATCGCCTTCGTTAGCATTTTCGATGCCAATGGAACATTTACCAAAATTCTTGAATTTGGTTTACCAAACGAGTATTAGTTTTATAATCAAGAACCAGAGGGAAGGTTAATTTCCTTCCCTCTGGTAAAATCAGCAATGAGGTGGTATTTGGATCAAACTGTTCGTCTGTGTGACTTTGATACTTCCAAGAGCACATCTTTCCCTGCCTGCCAGGTCAATTGCTTTACAGGAAAAGGCTACAATCCTTATGGGATTGATATTCCTTTTCAATCTGATGGACGAGATGGTACCATGACTGCTACTGATGGAGTTGATAAATGAGATAGATGCCCTGATGTATTCGGTTTATCCGAAAGGAGCATTACATAAAATGTGTAAAAAAATAATATTGTGCAAAATAGTAATTTTTACAACGGTTCTTTTCCTTACAGGATGCAATTTGCAATCCTCTTCTATGAATTTTGGGAATACCAATGGAAATTTGAACAATGGAGGATGCTTAGTAAGCAATGGTACTTATGTGTTTGTTGTAAACCCTACTCAAGAATGTGGAATTACCCGAATGAACCTAGATGGAACGAATAAAATGAAGCTTAACCAGTATAAATGGTTCATTTAAAAGACTCGACTAAGGAGTTAGAAATGGTACATCATGTATCAAAAATGAAAACAATGAAAAAGATTTTCGTGTTTGTTTTTTTGACAATGTTTATTCCTTCAATATCAGGAGTGTTCCCTTCTCGAAAAGCATACTCCCGAGTTTCATTTTTGCCATTTGAACAAAAGTCCGATAACGATTGTTTAAGTGTTCCTCTCTCTTTTATTGAGAATAGAGGACAACAAGATAAGGATATCCTGTATTACGCTTCTACCTCTGCATACCAAATAGGTTTTGGAGTTAATACAATCTACTTGAACATCCCACAGGGCACGACACAACAATTTATGACAAAGAAGAATAGTATCCATGGTCATTGTGTCGTCATCTCTTTTCATGATGCCAATATATGTGTGCCCAAGGGACAGAATCCGCATCTTCAAAAAAGTAGCTTTTTTCAAGGTAAGGATCGATCACAATGGCACTAATCCCCAAGTGGGCTTTTTTCATGAATTTTCTCAACTTCCAAATCTTGCAGTTTCAAAGAATCAATACAGATTCAATTTTCTTGACAGCAATAGTATTCCAGCAGAAACATCTATAATGATTCACTCTGAAATCACTTCTCGCAAACCACGTTTTTCCTATCAATACTGGAGCCTGATG
>Ga0116162_10002372_pt1 | contig 11746 bp, 7 predicted proteins | sample AD_UKC105_MetaG_FD_89875 | JGI IMG/M metagenome (GOLD analysis project Ga0116162, IMG submission 89875) | Active sludge microbial communities of municipal wastewater-treating anaerobic digesters from Hong Kong - AD_UKC105_MetaG | ecosystem: Engineered > Bioreactor > Anaerobic > Digestate... | reverse complement strand
ATGCCTATAAGGAACTGAAGAAGCAACTGGAAGGTATAAGCGAATTACGATTTATATTTACATCTCAAACCTTTACTACTGAAAAAGCGCCAAAAGAGAAACGCGAGTTTTATATCCCCCGACTCAACCGTGAACTGAATCTGTATGGCACTGAATTTGAAATAAAGCTTCGCAATGAGTTAACTCAAAAAGCCATTGCAAGAGAATGTGCTGATTGGATAAGACGCAAGGTAAGGTTCAAATCAAATATAACCAGTGAAAACATGGGGGGGTTCATTAATATTGAAACCCCCAATAACCCCATAACTTATATGCCAATAAACGGTTTTTCAACTGTAGATATCGGTTGTGAACGAGGCAACAATGCATATAATATGGTTTCGAAAATCGAGATGCCACACAGTTCTGAATATATCCGCTTGTTCAATAATCTTTGGGTAGACGAATCAAAACTGCAGGATGTGACACAAGAGGTCCTCGATAATATCACGACAGCTTATCGGGAGAATTCCCCTGACTTCATTTACTTTGTTGTTTTATATAATCTGTTCAATGAGTTTCTTGAAGACATATCGGAAGACGTACTCCCTAATGAATCAACTGGTTTTAAAGAAAGTCGTATTTGGAGTATGTTATATAACTTCCAAAGAGATGCTGCCCTTGCTATTATCAATAAGCTAGAGAAATATAACGGATGTATCCTGGCTGATAGTGTAGGCTTGGGTAAAACATTTACAGCGCTCGCCGTTATAAAATATTATGAGTGTAGAAATAAAACCGTCCTTGTCTTATGCCCTAAAAAGTTGAGTGAAAACTGGAACACTTTTAAAGATAACTATGTGAATAATCCTATCGCTGTGGATCGCTTAAACTATGATGTCCTTTATCATACAGACCTTTCAAGAGATCGCGGAACATCAAACGGACTTGATTTGGGACGATTGAATTGGGGCAACTACGATCTCATAGTAATAGATGAATCTCACAATTTCCGTAATGGTAACGGTACGCATGCAAACACTGTTGAAAACCGATATGTCACCCTCATGGAGAAGGTCATTCGCGCAGGTGTAAAAACAAAAGTACTCATGCTTTCGGCAACCCCCGTTAATAATCGCTTTTACGATCTTCGAAACCAATTACAGCTTGCATATGAGGGCAATCCGCAGCTTATTGATGACAAGCTTAATACCACAAAATCCATAGATGAAATATTTAAAAATGCCCAGCGTGTATTTACTTCTTGGAGTAATTTGTCCCAAGAGAGACGAACCACAGCTGCTTTGCTGAAAATGATGGATTTCGACTTTTTCGAAGTTCTTGACAGTGTCACGATAGCCCGCTCAAGGAAGCATATACAAAAATACTATAATACCGCTGATATTGGCCGTTTCCCCGAAAGACTGAAACCTATATCTATGTGTCCTTGCCTTACAAATCTGGGCAATGCGATCAATTATAACGAAATTTACGACCAACTAATGAACCTCAATCTTCATATCTACACGCCGACAGATTATGTTTTTCCGAGTAAATATCACAAGTATGTAGATGTAACGAGAAACATTAACCAGCAAGGCCGTGAGCAAGGCGTACGAAGGTTGATGAGTATCAATCTTCTGAAACGGCTGGAGAGTTCGGTTTATGCTTTTAAATTGACTGTTAATCGCATACGAGATTTTATTTCACAGACAATTCGCATCATAGATCAATATCAACCTGGTGATACTGCTCTCGAATTAACGGATGTAGAAACAGACGAAGATTTTGATTATGATGATCAAAATACCGATTTCTTTACTGTGGGGAAAAAAGTGAAAATTGATCTTGCCGATATGGATTATGTCACTTGGCGGCAGGAACTTGCTTCAGATGCAGACACTCTTGAACTTTTATCTCTGATGATTGATGATATTACACCAAGGCATGATATCAAATTACAAACGCTTTTCGATATAATCAAAGCTAAACTTGAAAGCCCGATCAACCAGGACAATAAGAAGATTTTAATTTTTACAGCATTTGCAGATACAGCGGATTATCTCTATGCCAATGTAAGCAATTATGTGAAAAAAGAGTTCGGCTTGGATACCGCCATGATCACAGGTTCAATTGACGGAAAAACAACTATTCCGAAGTTACATTCTGACTTGAATACGGTTCTTACCTGCTTCTCCCCTATATCAAAGGACAAGCATCTGCTTATGCCTGATAACAAGGATGTTATTGATGTTTTAATTGCTACCGATTGCATATCCGAAGGACAAAACCTGCAGGACTGCGATTATTGTATCAATTATGATATCCACTGGAATCCTGTTCGTATCATTCAGCGTTTCGGGCGAATCGACCGCATTGGAAGTCACAATGCTGTTATTCAGCTCGTGAACTTCTGGCCTGATCTGACTTTGGACGAGTACATAAACCTAAAAAGCCGAGTAGAAACACGCATGAAAATTTCCGTGATGACTTCCACTGGAGACGACGATCTGATTAACGCCGAAGAGAAAGGCGATCTCGAATACCGCAAGCAGCAGTTGAAACGCCTGCAGGAAGAAGTTGTTGACATCGAGGATATGTCAAGTGGAATATCTATCATGGATTTGGGGTTGAATGAATTTCGCTTGGATTTACTTGAATACATAAAGCAGCATCCCGATATTGATAAAGCACCGCATGGGATGAATGCAGTTGTTCCCGCCACTGATGACACACCATCGGGAGTTATATTCGTTTTGAAAAACATTGATCATGGTGTTAATATCGATAACCAAAATCGCTTGCATCCGTTCTACATGGTCTATATTCGGGACAACGGGGATGTTATAATTGATCACCTTTCTCCGAAGCAAATGCTCGATCGAATTCGGTTTATGTGCCATGAAAAGGTTGAACCTGATATGGATTTGTGCCAGCAGGTGAATCATGAGACAAAAGACGGTCGAGACATGCAGAAATATTCCAAACTGCTTGGCGAAGCAATCAACTCCATTATTGAGAAAAAGGAAGAGAACGAAATCGACAGTTTGTTTCAGCAAGGTGGTACTACAGCATTACTTAGTAATATTACAGGTCTTGATGACTTTGAATTGATTTGCTTTCTAATCGTTAAGTGAGGTGAACGCTTTGCTTGGTTTTCCGATACATACCGAATTAAACAAGCGCATTCCGAAACAAAAGTTCTATGACAACCTCTCAGTGACACCAGCTCTGAAAAGGGTTTTCATCGAACAAGTCAACGTTATTTATTGGCGCAATAAGTTTGCAACTTCAACGTTGAATGTAGCTTCTGGCGAACGAGTGACAGAGATCGAGGTTTTCGAACTCCGATTGAACCAGCAGAAGCTTGATACAACGATCTTACAACTGATCGATAAAGAAATCCCTTATCACATTCTTTTTATCCTGTCTTTTAAAGATATGTGTCAGGTATGGATCGGTTATAAAGAAGCGAGTGCGGTCAAAAGGGGAAATTTCAAAGTCGGCAGTTATTTTCATACGGATTGGGTGAAGACGGAACTGTTAGGCCTACGGCTCGAGGGTTTGACAATCGACGCAATCTATGACAATCTGGTAAGGCAGATCGCTCCGCAGGAAGTTGGTGGATGGAGCGCTGAGAATGGAGTAAAAAGAGCTATTGAGCAATATGAACAAAAGCAAAAATTACTCAAGGAAATCGCTGCGCTCGAGAAGAAAATTCAATCTGAAAAGCAGTTTAATCGGCAGGTCGAATTAAATGAGGAATTAAAGGAAGCTCGTAAAGCTATGGAGGTGTTAAGCAAATGATTCAACATGAAGAATATGTTCGAAGAATTCTTTCTGCCATTAACACCTCTGGTTATTTAAAAAGTCGTGAAAGCAATACTGTGGAGTTCAAGGAATCGTTCAATAAAAACAATACAGCGAAGTATGCCAAGACTATGGCAGCTTACGCTAACAATCGCGGGGGGTATATTATTTTTGGGATTAAAGATAACCCACGCGAAATCGTTGGTTTGAAAAACAGCAACTTTGAAAACCTCCATCAGGAATTATTTACTGAAGCTTTAAATGCTCTTTTTGCCCCATCGTTGGATTGGGAATGTGGTACATTTATCCTAGAGTATAAAATTCAAAATTCAAATAATGAGACAGAGTTTACGGAAAAGCGTTTTGGTTGGATTTATACAGAAGAATCTGATTACAAGCCAGTTATAGCACAGAGATCAGACAGCGGTGAAAAGTATGTTAGTGGTGATGTGTTTTATCGTTATCGTGCTCGAAGCGAGAAAATAAAATATCCCGAAATGAGTCGCATCATTGATAAACGAGCGGAAAAAGAACGTGAGAGCTTATTTAAGTTATTTGAAGCCATCCGAAAGAGCGAAACAGCAAATCTTGGGATTGTGAATTATTCAAATGGCAAAATGACAACGCCTTATGGTGTTGATGTAGTTTTTGATCGTAAACTTGTTGCTCAAGTTTTAAGAAAGGCGAAATTTATCAAGGAGGGTAGTTTCAAGGAGACTGAGGGAATTCCAGTTTTAAAGGTTACAGGCAACATCGATTTAGCCGAAGAAGTACCCGTTCCTGAAGGAAATCCAGATGATACGCACCCTTACTTACAAAAGCAACTGGCGGAAAAGTTGGAGATCAGCATACAGGATTTATATGCACTAATTTGGTATTACAAGATGAAAGAAGCCCAAAAATATCATCTTGAGATAACAGTATCGAAAAGCGGTAAGACACATAAATTCTCTGGATTTGCATTGCAATTTCTACAGGAAAAGTTAAAAGAATTATCCGCCAATGAAGATGAGTTTTACAACATACGCAACTCATATAAAAACCGTAATAAATCTGGAGGGCAAGCGTAATGGACAAGCTTAAAATGGAGACGCAGGATTTGACGCAAATGAATATTGAAAAGATCGGGGAGATGTTCCCGAATGTAGTCACCGAAACACGAGGCGAAGACGGTAAACTGAAAAAAGCCGTTAATTTCGAATTGTTGAAACAGATGCTCTCTGACGAGGTGCTTTCTGGTGACGAGGCGTATGAGTTTACCTGGGTAGGCAAAAAGGCTTCCATCGTGGAAGCCAACAAGCCCATCCGCAAAACATTGCGCCCATGCAAAGAAGAGAGCAAGAACTGGGACACTACCGAAAATCTCTATATCGAGGGCGATAACCTCGAAGTGTTGAAACTCTTGCAGGAGAGTTACCTTGGTAAAGTCAAGATGATATATATAGACCCTCCTTATAATACTGGAAACGACTTTATCTATCGGGATGATTTTGCAACCACGAGAGAAGAATGGAGTGAAGAGAGTGGAGAGTGGAGTGAAGACGGCGATCGTCTTTTCAGGAATACCGATAGTAATGGGAGATTCCATTCAGATTGGTGCTCAATGGTTTTTTGTCGCTTAATACTTGCGCGAAATCTTCTAGCAGATGAAGGGGTGATTTTTATAAGCATAGATGAAAATGAACTTGATAACCTTACAAAGATATGCGACGAATCATTTGGGGAAGAAAACCATATAAACACCATCGTAATAAAAAGTAATCCGCGAGGTTCGATGTCGACTGCGGAGATTGCCAATTTACACGAGTATCTTTTGTTGTACTCAAAGCGGAGAAACAATGCAAGTATAATTGGTCACGAACTTACTGATGAAATGAAATCAGAATATAAATATTCTGATGAAAAGGGATTGTATCGGTTATTAGGTCTGCGGATGCGTGGAGGTTTTTGGCGAAGAAGCGAACGACCGAATCTTTTTTTCCCAATATACGTTAATCCAAGCGATGGGAATGTTTCTCTAGAAAAAGATGAATCACACCCAATAGAAGTTGTACCTGTTCAACCATCAACATTAGAAGATGGTACATGGCGCTGGAGTAAGGAAAAAATACAACATGAATCTAATTTTTTGTTTGCAAAGCAGATAGAGCGTAATGGGGATATAATTTGGGACATTTATCAGAAGGATTATTTTGATAGAAACGAAGGGCGTCGTACGAAAGCAAAATCCATTTGGGAAGGAAATGAAATAAATTATCAGAATGGAACAGAAGAAATAAAAACTCTATTTGGAAGTAGCGCTATATTCAGCTACTCAAAGCCTGTTTTTCTAATAAACCAAGCAATGAAAATGATTGATATTAAGGGTAATGATATCATTCTTGATTTTTTCTCTGGCTCCTCTACAACAGCTCATTCTGTGATGCAACTCAATGCAGAAGATGGCGGAAACCGTAAATTCATCATGGTGCAACTCCAGGAGCCTTGTGATGAAAAGAGCGAGGCATATAAAGCAGGATATAAAAACATCTGTGAAATAGGCAAAGAACGTATCCGTCGGGCGGGTGACAAAATCGTTGCTGATCTGCTCAAAGATGCTGAGGGTGAAAAGACAATTGATAATATTAAAAAACATTTTCAATTGACACTCGAAGAAGACCATGGTAAAAAGGCTCTTTCACAAAGGGAAATTGCAGAGAACCTCGACATCGGTTTTCGTGTACTTAAACTCGACGATACCAACATGAAAGACGTCTATTACAGCGCTGACGAGTATGATCAAAAGATGCTCGTCGGCTTGGAAAACAATATCAAGGAAGACCGCACCGATCTTGACTTGTTGTTCGGTTGTTTACTCGATTGGGGCCTATCGCTCTCGATGCCTTACACATCCGAAACCATTGAAAGCTGTTCGGTACATACCTACAATAACGGCGACCTGATCGCCTGCTTTGACAATAATGTGCCTGAAAGCGTCATCCGCGAGATCGCAAAGCGCCTACCACTCCGTGCAGTGTTCCGTGACAGCAGTTTCACCTCCAGTCCCGAAAAAATCAATGTCGAGGAAATTTTCAAACTCCTTTCCCCGAACACGACTATTAAGGTCATATGAAAGAGGTGTTTTTATGGCAATTGATTTAATAAATAAAGCCCAACAAGACGAAACAACTAAAGAGTTTTTGCTTGAACAGTATAAAATGTACATCGAAATGGCCGATCGGATAAGTCAACGAAGAGCATCTGCAAATAGCTTCTTTATATCTGCTAATGCAGCAATCCTTGCATTCGCAACATGGTTAGGTATTGCTGGTATAAATATATTATTGATTTCATTAGCAGGTTTATCAATCTCATTTTTTTGGTTCTTCAGCATCCGAAGCTATAGTCAACTTAATTCAAGTAAGTATAAGGTAATTCATGAAATTGAAACAAAATTCCCTCTGCGCCTTTATGAGTATGAGTGGGAGGTTCTTGGAAAGGGGAAATCATTCAAAAAATATTGGCCACTGTCCCATATTGAAAAATTAATCCCATTCGTTTTTATTGCCCTGTATATTGTTTTATTTATATTGAATTACAAGAGGTGAGTTATGATTTACAACATTTTTATAAGTCATTCTTGGGCTTATTCACAGCAATATAATAATCTAGTTTGGTTATTAAACAGTGACCCTTACTTCAAATGGAAAGATTATTCTGTTCCTAGATACGATCCCATACATACAAACGGAACAGTAAATCAATTAAGAGAAGCTATAAAAGCTCAAATGGCACCTACCTCTTGTATTTTAATCTTAACAGGAGTATATGCGACATACAGCAGATGGATTAATGAAGAAATAGGATTAGCTAAAAACGGTTTCCTTACTCCAAAAAGAATAATTGCTATTAACCCTTGGGGAGCTGACAGGACATCTATGGTCGTAAGAAATGCGGCTGATGTAATTGTTAACTGGCAAGCAAGTTCTATAATAAAAGCAATTCGTGATTACTGATGTGAGAGTTTTTACCCAGTACATTTGATAATAGAAGGGACTATATGAAACTTCAATTTAAACATCAAAAATTCCAAGCCGATGCCGCAAAAGCTGTGTGCGATGTGTTCGCGGGACAGCCCTATCTAACGCCCTCTTATATGATGGATAGAGGATATCTGAAGGGGGATATTCGGCAGGAATTATACGATGATACTTCATTTACTGGCTGGAGCAATCAACATCTTATTTCAGCGTTGAATGATGAAGCTATATTACAAAATGTCAGGCAGATCCAGCGCGGCCAACAGATTAAACCATCTGAGCGGCTCGAGGGTCATTATAATCTGACCGTTGAAATGGAAACTGGTGTCGGGAAGACGTATACCTATATCAAGACCATGTACGAGCTCAACAAGCGTTACGGCTGGAGTAAGTATATCGTAGTCGTACCGAGTGTTGCTATTCGTGAGGGTGTTTATAAATCATTTCAAATCACAGAGGATCATTTCGCCGAGGAGTACGGTAAGAAGATACGCTATTTTATATATAATTCCGCTCAGCTCACAGAAATTGACCGTTTTGCATCGGATAGCGCTATCAATGTGATGATTATCAACACGCAAGCATTTAATGCTACGGGGAAGGACGCCAGGCGTATCACCATGAAGCTGGACGAGTTCCGTTCCCGCCGTCCGATTGATATTCTTGCAAAGACCAACCCGATCGTAATCATCGATGAACCACAGTCTGTAGAGGGTGAAAAGACCAAGCTGAAACTCAAAGATTTTAATCCTCTGTTTACAATGCGTTATTCAGCAACGCCTAAGGAGTACTATAACCTGATCTATCGCCTTGACGCTATGGATGCTTATAATAAAAAACTTGTTAAAAAAATAGCCGTAAAGGGCATATCAGAAAGTGGGACAACGGCAACAGGTGGTTATGTTTATTTAGAAAGTATAAACCTCTCAAAGGGCAATCCTACTGCTACCATTCAGTTTGATTGTAGAGGTGCAACAGGACTGCGCAAAGTAACAAAAACCGTTTCAGAAAAATATAATCTGTATCCGAATTCTGGCGAACTAACCGAATATAAAAACAACTATATCGTGAAGTCCATTGATGGTCGTGACAGCTCGATTGAGTTTATTAACGGTATCAAGATATATGCAGGAGATGTGACGGGAAAAGTAAATGAGGATCAGCTGCGCCGCATCCAAATCCACGAAACCATTCTTTCGCATATTGAGCGTGAGCGGCAGCTTTTTTATAAAGGAATCAAAGTCCTCTCGCTGTTTTTTATTGATGAGGTTGCGAAGTATAAACAATACGATGAAGCAGGACAAGTTCGAAATGGCATTTATGCTGATATCTTTGAAGAAGAATATAAAGACATTATCGGCAGTCTTCAAACCGCTTTCAACGAAGATGAGTATTTAAAATACCTTTCATCTATTCCAGCTGAGAAGACTCATAAGGGTTATTTCTCGATTGATAAAAATAAAAAGACAGGGCAGGAGCGGTTCGTCGATAGTAAACTTGATGACAGAAAATCAAGGACTTCCGACGATGCAGATGCCTATGATCTTATCATGAAAAACAAAGAACTTCTTTTGGAACGCGATCCCGATAAATCCCCAGTGCGTTTTATCTTTTCACATTCCGCTCTTCGTGAGGGATGGGATAATCCGAATGTTTTTCAAATCTGCACCTTAAAACAAAGCAGCAGCGAAATTCGCAAACGGCAGGAAGTCGGACGCGGATTGCGTTTATCAGTCAATCAAAGCGGTGAGAGGATGGATGTCAACGTTCTGGGAGAAGATGTTCAAAACATCAATGTATTAACCGTGATTGCCAGTGAGAGTTATGATAGCTTTGCAAAAGGGCTCCAGACGGAACTCGCTGAGGCTGTGTCTGACAGACCTCGCATGGTGAATGCCGACCTGTTCAAAGGTAGGGTTGTCAGAGATACTTCAGGTAATGAGATGGTGATTGATGAAGATACTGCACAGTTGATTTATGAGGGTCTTATTTCAAGCGGATATATCAAAAAGGGTGTTTTGACGGATCAATATTATGAGGATAAAAAGAATAACACTGTCAGTGTAGCTGATGAAGTAAAGGATTGTGCTGCCGATGTTATTTCTATCATTGACTCAATTTATGACGAACGGGCATTTGAAATTGAGAACGCGCGAAGCAACAATGTTGAGCTAAAACTGGATCAAAACAAATTCGCCATGACGGAATTCAAGAAGCTTTGGTCAAAGATAAATCAGCGCTCATTCTACATTGTGGGTTTTGACACAGACGAACTTATTGAAAGATCTGTTCAGACTCTCAATACCAGTCTCAAAGTTTCTAAAGTTTATTTCAAAATCGAGAGCGGCTCCATGGATGAAATTAAGTCAAGAGATACGCTAGCATCAGGAGAGGCTTTTAAGAAGGACTTGAGTGGTTTCAGAGAAGCAAAAATATCGGCTCATTCGAGCGTTAAATTTGATCTGATAGGAAAAATAGTGGCAGAGACTGGCCTTACGAGGAAGACTGTAGTTAAGATTCTTACAGGGATCAATAAAAGCGTTTTTGATCAGTTCAAGGATAATCCTGAGGATTTCATCATAAAAGCCGCTGATTTAATCAACGAACAAAAAGCAACGCTTATTCTCGAGCACATTACATATGACAAATTGAATTGCGTTTATGATCAGAGCATCTTTACCGAACCGAGCATGAAAGGTAAATTGGGCGTAAACGCGATGAAAGCACAGCACCATTTATATGATCATATACTCTATGATTCAAAAGGGGAGCGAGAGTTTGCAACTGAGCTTGATACTCGAGAAGAAGTGGCTGTGTATGTTAAGCTGCCGAGTGGGTTTTACATCTCAACACCAGTAGGTAAATATAATCCAGACTGGGCAATCGCTTTCAAAGAAGGTAGCGTCAAGCATATTTACTTCGTTGCTGAAACCAAAGGAGCAATGTCGTCATTTCAATTGAAAAAGATAGAGGAAGCAAAAATAGATTGTGCAAGGGAGCATTTCAACGCAATCTGTTCTGAGAACATTATTTATGATTTTGTAGATAGTTATGAAAAATTGCTGGATATTGTAATGAAATAAACATCATTCAAGGATTGTAAGGAAAGGATGGTAGAAATGGATTACGAATTTGATAATATTATGAGTCTTGCAAAAAAGAATAACCTTAAGAAAATCATGATAATGCGAAACAGTTGGAGCGATGGCAATTGGTGTATAGTAAACAAAGTGGTTTTCAAGTCTGATGGTGTTTATGGTTATGCATTCGGACATATTCATTATAGGAATGGTAACGTAGAAAATGGACGAATTCCGTGTGCAGGCACTTATGCCTGGAGAGTAATCAAGGTGTTGGAAGAAGACTTAGATGTCGAATACCTGTAATAAGCCGCTGCACATTTTGATGCGATAATTGTAAACGCAATAGTTTTATGCTTCCGACTCTATTTGAGTTCATTAGGATTATCTGTTCTGCCAACAAGATAGTCTACGCTGGTTTTATAATAATCCGCCAATTTTACAATCAAAACTAAAGGGATTACCCGTTCCCCGCGCTCATATTTAGAGTATAATGATTGATCACAACTGAGTAATTGAGCAATCTGAGATTGTGTCAGGTCATTGTCTTCGCGAAGATCTCTGATTCGCAGTTTCATATATCCATCACCAAAGATATCTTAGCAGAGGGCGATATGGCCTATTGACAAATAGGACGATGTGTCCTATAATCTGGTTATTATTTTGGAAAGGATTGTATTGATATGTTCATATCTTGATAACAGTTCACCGTTAACAGTATCCGAGCTGAGCAAAAAAATGATCAAGGAGAATCATTGAGTTACGACACTCTGGAAAGAAAGTTTTTGTGTATGGAGTCAATTAAATAATAATTATTAGGAGGAACAAAGATGAAAAACTTTATAAAAATCGTTTCAT
>Ga0116162_10002363_pt1 | contig 11772 bp, 14 predicted proteins | sample AD_UKC105_MetaG_FD_89875 | JGI IMG/M metagenome (GOLD analysis project Ga0116162, IMG submission 89875) | Active sludge microbial communities of municipal wastewater-treating anaerobic digesters from Hong Kong - AD_UKC105_MetaG | ecosystem: Engineered > Bioreactor > Anaerobic > Digestate... | reverse complement strand
GAATATTATGAATTAGCATGCCTAATATTATCTCCCAAATCGTTGCTTCTTCCGTTATTACATCAAGTGACATAGTTACTAAAAATATTATAAATATAATTGCTAAAATTCTAGGAATCCAATAAATAAACTTATTTACTTTTCTTTCTTTCATAATTTACTCCTTTCTACTATTTTTTTAATAGGAATAATTAACTTTTAACTATTTTAATTATAACATACACAATATTACTTAAAAGTTTTCAAAAGTAAAAACTGCTCTATTGTATTTTCCAATATATTCAATTTTATAATTGCCATTTGTGTAATTGTTAATGGTTTTTAACCAAAACTTTTCTGCTAGAGGTGAAGATGGCAAAGATTTTATTATCCATTTACCTCTATTTTTATTAAAAAGTTTATTTACTGACTCTCCACCTATGCCTTTATTTTTATAATTATTTAAAACAAATATTTCTTGTAGAATATATGAATCATTTTCTTTATCAACTAATATAAAACCACCAATATTGTTACCAATTTTTATAAAATAAGCAAGATTATTAGAACCATTAAAATATTTTTCTAAATCATCATAAATATATTTCCCACTTGATGAATCAAAATCAATAGGAAAATAATAGCTTATATCGTGAAGATATAACTGTAATAAGTTTTCTAAAATAAGTTTATCTTTTTTACTTACAATAACTAATTTATTTTTCACATCTATCACCTAACCTAATTATTTATTATTTAAAACAAGAAAACTATTCAAATAAAGAAGCAATATAATCTGCAAAGTTTGGATTTGCTGAAGTTACTTTATATAATTGATTATTTATAGTAAAATAATTCCCACCAAGTAATACTATAGATATACTGTTAATTTCATAATTTAAGTCAAGTGTTGGTAAAAGAGTACCACCAAATCCTGTTTCATTTGATATAGTCTTTGTATTAATAGCATTTATAATTTTACTAATTGTTTCTGTATCAGTAATTGTTTTTGTTGTTGTTTCTACTTCTTCGGCTATATCAGATTCGCTATAAGTTTTGTAAGTTATACTTACTAATTCATTTGATAAATCCGTTGTATTACTAATATTATTTGTTAAACTATCGTCTGAAACAAAAAACTTATCGTAGACAACATATCCACCTAATCCTAAAACTATGACAATTAATACTATTATCAATATTATAGTTCCCTTACCTAATTTGTTATTTTTTATTTCCATATTATTATTCATATAAACTAAACATTCCTTCTGCTAAAAATATATCACTAAAAAAATCTTTTTACAATCAAAAATAAAACTATGAATTTCTCCATAATTTCTATAAATGATTTGGAATTTATATCAATAACAAAAATATAAAAAAGATTGCCAAAATTTTATTTTAACTTCTTGTATGTATATCCTTTGATTTTTTGTTCATTTAATAGTTCCAATTTGTCCTGATATTTTTGTAATTTATTTTCGGCTAATCCTTGATTAACCCATTTTATCATTTGCTTTAACATTTTAATATCAGGTTTATATCGGCATTGTTCAAGACCAACTTTTTGTTTTATCCAACGAATAAAAATTCTTTTATACAATGTTGTTTTTAACAAATCTAGATAAATTATAGTATCCGCCTCATCAAATCCTCTATCAAAAAAAGGTCTTTCAACGCCTTCAATTATCCAGTTATCTTCGTTTAATATTTTATTAAAAATCTTTTCTATTTCTTCTTTACTTCTTCTAATATCTCCACTTAGATGGAATTCCCATACAACATTATCCAACTCATAAAAAGGAATACCTAATTGTAAAGACAACTTTTTTGCTAAAGTTGTTTTACCACTACCGACAGATCCTAAAATATATATTTTCGGCATAGCATATCCTCCTTATGGAATTTGTATTGTAGTATTATTATCAATAATTGTATTATATATTATTTTTATAAAAAATAAAACTACGGTTATTTCCGTAGTTTATTTAATTCCCAATTTTGGGAATGTCTTTTAAAATGGTCCGGAAAATATATGGATTACCAATTTGTTTAATATTTATCTTTTATATTATTTAAATATTCACGAATACTATTGACAAAATCTTCATCACCTTTTTTATCCCAATAATAACCAGGTTTGACAAAGTCTTCAAATTCACTTATTGCTAAATCAATATTTTCATTATTTACCTTATCATTTATTATTGACATAGTTGTATTTTTATAACCTCTCACTGCACAACCAGCAAAAGATTTATAATAAGATTTCTCTGGTAAATTAGATTTTTTATAAAAATACATTGCTAATTCATCTGTCATTGGTCTAATATTAGAAATAATAATTTTATTAGCTCTAAAAATCCCATGTGGACATGATTCGCTGGGACAATCTATTATTTCTGCGTCCTCTGGAACCTCGACATCACAAATAGTATCACCTCGAACCAAATATCTTAAAATCTTATCTTCAACAGAAAAATTAAAACCTCCCATTAACTCTGGCTCTGTTTCCTTTGGATTCCAATTTTCAGCAATATTTACTATTCCTTCTTGATATTCAAATCCATTTGCTCCAGATGTCGTTCCAAACATTACTTTTACAAATTTTTTGTCTTTTAATTCCATATTCTCATTCCTATTCAACATTATATCCATTCTTTTATATTATATCATAATATTATAAAAAGAGATTTCTTTTGGAAATCTCTTTTACATTCCTAATGGTCGGGAAAACAGGATTTGAACCTGCAACCTCTTGGTCCCAAACCAAGCGCACTACCAAGTTGTGCTATTTCCCGATCTAAATTAATTGGTACGCCCAAAGGGAGTCGAACCCCCAACCTTTAGGTCCGTAGCCTAACGCTCTATCCAATTGAGCTATGGGCGCATCTCAATTTGCATTAACATTATATATTTATTTTCTAATAAAATCAACCATTTTATTGTTTTTGACAATAAAAAAACTCGGATTACCGAGTTATTTTATACCATTTGAACTTAACCATGAAGCAAATGTATCATAAGTTGAATAGCCAACCCAAATATCAACTATCTTACCATCTTTAACAAGAACAACCATAGGTGTATACCCATATAAGTATGTATAAGCATTATCACCGGTATAACCATATGTTTCGTTAAATTTATCAGTCATATTGTTTATCATAGTTGTCATGGTTGTATAATCATCACTAGTTGTATCAACTGTTGTTATATCAACATAATAAGTTGTATAATCTAATTTTTCTTGAGCTTCTTTTAAGGTTGGCAAGAATTTTTGACAATAACCACATGATGATCTTCCTAAATAGACAACTTGAATACTTGATTTATCAGCAACATCTAAAAACTCTGATTCATCTATTGCTGTAAATGAACTTACATCATATTCGCTTGGTTCTTCCTCTTCTTCTTTATTATTACTTGTACTAGTTCCATTATCAAATACTACAAAACAAGTATTTATAACTAATAATCCTAATATTATATAAAGTAATACAAATAACTTCTTAGTTTCCTTTTCTTTCATTTTTTACATCCTACTTCCTATAAACAAAATTATACCACAGTCAAATATTATTTCAATCTATTAAAATGAAAAATAAGTGAAATTATTTACTTGTTTTTAAATACTCATTTTCTTTTTTGTTTATTTAGTAATCTTACTAAGGAATTCTCCTTAACTGAAAATGGTTGGTAAGGGATTCTAGCCATTCCTTCTGTAACTTTTGGTTGATATCCGTAAAATGTTGTAAGAACCATACTATCATATAAAGACAACTCTGGCAAAGTTAAAAACTCTCTTGATTGGGCTATAAATTCAAATAATCTTGGATCATATAAAGCTATTTCTTTATTTATTTGAGCAAAATTAACAGCATTTATATCATCTTCTACAGATGGATCATCATTTGGCAAAATACCACTAACTTCTTTGCTAGAAGCAAAATAGCAATTAATATTACCTTTATGTCCGGGATTTCTATCTCCAAAAGTACATTTATCTTGAACAATTGTGGCAACTGGTATCATCCTATGATTTTCAATTCCTTTTAAATGCCATATAGAAATAGCTTTTGTTTGATTGTAAGCTAATTGTTCATAATCTAACATATTCTCTAAAGAAAAATATTGGTTTTGATAAAAACAGTTAAAATTATAAACTGGATTACCATCTTTTTTGATAATCATTTTTGATTCACAACTGTACTCATTAGAATCAGGATACACAAAATAAAAGCCTTCTATTCTATCGTAATTATCTTGGCCTTTAACATTAACACCATAACGAATACAATTGTGTTTCGGAAATAAGCATCCTTCTACTTTTCCAATAGGCGAAAACAAAACTATATTAAATCCATAAGAGCCTGCATAATCTACAAACCCAACCGCTCTTTCCTTTGACCATAAATATATTCTAGTCGGAACTTCTTTTATCCCTTTTGTATCCCAGTCAATAATATCTAATCCAAAAGCTTTGGCAAAAACAATTGTTTTTTGAATTATTTCATTTTCTATATATAATTTATAAATGTTTTTCTCCATAAATTCTCTCTTTTCTTAGTATATTATTATAATTTTTTTCTTAAAAAAAGCAAGGTAAATCTTGCTTTATATTTAAAAATCGTGCTGCTTGACTGAATTGAACAGTCCTTTGATACTTACCGCACAATTACAGTATAACATAAAATAAGACTTTAAAGACTATTTGTACTCTTGCTTTAAAAAAATGGTATAATAAAATGGCAATTTATAAAAAAGGAGTAATAATAATATGACAATTGAAAAGAGAATAAAAATTAATAATCAAATTTATTTTATTACGGTTGAGGTAGAATACAAAAAATATAATGGCAAAACAACATTATGTTTAAAAAATTTTAAAAACGATTATTTTGATGGCGGAGATTTGTCATTATTAATAGAGAAAATTGAAAATAATTATGATAAAAATTCAGTAAAAAAATATGCTGATGGTGTAAGCTTTATGGCAGATTGTATTTATTTATATGTCAGAATACCAATTTTAAGTGGAATACGTAATATCTATATATCAAATAATGAAAACACACCTTATTCTACTAGTTATATTAAAAAGGAAGAAATTGAAAAATATATAAAAGAAAATAACATAAAGACTGAAAATAACAATAATTTTGAATTAAATAATGAAAACACTTGGTTAATATAAAAACTACACAAAAATTCAATGTGTAGTTTTTATTTTATTTATGGTGCCGCTTGACTGAATTGAACAGTCCTTTGATGCTTACCATGCATCTGTTTTACCACTAAACTAAAGCGGCGATTTCATTAGTATTATACCAATAGAAAAAACAAATGACAATATTAAGTTTATTAGATTGTGATATAATAAAAAAGTAATAGTAGGAGGAGTTTAGTTTTGAGAAAGTTAAAATTAAAAAATAAAATTAAAAAGTATTTAATTTTAGGATTAATAGGAATAATTATTTTAACAGGAGGTATTATCTGGATAAAAGTAGCTATATATCATCATTCTGATACTTATAAATTATTAGAAGTTGGTTATGAAAAAAAAGAAATAACTTTATTTAAAGAAAAACTTAATGATGAACAGATAGAAATGTTGATAACCAAAGATTATGACTATAATGTTTATAAAATATTGAATGAAAAATATTTTATAAGTAAAAACTATGAAAGATATTTAGAATACTCTAAAGCTAACCCTACTACTTCTTTAGAAGATGTAATAGCTATTGTAAATGTTAATGCTGATCATGATTGGTATAATGAAGACTGTATTAAAAGTACTGATACTTCTAAGGGAATACTAATGCTCGTAAATAAGTTTAATAAATTAGATAGTAATTATGTCCCTAGCAATTTAGAAAGTGTTAGTTTAACTTATGCTTACGATGATAATGAGTTGGCCGAAATTACTATTAATGCTTATATAGAAATGGCTAAAGCAGCTAAAACAGAAGGCTTAACTTTAATAGCGGCTTCTTCTTATCGTAGTTATGAAGATCAAGAAACCCTATATAACAGGTATGTTTATAATTATGGAATAGAAGATGCTGATTCTAAATCAGCTCGCCCTGGTCATTCTGAACATCAAACTGGTTTAGCTATAGATATTTTAACTTATAACACTACAACAACTAACTTTAGTAGCACTCCAGAAAGCATTTGGCTAGAAGAAAACTCTTATAAATATGGTTTCATCTTAAGATATCCCGAAAATAAAACTTACTTAACTGGTTATGCTTATGAAGCATGGCATTATAGATACGTTGGTATAGAAGCTGCTACTGTAATTCATGATGAAGACATAACTTTTGATGAATATTACGCTTATTATATAGCAAAATAAAACTCTCTAATGAGAGTTTTTTAAATTATGGCGTCCTCGATTGGAATCGAACCAACGACCTATCCCTTAGGAGGGGATCGCTCTATCCTACTGAGCTACGAGGACACATACAGATTATACAACAAAAAAAGCTTATTTTAAACTTTTTATGATAAAATTATGATGGGTGATAAAGTATGTGGATTAGTAAATTTAAGAATGCTAATTATAAAGGTTTTTTAACAAAATTAAAAGAAATAGCTCAAAAAGAAGGTAAAGTTTATTTATTTCTAATAATTGATTATCTTTTTTTATTAATATTTAGAGGTTTTGCTTTTAATGATTATTTAAATTATGAGTTATATAATAAAAACTTTAAAGAAAGAAGACAATATGTTTCTGTTAAAGATCAAGATAAGTTCTATGAAATAGTTTCACCATCTAAGTATAAAAATAAATTTTCTAATAAATCTAATTTTATGAGATTATTTAAAGATTTTACTAAAAGAGATTTTTTTGATAAAAAAAATAGTATAGATGATTTAGTAAAATTTTTAAATAAACATGATGAAATAATTATAAAACCAGTTGATGGATTAGGTGGTGCTAATATAAGTAAAATAAAAACTAAAAATGTTAAAAATATTGATTTATTTTATAACGATGTAGTTAAAAACAATTATTTAGTAGAAGAAGTAATAAAACAACATAAGTCATTAGCTGAATTTTCGAAAAGTAGTATTAATACGATTAGAATAATGACATCTAATATAAATAATAAACCTAAAGTTATATTTGCTACTCTAAGAGTTGGTAATGGCAAAAGTCATGTTGATAATTTTCATCAAGGTGGTATGGCTAGTTTAGTAAATATTGAAACAGGTATTATAACTAGTGATGCTGTCGATAAAAATCTAACTAAATATAAATATCATCCTTTAAGTAAAAAAGCTTTTAAAGGTTATAAAATACCCTATTTTAAAGAAACTAAAGAATTGGTTTTAAAAGCAGCAAAAGTAGTTCCCGAAATAAAAGTAGTTGGTTGGGATATAGCTATTACTCCTAATGGTCCTACTATTGTTGAGGGCAATAGAAGAGCTGGTTTTGATATCATTCAAGTAGTAAGTGGAACTGGTCGCAAAGACATAATTAAAGAAATATTAAAAGAACTAAGTAAATAGTTCTTTTTTAATTAATAAACTTGGCATCAATATAATAAATAGGTCTATTTTCTTTAAAATACTGCATTTCAAAATCAGTCATTATATTTTCAATCGGTTTTTCATCATGATGTAAATCTAAACTAACTCTACTAAAAGAATACCAATATTGAGATAAAGTTTCTAAAGAATAAGCAAAGAAACCTTTATTATCTGTTTTTAAAATTATATGTTTACTTTTTTTAAATATTCTATCATATAGTCTTAGAAAACTTTCATGGGTAAATCTTTTTTTCTCATCTTGTTTTTTAGGCCATGGATCACAAAATGTTAAATAAATAGTATCAATCTCTTTACCAAAGATATTAGCTACATCTTTAGCATCAGCATTTATTAATTTTAAATTAGGTAACTTTTCTTTAGTTAATTTATTTACCGCCTGAACCATTTGCGATTCATTTACTTCTAAACCAATAAAATTAATATTAGGATAAGCTTTTGCCATATTAATTATAAAGTTCCCCCTACCCATTCCTAATTCTAAACAAATAGGATTATTATTACCAAATAAACTACTCCACTTGTTTTTATAATTAATAGGATTATTAACTAAATAATCACTTTTATTTATTATTTTATCAGCATTTTTTATTTCTATATAACGCATTTAAACACTTCCTATTGGTAATTATAGCATAAATTATTATAATTATGTTATAATGTATTTGCTTGCCTGCGTGGCGGAATTGGTAGACGCGCTGGACTCAAAATCCAGTGATAGTAATATCATAAGGGTTCGAGTCCCTTCACAGGCACCAAAATTTAATAACTAATACATAGCTTTTTATTGCCAAAAAGACTATATTATGTTAAATTATAAAACGCATTCTTAAAAGGAAGTGTTTTTTTTGACAAATTTTTTACTAATTAGACATGGTGAACCACATTATGAAACCCCATTAATAACTCCTGATGCTCCATTAACAAATCTGGGATTACAAAAATCAATGGCTACTTCTCGGAAAATAGAATTAGCAGGATCAGAAATAGTTGTTTCTTCTCCTACTAAAAGAACTATGCAAACTGCAGATATTATATCTTCAGAATTAGAAATCCCTTTAGTCATCGAAGATGGACTAAAAGAATGGGTAGCAGATTTAGAAACTTTATATACAACCAGTGATATTCAAGTTCAAAGATTTCAAAAAGCTTTTGCTGAATATAGAAAAAACGAAGACTTTGGTGATGATTCTTATGAAAGATTAATAGATACTAAAAAAAGAGTTTTAGAAGTATTAACAAGATATTTGTATTGTAAAAAAGTTATAGCTGTTACTCATTCTGGAGTAATGAAAGTTTTTTCACCAAGAAAATATCGCTATTGTGGTATATTGCCAATAAGTCAAGATTCTGATACCATTAAAAAGTTATCTTATAAAAACGACTATTATTAGTCGTTTTCTTCTTTATATGTTGATGTAAATAAATCCATTTCTTTAGTAGTTAAGTCTTCTTTGTGTTCTACTTCTGGCAGATCACTAATAGTAGATAAACCAAAGTAATCTAGAAAGTCACTAGTTGTTATATATAAGTTAGGTCTACCAGGCATAGTTGATTTACCATTTTCTTTTATTAGACCTTTAGCAACTAATTTTCTAATCATTTGCGAAGTATTAACTCCTCTTAAGTTATCTACTTCTACTCTGGTAATTGGTTGATTATAAGCAATAATGGCTAGCGTTTCTAAAGCAGCATCGGATAGTAAATTGTTTCTTTCATTAGTTAAAAGTTTTTGGTAATATTCTTTATGTTCTTTTTTAGTAGTTAGTTTAAAAGCATCACCTAAATAGCTTATTCTAATACCCCTATTATCTTCTTCATACATTTGATGAAGATTTTTTAATAGTTCTTTTACCTCTTCTTCACTTACTCCTAATATATCTTCGGCTTCTTTGATAGTAAGTCCTTCATCACCTACTGCAAATAGAAGACCTTCTAAAACACCTATTAAATTCATTATTGTACCTCCAGATAAATATCACCAAAATTATTATCTTGATTAATTAACAATTCATTGTTTTTAGTCATTTCTAAAATAGATAAAAATGTTACAATTAGATAATCTTTATTTATTATATCAAATAAGTCATAGAATTTTACTTTCTTTTTTGTTTTAAATATATTTCTAATTACTTTAATTCTTTCTTCCACACTATATTCTTTTTTAGTAATAGTTTTAGTTAAAGGTTTTTGATACTCCTGACGATCCAAAAAAGATTGAAAAGCATTAAGTAATACTTCAATACTTTGGTTATTATTATATATTTCTTTTTCTTGGTATTCATTTAAGTTTTCGGGTAATTTAGTTAAAACTTCACTTCTTTTTTCTTCTAAAGATCTAAACTCAGTTTTTAAACTTTGATATTTTTGATATTCTAATAATTTGTTTCTTAAATCTTCTTCGGTATTTAGTTCATATTCTTCGTTATCATCTTCAGTAGTTTCATTTAGTAACATCCTGCTTTTCAAATGAACTAGTTCGCTAGCCATTACTAAGTATTCACTTGCTAAATCAATATTAATGTCTTTCATTTGATGAATATAAGTTAAATATTCATCTACTATAACAGCTATATCTATTTCATATATATCCATTTTATTTTCTTTTATTAAATGTAAAAGAAGATCTAGAGGACCTTCAAAATCATTTATTTTAAATTGATAATTCATAAAATCACTTCACTAAAATTATTATATCATAGTTTACTCACAAGTATAACGCATTGCTTCCATTTCAAAGTTTACTATTTTTACTAAAGTATCTTTAGCAAAATAAGTTGGTTCATCTAAATTAGTAATTGTTGCTAAAGATAAATCAGCAATAGCATTATAAGAGAAATTTACACCACTTTCTGCTAAAGTTGCGGTTATCCCATTTATATTATCTAATTTTTCTTGTTTAGCTTTATAAGTCGTTAATACCGTAGCATAAGTTTCTAAATCTTCATTAGTATAATTATAACTTTCTGTTATTTTTGTTAATTTATCATTTGTAAAACTATAAATAAATTTAGAATTTAAATTAGTACAAGTCAAACTGCTATTACCTTCACTATCACTACTAAGAGTTATAGCTGGATAATCTTCTGTGCTGTAAGGAATTAACCTTATTTGGTCAACATCTAAATTTTGATTTACTAATAATTGAAAGGTTTTAGAACTGTTTTTTTCTAAAGATGTATAAGCTACTATTTTAACTCTTTCTAAAAGAGTTTTATTACTATCATATAATTCAAAATATAAGTTTTTAGTACTTAAATTATAAGAATCAGACACTGTATTAACAGCACTAAATTCTAGATAAGTATCATCAGTAGTTATTAATTTAAAACCTGAATAAGTAACATTATCATAAGTTATATTAGTAGCTTCTAAAAAATCATAATAAATGTAATCAGGTGTTTCTTCTTCACATTTTTCTTCATTAGGTGTTTCTTCATTATTATTTGGTAATAATGATTCTTCTATATTTCGTAAATCAAGGTTTTTAATAAAATCAGCTATATTAGGTAGTAAAATAGCAAAACCAATCAAGAAAACCATAATTACTAAAACTGTAATGGGGCCTTTTTTCTTATCTTTTTTTATTTCCCCTATCTTAGTTGAAACTAATTTTTTATTTTCATCAGGTTTTACATTCTCTTCTTTTTGAGTCATCTAAATCCCTCTATTCTTGTATCAAGTATAGCAAAATTTAATTTAAATAACAATGTATTATTGAAAACTTAATTTATTTCTGCTATGATATTTTAGAGATTGGAGAAAAAGATGAAAAAGAAAATTATTTTATTATCAATGTTAGTTTTAATGGTGGCAGGATGTGGAAAAGTGGCTACTTTAAGTAATGGCGAAGAAGCAGTAGTCAGTATGAAAGATAATAATATGATTAGTATTGATGAACTATATAACGAAGTAAAAGATAAATATGCTATTAGTACTTTAGTAGATATGATTGATACTAATATATTAAATAAAGAATATCCTGATATTACTGAAGAAATGGAAAATTACGTTGATTCTAATATTGAAGGACTAAAAGCTAATTATGATACTGATGAAGAATTCTTACAAGTAATTAAATATTACTATGGAGCTAATTCCGAAGAAGAATTTAGAGAATATTTAAAACTTAATTATTTAAGAAATTTAGCTGTTGATGATTATGCTAAAAGCTTAGTTAAAGAAAAGGAAATCGAAAAGTATTATAAAAACGATATTGTCGGCGAT
>Ga0116162_10002362_pt1 | contig 11773 bp, 9 predicted proteins | sample AD_UKC105_MetaG_FD_89875 | JGI IMG/M metagenome (GOLD analysis project Ga0116162, IMG submission 89875) | Active sludge microbial communities of municipal wastewater-treating anaerobic digesters from Hong Kong - AD_UKC105_MetaG | ecosystem: Engineered > Bioreactor > Anaerobic > Digestate... | reverse complement strand
GAACTGCTCAAAGGGCTTCTAAAGCCCAATTCCACAGTGCCGATCTTCAAACAGAACGTTCCGATCGGCAATTTCTTCAATTATCAGATATCCGCGCCCTGCGGTATCGCAACCGATAGCGGCTATGTTCCCAACATTGACGATACGGATGCGTTTTCTTCACCCGACAGGTTTGCCGCACAGATCATCTGGTTTACGCAGGGACAGCTCGAATACCGTTTTTCCACCAAAGCGTTCAGAATGAACGATTATCATGTCGAGCGCGTTGAATTCATACTGGAAATCTGCTCCGAGATATGCGGCTATAATGAAAACTGGCGGTCCGATGTCAGCCTTTGGATCAACGATAAAGAAATCGGGATCATCGAATGCCCGGGAGATCACGGCGACAGAAGAGGGCGGCTCAATCCCGGCTGGTGGCCGGAAAACGCCACGCAGTACGGCGACCTCCACCATATCGCAATTACCGAAAAAGGATGCCTGATCGACTCGCGTCTTACAAGCAGCGAGACCATTTCGTCGCTCTTTATCGGCGAACAGCGCAGCATCCTGTTCCGGGTAGGCGTTAAACCCGATGCGAAATATCGCGGGGGCCTGAACCTTTTCGGTGAAAAATTCGGCGACTACGACCACGGTATTTTAATGCAGGTATACGGCGGGCTGAGTTGAATTTGGCCATCAGCAATAGTATTTACACAGACGATGTAAGCATATGAATGCCATCGATGTCAATTCCGGGTACGACTTTGTAACAGATATACTCGTGCTTGAATTTACACTCGATGATCGCAAAGTTGATACGCATCGTAAGGATAACCCCTGATGAATTAAAAACGCCTCCGACAAACGGAAAGTATCAAAAGCAAAAATCTGTTCGAAAATCCAGCCGCAAGTAACAGTTTGCGTTGTGATGATATTCGCTTTTTGTTATAATTCTTTTGATGATCCGATTGTTTTGCATTTACTGCATTCATTATATAACACACCCTTAATTATGGCTTTTAGCGCTTATATCTGGGAGAATTGCCACGGATATCAAACGCACATCCATATATGTTCTGCTTTATCGTCGCCGCGGTACCGAGCCCTGCAAACCTTGGATCGTGATGGTTCCCGATGGTTACAGACGGAATCGCTCAGGTAATACAGAAAATGAAAAGTAACGGAAAATCAAATTTTCCCCTCTTGGTGTGGAAGGATATGATTCTAAAATTACACATCAGTTGTCCGGCAAGAAAGAGTCTCCGGGTTCTCACGGAAATATCAACACACCAAATTAGCATTGTAACGAATATGGAATTCGTTTGGAAGGATATAACATGATTCTATATGGCAGCACGGGCAAAAGTTACAAACTGGAAACGAAACCTTTAGGCAACAGCGGTGAAGGTGATCTCTATGGCATTTCCGGCGACCCTCAAAAAGTAATTAAAGTTTATCGCTCTAACAACATGAAAAGCGAACTTGAAGAAAAGCTGAAAGTCATGGCTAGCCGGCAGCCCAATCAAAACATATTGTCCCAAGTGGCCTGGCCTCTGGACGTAGTCTATGATTCCGGGCGTCACTTTTGCGGTTTTGTTATGCCAAGACTGAAAACAAATGCCAATTTATGCGACATCTACATTTATCCTTCAAAGTCGAACATTACTGATCATCATAAGTTGATAATTGCTATCAGTATTTGTGTCGTAATCAATGAGATACATAACGCCGGCTACATCTTTGGTGATTTTAACCCGCGCAATATCGGAGTCAATACACAAAGTGGGTCCGTCGCTTTTTTAAATACGGATCGTTACCATATTGTAGATAAAAGCACGGGCAAAACATACCGATGCAAAGTTTGCGCACAGGGTTATGCGGCACCGGAATTAATCAAAAAATGCAAAGCCCACATAGCCCAGCATCCAGGGGATAAAAGTCAGGCATACGCGAAAGCGCCTCTTGATACATTTACCGAGGCCACAGATAATTTCGCGCTTGCCATCCATGTATTTAAATTGCTGATGAATGGCTTTACTCCTTTCAGCGGCATCAGCATGGCACAATCGGCATCAACGGCTTCCCCCGGCTTAGGCGATCAAGCGGTGGAGCGCGATAATTATTGCTTCAAAGCGGGAAACAAGCCTCAATCAGCCGCCGTCCCTCCGCTCAGCATCCTGCCGCAGGAAATTGCGGATTTATTCACACGTGCTTTTGTGGCCGGCAAAGGTGATCCGAAGCAACGCCCTTCTGCTTTAGAATGGTATCATGCCCTGTCGAATTATGAAAAAGTCCTTAAAACCTGCTCTAAAAATCCAAAACATCAGTATAAAAACAGCTTGCCTTCTTGTCCCTGGTGTGAAGCCGATGCCAGATATGCAGCTGCCACAACAACTCCCCCAACGCTTGCTCCGCCTGCTCGTAATCCATATGCGCTGCCTGCACCTGCACCTGTTTCTCCCGGGAAGACCACGGCAGATAAAATCATGGACTATAGCATAATTGCCTTGGCAATTCTTGTCGTATTAATCAGCGCAATTTATGGTCGGACAAGTAACTCGACTGCACAAGCAACATCTTTTACAGAAAGTAGTAGCAATGCCCAGGAGTCTCAAAACAAGAGCACTTCAAGTGGTAATGAAGAAACTTCAACACAGCAGGCAACAAGCGCTCCCCAAATAACAAGCGCTCCCCAAATAACAAGCACTCCCCAAATAACAAGCACTCCCCAAAGCGATTCATCGGTATGGTTGACCGATCTTGATTACTTCACGAATGACGGCGTTTCTATCTTTCCGTCAAAGCTGGCAACAACAAACACCGGCGTGAATTATACCCACCGTCTATTTGGTGCCGCCGGCGAGCAGATTGAGTTTTATTTAGATGGTAAATATGAAACGCTAAGTGGAATTTGGACTATTTACTTCGATGATAGGGATACTGACGTTTTAAGCAGTTGTGAAATCTATGCTGATGATAAATTAGTATACACATTACCCACAATAACCGGCGGGGATCCGCCAATCTCATTTACTGCTTCATTAAACGAATGTCAAATTTTAAAAATCTGTTTCACATCAGGAAATGGCGAAGCAGAGTTAGGCAATCTTTTGCTCGAATAATTGCCCGACATCTGCGCTCCATATTCACCGCTGATTTTCTATTTGCTATCCGGTCAATATTATAGCCGCTGACTCAAAAGGTCGATATGATGGCATTAGGGCTAAAAATCGGTTTCCTGAAAAAGTCGCCCGACGCAGAAAATTACCAAATCACAGCCAAATTATAATTCAGAAGTCGCACAAATTAGCAAGCTATCCTTAGTGCTTGATTACATTTTGGGTAAGGGCTTTCCAAGGAAACTCTTACTTTTTCACAATTTGAAGGAGGAAACCAATGACCAACAACATCGCCGTTGTCAACCAAAAAGGCGGCGCCGGTAAAACAACGACCGTCGGCAGCATCAAGGAATATGGCATCCTGCCTTTCCACTATGCCTTGATACATTGTTCTTTACTCGAATAGCAATCAATCCGGGTTCCATGCATAACGACGTCCGAATACCGCAGGACCACGAGTAATAAAAGCAATACACCCAGCATAGCGACTATGTTCTCGATATTCATCGTAGCACCCGCATTTTTGCCTGTTCATAATGTCGATTGAGGCGAGAAGCTGATATAATAATTCCTGACAAGTATCATAGATTTCTGAGCTTGTTGAAGAAAGCAGCGGAATTGTTGAAATAAAAACATAAGGGGTATCCCCCTCCCCGAGCAAACATATTTGTGAGATAGCAGCAATGGATAAGAAGCAACCGCAAAGTGCATATCAATACATCTGTCAGGCATCCATCGATTATCCCGGAACGCCGTATTCTTTTCAGGACGTTCATGAAGCGGGAAAGCGAACTGTACCGTTTGCGCTCTTTGGCGCGAAGCTTTCTTATCAGGATCAAAGTAAAAACGCTAAAACGATCCTCGACGAATTGATGCTATGTGTACCTAGGCAAATCCTGTCGGATCGTTTGAAAAACTTGTTGTATGATCCTCCGGTATTCACGTATGTCTCGGCATTCATTTTACGAATAAGAACACTGCTGGATTTCGGCGCTTTCCAGAAAGAGCAGCTATACCAATATGGGTTGATGCTCGCAAAAGATCGATTGCTTAGCGAAGAAGTCAAGCTTGGTATTTATATCCTCGGTCTTTTTCAAAACGATATGACTACCTCCATTCTTCGGACATTGGGACTCCACAGTGAATTTACCCTCCCTGCGCTGACAGCGATGCACAATTGGCCCGAGTCCAACGATATCGTTTTTGACTTTGCAAAAAACACCACGGGATACGGCAGACTTGCATCCGTTTTTCGCATGCTCCCGATCTCCCGCGAACAGCAGGACTGGCTTTTTTTTGAGGCACTCCGAACGCCCGTGGCAAGAGTCCGCATCGCCCAATATGTCATGAATCTGCCGGACATGGAAGACTATCTTGAAGCGTTGTTCATCGACGAAACGTCCTACCCGGCTATCTCGAGATTGTTTGCATATGCGTTTCTGGAAAAGAATGCAAAGGATTTCTGCGTAAGCAAGTCGCTGATAACAAAATATATTCGCAAAACAAGAGCATACGCAAAAAGCTTCGTCGATCAGGCGGCACTCGTCATGATTTACCGTTCAATGGCACCCTATTGGGAACAGGTCGGTGTCGATGTCGTCGGACAAAACGGCTGGAGCAGCGACTGCGAAAACCATATCCTCGAGCAATGCAGGAAGAATCGACGTTCACTGACGTACCGCCGAACCCTGTTGCTCAACGAAATGGAGTCCCCGCGGGAAGACAACTCCATAATCATTAAAGTGTTGGAAACGTATGCGTTCGATTACAGTTTCCGGTTTCCGGAATTCAGCGCTTTTTCTCAGATGCTCGCGGACGATCCGTTTGACATGGATGTCGCACAGTTTTTGTTGATCGATCATCCGAACCTCTACGCAGGGGAGATTGCCGGAAGAATCCTTGCCGTCATACCGGAGGAAGTGCTTCAAAAACCAACCATTATCAATCACGACGATCTGACGCCGGAATACCGGCCGGATGTTTGGCTGATTTATTTGCTGCGCGCACGGAAAAAGGTGGAATTTGCCTGTGAAAACATTTGCCTGCGCTGCTTGGAAGCGAGATTTCAGGACGTCCGCATTCAGGCGATCGCAACGCTTCGGCTGCTGCGGCCTTCCTGGTCGGACGCGGTTCAAGCGGCGCTTGAAAACGCCGCGGAATCGGAGCCGGACTCCAATATCGCGAAGCGGATCAAGCGGCTGCTCGGAATCAAAACAGATACAAAAAAGGAACAAAAATACGTGGACGTGACGGAAGAAACTGTCGTCCGTTCTCCTTTTGACAAAATCCTTCTGGAAACGGAAATCGCGGGCACCTTCTTTCGGGACCTGGACGTGGTTTCGGGTATGCTGGACGCCGGGGATACATTGCTGCTCAAGCGCGAACCGGATAATTCGTATGACGGTAACGCAATACTTGTAACCACCGAGGACGGCTATGTTTTAGGTTATGTGCCAAGAACGCAGAATACGCCGCTTGCTCAACTTATGGATGCCGGCGAACGACTGTATGCGTTGCTCCGGGTCGTTCCAACGCAATATGGTGGAAAGCCGCCGGTCACCATCATGCTGTCCCGCCATCCGGCATTGCCGGATAATATCATTGCATTCCCCTGCAAAAAAAAGATGACCTTCAATAGCTTCACATGAAGAGAACTCCGGTTCCTGGTTCAGGTTGGCCTTGCTTTTGGATGGTAAGAAAATTGAATAGCGATCTGGAGGACAAAAACCATACCGAAACATCGAACGCAATATGACGACGAAGCCAGGCAAAAGTTATTTGCTATATCGGGGGATTCTATAATACCAAGTGAGCGCAAAAATGCGTTGCTTAACAAACTGCCCTCAAAAGTATTGTATTCCAAGCCTATTCAATTTATCGAAAATCGACATACACTTCGTTGATTCCTGTGTCGGCAACCCATGAACTACCGACATTCCAATAAAGAACTTGGTCATAGCCAACCAGTTCGGCTAATTGCTTTACTGCCTTATTTAGCGTCTTTTTCGCTTCAATCATCAGATGCGTGTCTTCGCTTGACAACGAATGGGCCGCTATGTCATACGCTTGCTGCAAAGCAGAATATGCAGCGGTGTATGTTGTATATCCATCGCTTTGATCCGAAGTCAGCGTTCCGATCTGTGAAGTATAATCCCCAACAAGTTCAGAAGTCGATAAATATTTCAAAGCCTCAAAGCCATAGTCATGTAGCCAAGTCATAAACTCGTATGAGGTGCACTCCAACGGGGAAACCGAAGCACCCCAAACCTCCTGTATCACGGCAATGCGGTTGTCTGGATCGACGAACGTCCAGTTCCATGCTATCGGTCCTGCCTTGTAATCCCCATATAGTGAATAGGTCCCAATTGTGCTTGCATCGATCTTTCTGGCCCAATTTACCAGCGCTAAAGTCTGCTCTGTTGTCGTATTCGTGTATAGGCCATCATTAATAGTCGAAATCAGTTGAGGGATTGCCGAAAGTAAATTCGATTCCTTAAGTTTCTTAAAGATTGCAATCATCATTTCTTTCTGCCGGTTAACTCTTCCACGATCGCTGGCAACATTTGTGGCATTTTTACGAGCGCGGAGATAATCCAATACACCCTGGCCATCAAGGTGTTGCATGCCCTTCGAGTAATGCCTTCCAGAACTTCCTGTATAGGCCATGTCCATATCGTAATCGACGCCTCCGATGGAATCAACCAATTCCATTAACGCTTCAAAATCGACGGAATAATAATAATCCACAGATATTCCGCCAAGCATCCACTCAGCGGCTTCGCACATCATCGAAAACGCCCCGTCTGGGTCGTCGTATCCGCCGCCGACATTGAACATGCCGTTCAGTTTATAAAAACCCTTCACGTTCGGCATGTTTACAAAAGAATCTCGAGGTAACGACACAAGGTTGACCGTATTCTCGTCAAAATTAATTGCAACCACCATGACCGCATCTGCATGTGGCATGGACCCGCTCGACGTACCCCCATCAGGCGTACGGTCAACACCAAGCAGCAGAATGTTTATAATATCTGTCTTTTCAGAGGCAGTATCCGCCGGATTCTCTGGAGCAGGCGTCGATTCCCCTGTTTTGTCCGGCGTTTCAGACGCTCCTTCCGCTGTTGCAGTAGCTGTTGGGATGAAGGCGCCGCTAAATAGATCTCCCGGATTGTGCAGAATAACATGCCCTCTACTATAAAGATATCCACATCCGCCTAACAGCAAAAGCACCACGCCCAGCCAAATGATGAGGGTTCGTTTAGAATTTCTCTTCCTTCTTTTCGGTTTATTCCGTTGATCTTTATTAACGTTCATCTGATTTGTTTAGAAAGCTCCTTTTTCGATTTCCTTGTTTTTTGATCCAAGCACAGGCCTTTCCGAAATTCTTATAGCCCTTTGGTACAATTGATCCGATACGAAGTCCATACACCAGCATTCGTTCACGGCCGCTGCGAGGCGCCTCTCAGGCGCCCTGGTTATACGCTGATTTTCTTGACCGGCTTTCTCCTTGCATGGCCCGTAGACCCGCTTGTGATTGATTTCCCACCCTTCACTCAGCAACAGAACTTGGATCCTTCGATATCCATATCGCTTCCTCCCGAATGCTATTTTCCTAATCCGCATTCGTAAAATGGCCTGCTCATCCCGGGTCGACCGCCTTCAGTGTATCCCCGGTTGATTCACAGTACCATAAAGTTTCTGTATTCGCTAACCCGGAAGCGCCCCTGCTTCAATGCAAAGACAATTTAATCCTCCGTGTACTTGCTTTTCTTCATTTTATCCACCTTTTTCCTAGTTTACCATTTTTTTCATTTCAGGTGGACTATTTTTTTCGGAGCAGGTCAGAAAAAAGTAACAAAGGCGCTGGAAGAAGGCGACAAAAAAGAAACGTCTCGTGCGACGATACCGCACAATTGGGTACGTAAAGCCCTACTCAAGTACGCCATGGCAAAACTACAAAGTTCAAGTAGTAACATCCCCTTTGCCGGAGAGCGTGCAACGCGAAGAAGAGCAGGAAGCAAAAATCAATCGTAAGTAGGGTGCGTTTCTAAAATTCCAAAAATACATTTCCACCGTCTCAACTTGCATATTTTCGCTAAAAGCCTCGCCGCAGCGCCACTGCGCCTGCTTTTTTCGCCTCAATCTGCAAGCCGATTCGGCAAAACTGCATCATTTAGATTTTGGAAACACACCTTAGTGGTAGCGCTGAAAGTTTTGTGTAAAGTCTCAATTGCCGGATAATGTCGGATGGTTATGTTGGCGGGGTCAGCATAACAGAAACTTCAACCAACACGCCCACGATCGTTGCCAATGCGACCGGACTCTTTGCACCAAACAGCGAAATGGCGACCGCCACGGCCAGTTCAAAGAAATTTGACGCACCGATCATCCCCGCAGGCGCGGCAATATTGTGAGGAAGCTTCAAGGCTTTGCAAGCGCCATACGCGGCGAAAAAGATCAGAAATGTCTGAATCACCTGTACATCTACTATTTTTGTGTTTTGATGTATTTTATTAGCTAGGCGTTGTAACGCCGTCAGAATGAAAAAACCCTGTATCCTCCAACGGCCGCAGCTTCGTAAAACCCAATGCCGACCGCTAAATCCTACTACTGCAGCCGACCACAATCCTGCAGCCGTTGTCAGCCCCTTGTTTTGCCGCCCGCAACATTAATGGTCACGCCGTGAACATAGCTTGCCCGGTCCGAACACAAAAACGCTACGGCATGGTGGCGGATAATTTTGCAGTTTGTAAAGAATATATTCTGGATGATCAAACGGACAACGCATACGAAATCGACTAACTGTTCCGGGCTATAAATTGCAGGTGTGTTCACGATCGTGGCTTTGCAAACCACGATGTGAAGAAAACATACAGGGTATCAAAAACCTCTTGTCATTTCTCGACAAGAGGTTTTGTATGAGTCGAACCGGCTAAACCTACTGATTTTCTATTTGTCCATTTCGTTATTTGCAAACCACCCCTTCGTATTGTTTGCGATTTTAACTAGGGTCAGCATAACGGGAACTTCAACCAACACGCCCACAATCGTTGCCAGCGCGACCGGGCTCTTCGCACCAAACAGCGAAATGGCGACCGCCACAGCAAGCTCAAAGAAATTTGACGCGCCGATCATCCCCGCGGGCGCAGCAATATCGTGCGGGAGCTTTAAGGCTTTGCAAGCGCCATACGCGATGAAAAAAATCAGGAATGTCTGAATCACCAGCGGAACGGCAATGAGCACGATATGCAGCGGATTTTCCAGGATAACCTTTCCTTGGAAAGAGAAAATAATCACGAGCGTCAGCAGCAATCCCGCGATCGTCACATTGCCGAACTTGGGGAGGAAACCCTTTTCGAAATACTCCAGTCCGCGTTTTTTGATGATGTTTGTGCGGGTGACCACACCCCCCGCGAGCGGAACGACCACAAACAGCGCGACGGACAGCAGCAGCGTGTCCCAGGGAATCTTAACGCCGCCGATGCCTAAGAGCAGCGCAACAATGGGTGTAAAAGCCACAAGGATGATCAGGTCGTTCGTCGCAACCTGCACAACCGTATACGCGGGATTCCCCTTCGTCAGATGGCTCCAGACAAACACCATCGCCGTGCAGGGCGCCGCACCCAGCAGGATCGCACCCGCGAGGTAGTCCTTGGCAAGATCGGCCGGAATCAGCGACTTGAAGATAACGAAGAAAAACAGCCACGCAATCCCGAACATTGTAAATGGTTTGATGAGCCAGTTCGTTATCCATGTGACGAACAGACCCTTGGGATTCTTCCCGACATTTTTAATGCTTTGAAAATCCACCTTGAGCATCATGGGGTAGATCATCAGCCAGATGAGAATCGCGATCGGAATCGAAACGTTGGCATACTCAAACTTACCCAGAAACGCCGGGATACCGGGCAAAAATCGGCCAATCAGCACGCCCACACCCATGCAGAGGATGACCCAAACCGTGAGATACTTCTCAAAAAAACCGATCCCTGCGTTCTTTTTCGCTTCCATTTGCGTCCATCTCCTTTATGATTTGAACTTAACGAACTCTTTTCAGGATTGTAACGACCTCTTCGGTCTTCAACGTTTTTCCATAGGAAACCACTTTTCCGTCCACAACGAGCGCAGGCGTGCTCATTACCCCATATGCGGCGATCTTTGCAAAATCCGTCACGTGGTCGATCTCCGTGTCCATTTCAAGCTGCTCCAACGCGGCTTTCGTCGCGGCCTCCAGCGCATTGCATTTTGCGCAGCCGCTGCCAAGAATCTTGACCGACGCGCCTTCCGTCTTTGCTCTCTCCGCTTTCTCCATGCTTTCGCAGTCACAACCCGCTCCGCAGCAGCAAGTACTTTCCTTCTTTTTAAACAAGCTCATAATTGTTCCGCCCTTTCAAACTTCGGATTCGGCCTTTACGGCGGCTCTTTTTCCTTCGATTTGGAAAACCGTCGTCAGTATCCCCACGATCAGTAAAAGGATCGCAGCGATCAGGTATATTCTTGAAATACCCAGCGAACCGATGATCTTTGCGTTCACGCTGGTTCCAACGGCGCCGCCCACGAACATATTCAATGAAGCCATCGACATAGCGGTTCCTTTCATTCTTGGCAGAATGCCCTGCGCCGCCGCGACCAAAGTCGACTGGAAGAAGATAAACGCCACACCAAAGAGGAACAAGCCAACGGAAAGCACATAGATGTTTCCGCTTGTTGCCAGTGCCAGCAGGGCGATGCAACCCATGATCCCTGTGAGGATAAAGTACAAGGAGCCTGTTTTCTGCTTGACTTTCGGCGCCAAACGACCGCCAAGAACCGTTCCTACGCCGAAAAGGGACAATATCAAACCGACGCCCAGCACCGTATACCCGGTGATACCCTGAAGAAGTTTTCCGGAGTACGTGAAGGTTCCGAACACGCTGAATCCAACAAGAAAGATCGTCAGCACAAGCCGCATGAATTTGAAATTCGACAGCGGTTCCTTATACGCGGTCACATAATTCAGCTTGTCGACTACGGGCGCGTCTTTTTCAAGCATCTTCAGCATAAACATTGCCAGAATCAATTCCCCTACGCCATAGACGATGTAGACCAAACGCCACGAACCGAAATAGGCGAGCACTCCGCCGACAACGGTTGCCGTCGCCGCGCCAAGGAACATCATACCCATAACCTTGCCAAGCGCTTTATGCCGGTTGCTGTCGTCAAAGCTCTGACCGACAAGTGCCATCGTTACGGGGAAAATGCCCGCTGCAAAGGCACCATTCACGGCACGGAAGAAGACGAGTGAAGTCAGGTTGAAGGCGAATCCGCCCAAAATGCTGAAAATCGCGGTTCCGATTGCGGCAATGTTGATCACCCTGACTTTTCCGAATCGGTCCGACAGCGGCCCGAACAACAGTGTAAACGCACCAAATGCAAGCATATATGCCGTTACGGAGATCGCCGCGGTTTCAACGCTCAGGTCCAGATCCGTCGCTATGTTCAATAAAAGCGGCGCTGCGGCATAATTGTCGCCGTTGGCTAAAAACGCCATCAGTCCAAGCAGTAATATCATCCTGTTCGTGTTTTTCATTGTTCCTCCTAGAACCCTATATAAAACATATAGAAGCCAATTATTAAAATCCCCATTTGCCGCCAGAATCAATATCTTTAGCGCCAATCCTTTTCTTTGCTTT
>Ga0116162_10002361_pt1 | contig 11778 bp, 11 predicted proteins | sample AD_UKC105_MetaG_FD_89875 | JGI IMG/M metagenome (GOLD analysis project Ga0116162, IMG submission 89875) | Active sludge microbial communities of municipal wastewater-treating anaerobic digesters from Hong Kong - AD_UKC105_MetaG | ecosystem: Engineered > Bioreactor > Anaerobic > Digestate... | reverse complement strand
GCGGATCATGATCGGCTGCCCGGTCTGGGCGGCGTATCCCGCGCCCGCGTTCAACTCGATCGTGGAGCTGCTGCCTGCGGGCAAAGAAGTGGAGGTTTTCCTTTGCCAGGGCGGCGTCGACCCGCGGACCAGCGACGAGGGGACCAAGGCGCAGATCGAAGCGCGCGGCTGCAAGGTTACACAAATCCGTACGGTAACGACCGGGAAAGCGCCGTCGAAAATGAAAGAATAGCGCGACACATAAAAACGGCGCGGACGATTTCGTCCGCGCCGTTGCAGTTTGCCCCCAAACTCGCTCTTTCAAGGGGAATGAGGAAAGCTATTTGATTTTGACCGCCGTGCCGTAGGCGATGACTTCCGCCGCACCCGCCATGATCGCGCTGGAAGCATAGCGGATGTTGACGATCGCGTCCGCGCCGAGCGCGTCGGCCTCGGCGACCATCCGCTTGGTCGCAAGCGCGCGGGCTTCGTTCATCATTTCATTATACGAGGTCAGCTCGCCGCCGACCAGCGTCTTGAGACTCTGCGTAATGTCGCGGCCGATGTTTTTCGTCTGGATCGTACTGCCCTTGACCAGGCCGAGCATCTCCAGCTCCTTGCCGGAGATATAATCAGTATTGACTAAGATCATCTTCTTCACTGCTCCTTATCTCTTTTATTCGCTGAATAAGCACATAGATGCTTGTGCCGAACAGCGCGGCGGAGGCCAGCCCGATGAGCACCTTTAGGATCACCGTCATCGGGACGGTGACCGCGACGTACACATAGGCCAGAAGGTATGCCGAAAGCAGGCAGGTGACGATGATCGGCGCGACCATCTTTTTCTGGTGTTTCGTCATAAAAAAGCTCCACCCTTTCGTTTCGCCCGGCTCGCCGCACAAGCGTTGGAACATGCGCGGAAACAACGCCGCATGACACGGCATCAGTGTATCACACAACATAGCAAATGGGAAGCGCCCCGACGCCGGGCGAAGCGCAAAACGTACGGCGCATTCCCTTGAGCAAGCGGAGGATAAACGATATAATATTTACAAAATAGCAAAGGAGCTCGACGCGGCACATGCAAGACGACAACGAAACGCGGCGACAGGAAACGACGACGGAAGACCTGCTGGGCCGGCTGCGTTCCGGAGAATCGCTGACGGAATTTTTAAAAGACAATTCGAACGCATTTTTATCGATTTCTCTGGAAGAATATATCAAAGCCGTCATCCATGACAAAAAGAAGACGCACGCCGCGCTGATCCGGGACAGCGGCATCAACCGCAGGTATTTTTACGACATCCTTTCCGGCCAGCGCCACCCGGAGCGCAGCTATGTGCTACGCCTGATGCTTGCGCTGAAGCTTTCGTTTCAGGACGCGCAGTGGCTCCTGAAAGCGACCGGATATCCGCAGCTTTACGTTCGAAACCGCAGGGACACCGTCGTTGTCTACGCGCTTGAGCGCGGCCTCGGCGTGCGCGAATGCAACGCGATGCTGGAAAAGATCGATCTGGAGCCGATTTGAGATGGGAGAGATTCGAAAACGAGGCTACGAAATCATAAGGGAACTTGCCTCCGGCGGGGAAGGGAAGGTGTACCTCTGCAAAAAAGACGGCGGGCTTTTTGCGCTCAAGGTGACGCTGCGCCTTTGCAGGGAGCAGATAGAAACGCTGGAGCGCATCCAGCGGCTCGGCGGCGAACATTTTCCCGCGCTGCGCGAGATCTTTTACGACGCGCACAACACCTACCTCGTGCGCGCGTATGTGGAGGGGTATACGCTGGCCGAGGAGCTCGCGAGGAACGGCGGCTTCGCCTTTGTGCGGGCAAAACAGATCGTCCGGTCTCTCTGCGACGGCCTTCGGCTGCTTCATGGCGCGCGGCCTGAGCCGATCATCTATCGCGACCTGAAGCCGGAAAACATTATTTTAACGAGCGGCGGGGACGTTCGCATCATCGATTTCGGGATTGCGCGGCGCTACAAGCCGGAGGCAAGCCGCGATACGCGGCCGGCGGGCACGGCGGGCTACACCGCGCCGGAAATCCTCTCCGGATTTCAGAGCGACGCGCGCAGCGACGTGTTCAGCCTCGGCGTCATTCTTTACGAGATGCTCTCCGGCAGGCGTATGCGGCAGCCGCCGTACCAGATCCGCCCGCTGAAGGAAAACGCGCCGTACCTGCCGAAAGGGGTGGATACGGTTATTCAAAAAGCGACGCGGCCGCGGCCGATCGACCGCTATGAAAACGTGGACGCGTTCTGGAAAGCCCTGGAAGCGGTCGGCGGCAGGCGCAGGACGCACGCCCACGTCGGCCTGCTTGCAGCCTGCGGCGTTTTGTGCGCGGCTCTGGTTGTTGCCGGCGTCTGGCTTGGAACGCGCAAGGCTTCCGCCGGGACGCCGGAAATTGAAGCGTCCCCGGCACAGGCGGCGATTATGGCGGAAAGCGCGAGTGCAAAACCGGCTGCGGCCGCGCTGCGCGAGGTTGCAGTTAAAGAGCCGGACGCCTATATTGGACGCAATGTCGAGGATGTTTGTGCGGAGCTTGCGGCGCAAAACTTTTATCCGGCGGTCATCGGGGAAATATCGTCTGCGGAGGCGGGCGAAATCCTCGGATGGGAACGAAACGACGTTGCGGGGGCGCTGCTCACGGCGTCGATCGGCCCCGCTGTGGACGCGATCGGGTTTGCGGACGACGAACTGGCCCGCGCCGTGCAGGAAACGCTCGGCCTGCCGGAAGGTGCGGCGGTTTCTTCCGACGATATGGCGGCGCTGACGACGCTGGATGCAAGCGGGATGGGAATCGCTGCTCTGGACGGGCTCGAATATGCGGTCAACCTTACGGGGCTGGATTTGAGCGAAAACGAAATTACGGACCTATCGCCGATCGACACGCTCGGGCGGCTGGAAACGCTGACGCTTGACGACAACCGCGTGGAAGACCTTTCCGCGCTTGCGCGGCTGCGGTATGTCCAAACGCTGTCGTGCGACGGGAATTTGATCGTGTCGATTTCCGCGCTGGACGGAATCGGCTACCGCGCATTGTCCCTCGCGGACAATCGGATCGTCGATATTTCGCCGCTTTACCGGAGCATAAGCCTTGCAGCGCTGAATCTCGCGAACAATTCGATTGCGGACTTATCGGTTCTGTCCGGCCTGCAAAAGCTGGAAACGCTCGATCTTTCCGGCGTCCCGGCGGAGGACTATACGCCGCTTTTGAACTGCGCCGGACTCAGAACGATGGCGCTTGGCGAGGACAGCGCAAAAAACGAGGAATGGGCCGAATTGCTTATACAAGCGGGGATTTCGGTCTCTTTCCCGGCGATGGAACCGGACGGCTAGGGTGCGTTTCTAAAAGCGCGGCGGCACGGGCCGACATTTTTTGCCTTGAAATATTTTAAATGCATAACAAAACAGCGTCCCGGCTTTTTACGGGACGTTGCTTTGTCGTGCTTCAGTTCTGTTTTGGTTCCGCGCGCCCGGTGGCGACGATCTCCGCGCCGTCGAAGGGTACGCTGTCCCCGCAGCGTACCGGTGCGGTAAGGGTCACGCCGCGGAGCTGTCTCACAAGCGTTTTCAGCTCCGCCTTGCGGACGGGACGGCTGCTCCGAACGGACACGAGCGGATACCGTCCGCCCGAAACGCGGACTGTGGTCGTCAGCGTGCGGCGCGGGTCGGTCAGTTCCGCAATGCCAAAATCGACGCCGCGCTTGCATAAAGCGCCTTCGATGGCCAGCTCGCCGTTTTCCGTCCGTTTCGGGAACAGCGCGCAGCCGTTGGGGCAGCAGGTGCAGATCAGCTCGCTTTTTTGCGATTCCTTCGGCAGCGCATCCTGCCGGAGCGAAACCGACAGCGCGTCCGAACCGGAAACCGGCGGCAGGTTCAGGCGGACCATCTCCGCGGGAGACAGCCTGCGGGCGGACTTTTTAACGAGTACAGCGTCGCCTTGCCGAACGAGTACCGTCTGCATCCGGCCGGGATTTTTTACACGGAGCGCCAGGCGCGTGGCCGTGCCCTGCACGACGCTGCGCGGCAGGACGTAACGAACGCCGTCCTCCGCCGAAACGCGGATTTGCAGGTCGTCCGAATGTTCGCCCTTGACAAATGAGACGGCGGACTTTGCGGCGGATTCTGCTTCCGCGGAGACCATGTCCACGATGTCGTGCACGTGCAGCCCGTTGCCGCAGGAGAACACGCCCGGCACGCTGGTCATCAGCCGCCCGTCCACAAGCGCGCCGTTTGTAACCGGGTCCATGGCGATGCCGCAGGCCTTTGCAAGCTCGTTTTCCGGAATCAGCCCGACGGAGAGGATCAGCGTGTCGCACGGGATCGTCCGCTTCGTTTCGGGCAGAACGGCCCCGGCTTTGTCTACCTCCGCGGCGACGACCGCTTCGAGATGTTTATCTCCAATGATATCAACGACGGTGGTGGAGAGGTGCAGCGGGATGCCGTAGTCGGTCAGGCACTGGCGAACGTTGCGCGAAAGGCCGCTGCAGTACGGCAGCTTTTCGAGTACGCAGGCGATTTCCATCCCTTCGAGCGTGAGCCGGCGCGCCATGATCAGGCCGATATCCCCGCTGCCGAGGATGACGGCGCGGTTGCCGACGCGCACGTTTTCCATGTTGGTCAGCCGCTGGACGACGCCCGCGGTATAAATGCCCGCCGGCCGCGTGCCCGGGACGGCGATCGCCCCGCGCGTACGCTCGCGGCAGCCGGTCGCAAGGATGACCGCGCCTGCCTGTACGGTGTGCAGGCCTTGCTTGTCGGCGTACTGCACGATGCGTTCGGGTGTAAGCTTTAGCGCCATGGCGGAGGTTTTCAGCGTGACGCCGGGTTCGCTGAGCACGGGTAAAAACCGCTCGATATATTCCGGCCCGGTCAGTGCGGCGGAAAATCGTTCGATGCCGAAGCCGTCGTGGATGCACTGGTTGAGGATACCGCCCGGCTCGGGGTTCCGCTCGATCATCAGGACGCTGCCCGCGCCCAGGCGGATTGCTTCGCCCGCGGCGGCGAGCCCGGCGGGACCTGCTCCGATGACGACGATATCGCAGCGCTCCGCAGCGCTTGCCTGCGTACTCATTTGACCACCCCCGTAAACGGACGATCGTCCGCGTGCTTGAGGCAGACGTCCTCATACAGTACGCCGTATTCCTGATTCAGCATGTCGACGATGCGCGTGAAGCAGTAACCGCCGTTGCAGCGGCCCATCGTCGCGCGGACGCGGTTTTTGACCGCGATTACCCCGCGCGCGCCGAGCGGGTTTTCAATCGCCCGGCGGACCTCGGCTTTGGTGACCGTTTCACAGCGGCAGACGATGTCCCCATATTCCGGGTTTTCTTTGATGCGCGCCGCCTTCTCCGCATCGGAAAGTTCGGCAAAGCGTTCGATGCCCTTATATTCCGGCTTCCAGTCCGGCTTCACATTCGGATGCAGGCGCGAGCGCACCATTTTTTCGACCATGCGCGCGATTGGGAGCGACGCGGTCAGCCCCGGCGATTCGATGCCGACGAGGTGGATGAGTCCGTTTACCAGCGGGCTTTCCTCGATGACGAAATCGCCGTAGTTCGCCGCGCCCTTCGGCACGAGCTTCGCGCGGATGCCCGCGTAGGAACCGATGACGAGCCGCATGTCCAGAGACGGCAGAAGCTCCTTTGCCTCCTTGCCGAGCGCCTGGAGCATGTCGGCGGTCGTGCCGAGTTCCTCCTGGCGGCGGACGTATTCCGCGGACGGGCCGAGCAGCAGATTGCCGTCGACGGTCGGGGTCAGGTGCACGCCGAGCCCGCCGACGCCGGGACGCGGCACCGGGTAGACCGGCCTGTGCAGAAGGCCCTGCGGAATCTTGTCCAGCAGGTAGTATTCGCCGCGGCAGGGATAGATCGTGTACCGGTCGTCGCCCGCCATGGCGGAAATTTTGTCCGCGAACAGTCCCGCGGCGTTGACGAGCAGACGACACGCGATCGTTTCGCCGCCCGCAAGGACGCGAAACCCGCCGTCGATGCGTTCGATCGCGGTGACTTCATGCTCCAGAAAATAATCCGCGCCGTTTTGCACGGCGGCCTCGGCGAGATGGATGTTGTATAAAAAGGGATTGACGATCGCCGTGTTGGGCGAAAGCATGGCCCACTTTGCGGGAACGTTCGGTTCCAGAGCGGCGATTTCGTCTTCGCCGATGAGGCGCAGGCCCTGGCAGCCGTTTTGTTCTCCGACGGCGATCAGCCGCTCCAGGATCGTTTTGTCTTCGTCCGTGTACCCGACGACGAGCTTGCCGGTTTTTCGATAAGGCACGTCCAGCGCTTTGGCCGCCGTCTCGAAGCCGCGGTTGCCTTCCACGCAGAGCTTCGCCATCAGCGAGCCGACGCGGTTGTTAAAGCCCGCGTGGACGACCGCGCTGTTGCGCCCGCTCGTGCCCATGGCCACGTCCAGCTCTTTTTCGAGCACCGCAATGGAGAGATCGTAACGGCTCAGCGCGTAAGCAACGGCGCTGCCGACGGCGCCGCCGCCGACGATGGCCACGTCGTAATATTGATTTAATTTCAATTGTCTTCCTCCCAGGGGCTGCCATGCAGAATCGGATTTTGAGAAAAGACGTTTTCCACGACATCTTTCGGAATATTGTGGCCGCCCGCATACGCGCAGCAAAGCGCGCCGGACAGCGCGGCGATGGTGTCCGTGTCCCCGCCGATGGAAGCGCCCATGCGAACGGCCTTCCACACGTCGTTTTTCGCGGAAAAAAAGATTGCAAACGCCGCCCCGCAGACGTCCGCGGACGGCAGTCCCGTGCCATAGACGGAATACAGCTCGTCGAGCAACTGCTCGGGCGTGTGCGTCGCCGCAAGCTTGTGCATCGCGCGAATGCGCGCAACCGAGGACGGCGCGCAGTCGATCTCCGGCGCGAACGCAAGGAGCGCTTCGCCGCCGCGCGCGGCCGCGGAGAGGATCTCCTTCCGCGTGGCGCCGCCGAGCGCTGTGTGCAGGGCAAAGCCGTATGCGCCCGCGGCCTCCAGCGCTTCGGACGTGTTATGCGTGCAGAGCAGGCAATTATGGATATCGCCCGCGAGCTCTCGCTCGTTTGCGTGCGCGCGATAGAGCACGGCGGACGGCGTGCGCATGATGCCGCCGCAGGTCGTCCCGCGCCTGCCTGCTTCTTCAACGGGCGTGCCCGCGCGGATAGCGTTAAGCGCGGACAGGGAGCTCGGGCCGATGTATTTTTTGGAAATTGCGTCCGTTTCCCTTATCCAGGAAAGCAGACGGTCCGCCGTGGCGTGCGCGTCCACGCGTTTTTCTTTCCGGTACAGGCGATACAGGTAGAGATTCTGCTCGGTATCGTCCGTCACGGACGCGAATGGAAGCTTGGAGTGGTTTTTTGACCGTTCGGACGGGACCAACCCGGAAACAAGCGGCGAAAACTGCGCGCAGATCGCGCTGCGTGTCATGAATTCCGTCGGCATGCCGACCGCGTCTCCGACGGCCAGCGCCGTAAAAATCTGCTGCACTGTCGTTTGGCTGATCAATCGGTAAACGTCCTTTCCAGAAATTCATATCCCGCGCGGAGCTTTTCTTCCGCGTTTTCGATATAGTAGCGGTATGCCGGCTCCAGCGTATAGAAGCCCTTGTATCCGTCGAGGACGCGCGCAACGGCGGCAAAGTCCGTATCGCCTTCGCCCGCGGGCAGGTGCTTGGTTTCGCCCGTATAGTCGGAGAGGTGCAGATGGCACGGCGAAACCGCCGCGACGAACGACGCGGGGTCGCCGCCCGCTTCGCGGACCTCGGTGGTGTCGACCATCGGGCGGATGTTTTTGTGGCCCAGCATGGCGACGTACGCTTTGAGCTGGTCGGCCGTCGCGCAGGTCTTCGGGGAATTTTCCATCGCGAGCAGGATGCCGTGCTTTTCGCATTCGCCGGCCAGCCAGAGCAGGTTGTCGATCACGGGCGTATCGAGCAGCTCGTCGTAGCCGCGCTTCGAAGGCACGTGCGGATGGACGACGAGTACCCTTGTGCCGAGCGCGCCGCCGAGCCTGAGCAGATCGCGCGAGAACTTCCTGCCGTCGTTGCGCATGGAAACATGCGGCGTGTAGAGCATCGGGAAGAACGCGAGCGGGTAGTGGATGGACGCAACGCGGACGCCGGTGCGCTCAAACGCGCGGACGCTCTCTTCCGAAACGTCGGAAAGGCATTGCGGCATGAGCTCGGCGTTGGCAAAGCCCGCGTCGTGGACCAGCTTGAGCGCGTCCGCGGATTCGCGCGGGAAAAGCGCGCCGGTGGAAAAAGAATATCGATCGGATTTCATGAATCGGTCACCTCGTTAAGAAAGGCGCGGCGGGGCGGTAAGCAGCCCGTCGCGCCGGATTGGTTGCAGGGAAAGCGCGTTATTCCGCGTCGAACTCCATTTCGGAAACCAGCTTGTCGAGCGCCTTGTCGAGCGCCTCCTGCGGTTCGCGCGTGCCTTTTTCAATGCGGCTCAGCGCGTCGGAAATCTGCAGGTCCATGGTGCCCATCTGTTCAAAATGGACGTACGCCCAGGCGTAGGATAGTTGATTGAAAGCAACGCTGTACATCTCGTTCTGTTCGATCGCCGCGGCTGCTTTTTCGGTTTCAAGCTCGGATTCGCGCACGGGCAGATAACCGGTGTTCAGCGCAAAATCAAGGTTGTTTTCCGGCGAGAGCAGGTAACTGATCAAATCCCAGGCGGCTTCGATCTTCTGCTCGTCCTGCGTGAAGATGACGAGCACGTTCCCGCCGAGCGCGACGGACTGCGTTTTGAAATACGGCATCTCGATCGCGCCGATGTTGATGTCCACATCGGTCCAGCGCGAAATGCGGTTGCTTGACATTACAAGGAACGCCAGATTTCCGGCGAGGAACTTGTTTTCAGCGGCGGAATGTTCGCTTGCGGCCATGATGCCGGAATCGACAAGTTTTTTCCAGTAGGTTGCGACTTCGACCGCTTCGTCGTTGTTGAATATGGGCGTAATGGTGCCGTCGTCTTCCACCTCGACGATGGAGCAACCGTTTTGCATGCACATGGATTTAAACAGCCAGCCGGGGTCGGTCACGTCGAACGCCGTGAAGCCGTCCATGCCGTTAACGTTGCCGCTTTCCATGCACTGGAGGCATACGTCGTAAAACTCGTCCCAGCTTGTCGGCGGGTTGGTCATATCCACGCCCGCGGCCGCCAGGATATCCTTATTATAATACATGACCGGCGTGGAAATTCCATAGGGAACCGCGCAGATTTCGCCGGTGTAGTAGCGGCAGTAATCCCAGATGCCGGGATAGATGTCGTCGGCATCGAACCCATCGCGCTGGATGAGCTGCGCCATGTCGAAGTTGCCGAGGCTGCCGGTGAACGACGGGCCGGCGTACATGAGCGCGACATCCGGCTCGGTTCCTGTCAAAAGCGCCGCGCTGACCTTTGTCGCCGTGTCGTTGGTACCGCCGGAATAAGAGAGATTCAGCGAGACGAGATCGCTGCTGTCGTCAAACGCCTGCGCCTGTTCCGTAAACATTTCGCCGCTGGTGCCGGAGACGGCGTACCATACTTCCAGCGTGACGGGCTCGCGCTCGGAAACGTCCATTGCAACGGTAAGGTCCGGCCCGCTCGCTTCTTCGGCATCCGATTCGCTCTCGGCGGCCGTTGAAGTTTCGTCGTCGCTCGACTGCGAGCCGTTGACATTGGCGGGCTCCGGAACGCAGCCGGCGACTGCTACGAGCAGCATGAGCATGCCGAGTAAGAGTGCCAAAAGTTTTTTTCCGCGTTTCATGGTTATATCCTCCTTCAATTATCATAGTAAAATTACTACCAGCAAAATGTTAACCGCGCAACAGCGGCAGGTAAAACTATGGTCAGCTTCTTGCCCGTCAGGACTTCATACCGGTGAGCGTGATGGAACGCACCAACTGCTTTTCCGCAAGGACGAACACGATCAGCACCGGCAGGATCGCCATCAGCGACGCGGCCATCATCATCTGGTATTCGCTGCTGGATTCGGTGACAAGGTATTTCAGCCCGATCGGCAGCGTGCGGTACTCTGTTTTGGTCGTGATGATCAGCGGCCAGGTGTAGCTCTTCCACGCGCCGAGGAACGTAAACAGCGTCGCCGTGGAGATGGCGCCCTTGGAGTTTGGCATCACCATCTTGGTCAGAACGCGGAAATGCCCGCACCCGTCCAGACGCGCCGCGTCGATCAGGTCGTTCGGCACGGCGGCAAAAAAGCTGGAAAGCAGAAATGTGGTAAACGCCGTATTGATCTGCGGCAGTACGATGCCGGCGTACGTATCGTTCAGCCCTATGGACGATACGATCAGGTACAGCGGAATCATCGTGACCACGGCGGGCACGAACATGCTGCTGAGCAGAAACGTGGAATATAGGCGCTGCCCGGGGAAGCGCAGTTTGGTCAACGCGTATGCCGCGAGAATGGAAACGCCCATCACAAGCGCCGTCTGAAGAATGGACGTGTAGATGCTGTTGGCGTAATACCGCAAAAACGGGATCATATCGAACACGTCTTTGAAATTCTGCCAGGTCCATACCGACGGGAGCCACCGCGGCGGATAGCTGTAGACGTCCGCCTTGGTTTTAAACGCCGAAAGCGTCATCCAGACGAAGGGGAAGAGCATGCTCAGCGCGCCGATGAAGAGGATGATGAACAGGATCCAGTTGCGCCGGACCAGTTTTCTATGACCGATATGCATACGTTTCACCCTCCCTTAATCGAAATCGATCGTCTTGCTCGCGCCGATCTTCCGCTGGACCATCGTGCAGATAAAGATGATCAGGAACAGAATCAGCGCACAGGCGGATGCGCGCCCCATACGCCCGTTTGTAAACGCAAGCTCGTAAATGTAGTTCACAAGAAGCATGGTCGAGCGGAGCGGCCCGCCGTCCGGGGTCATGACGTTGACCTCGGTAAAGACCTTGAACGCCCCGATAAGGTCCATCATGATCACGAACGACATGATCGGGCGGAGCAACGGCAGTTTGATCTTCCAGAACAGCTGAGAGTTCGACGCGCCGTCGATGCGGCCGGCCTCGATATAGGAATCCGAGATGTTCTGCAGACCCGCTAAAAACAGGATGACGTTATAGCCGAGCCCCTTCCAGATAGAGAAGAGGATGATGGACATCAGCGATGTTTTTTCGCTCAGAAGCCATTTGCACGAAGGCAAACCGAGCCAGTTCAAAATTTGGTTGAACGGGCCGATGTTGACGTCGTAAAACCAGAGCCAGATCAGGCTGGACGCGACGATCGGCACGACGACCGGCGCAAAGTAGGACGCGCGCAGGAACTTCTTGAGCGGTACGTTGGAGTCCAGCATGACCGCGATCAGCAGCGCGATGGTGATGTCGAACGCCAGCCTCACGGCCGCGTAGATCACCGTATGCCCGAGGGCCTGGTAAAAATATTCGCTGGTATCTCCCGTAAGAAGATAGACGTAGTTGGCAAAGCCGACGCCGCGCATGGCGCCGGTGATGGTGTTGTAGTTCGTGAAACTGAGCTGAATGACCTGAATGACGGGGACGATGAAAATAAAGATCAGAAACGCAGCGCTCGGGATCAGCAGAAGCGTCCCCATGCCGACTTCCGAAAGGTTGTAAACCGAACCGAACATACGGATTTTTTTCACCTTGTGAAGTTTCGGCGATTTTTGCCCGCGCGCGGCGGTGTTGGATTCCATGGCGGCCAGACCTCCTCTCCTATCTTGCAATTTCGATCACGTTTGGACGGTAACGAAGCGCCGCCGAGTCAAACGAGCGACAATAGGGATTGCCGTCGGCTAAGATCAGCGCGTCCGACGAGAG
>Ga0116162_10002354_pt1 | contig 11795 bp, 10 predicted proteins | sample AD_UKC105_MetaG_FD_89875 | JGI IMG/M metagenome (GOLD analysis project Ga0116162, IMG submission 89875) | Active sludge microbial communities of municipal wastewater-treating anaerobic digesters from Hong Kong - AD_UKC105_MetaG | ecosystem: Engineered > Bioreactor > Anaerobic > Digestate... | reverse complement strand
TCATTCTCTTCGGGAGATTCCCCTTCTCCCAGATCGAAGGAGTAATGGACCACAGCCTCGCTCTCGTTCAAGATGCCGTTCCGGTTCAGGTCTTCGCTGTCCAATGTCCCGTTGAGTTTTCCGATCGGATACACTGTTCCCAGAAGGTCAAAGGCAAACCCCGTGTCTTCTCCGGCATTCAAAGTCATATTCCCGTCGGTATCTTCTGTATCCAGGGCCCCGTCGCTGTCAGCATCTTCACTGATATACCCCATATCAAGATGAATGGTTCCTGTGGCGCCCGTATTGACCCTATACCAGATCTCCAGCTGTTTGTAATCGCTGAGGTCCATCCCGTTCTGAGAGACAATAGTCGCATAGGAGGTAAAGGCCCCCACTCCGGGCAGTTCTCTGAATTTTAAGATCATATTGTCGCCGGTTCCGTAGTTAGAGTTGATCTCTCTCAGTTCGACATAGTCATTTGTAAAATAGTTGTATGAGTCAAAAACAGAACCGTCCGAAATGGTGTATGTGGGGATAAAACGGTTATCCTGGGTAAAGCCCTCCGGAGGAGAAGCGATAAACCAGGAGCTTTTTGACAAAGAGATACTCTTGACCTGTTCGCTGGACTCCATATCTTCCAGATAGACCATCCCGTATGTATTGGGGTTCACCAGGCTTTTGGCTGCCTCCGCCTTGGCCAGGATATTATAATCCCTCTCATTGACAGTATAGTTGATATTGGCACCGTAGACGCTGTGACGCGTCGTCTCATCTCCCAGACGGGGGATAGTCTCATCATCGGACTCGGGCATCCACTCATCCATGTAGGTAGCTCCCACGCTCAAATGCTCATTGGGGTTATACTCTACCCGGTTACCGATGAGGGTCTTGCTTTGTGACATCATGAGCGGGCGGTACTCAAAAGAAATGGTTACAGCCGCATTCTCAGTGACTGCACTTTCATTCAGGATCTGGACAGTACCCGTAAGATAATCGATGGAATAGTCCCGTCCCCGGAAGAGGACCTCCCCGTTGACAGCGACCTTTTCACTTCCTTCGATGATATTGAACCGTCCAGGTTAAAAACAGGCTGGGGGGAAAAATATTCGGTATAGATCATATATTTCCGCTGTGTAGTAGACCCCTCTTCGTAGATTCCGCTGTTATCCAGGGCTTCCATCAGGGCCACAAAGGGGGCATCACCTATCTCTTGACGCACAGCTTCCAGATAAGGGGGAAGGTCCGGAACGATTCCCGAAGGCTCGCTTTCGGACAGGAACTGCTGCGTATTGAAGGGCTGAAGTGTCGATAACGCGACAAACCCGTTCTCATAGGAGGAAAAATCGAGGTACCCGTCGGCCAGGTTCAGAAACGGCAGGTCCGCTGTCCCGTCCCGGTCACGGTCGATTCCGAAAAGATACATATAACTGTAAGTCTTCTGGCTTAAATCTTCAGCCGTAACGGTGACCTCCGTCTTATTGCCCAGGTCCATGATCTCAAGGGTCAGCCCGTTGATATCCAGGTCGTTTTGCCCCAGAGAGTAGATATTCTTCTGCTGGAACTGCTGACGCAACAGCTGATACTCCGTCTCATTCCGCCTGGAATAGACCAGTGTCCCGTAAGAGAAGGACGCGGGATCGGGGTTCCCGTACGTGATACCGTTGGCGTCGGTATAGATCATGGCTACCGTTCCTGTGGAGGCCAGGGTCTTCTTCAGGACGATAACGCCCTTGTCGTAGTCCACTACATAATCGGTGACGGGAGTCAGCGGCTCAAAATAAAACTCGCCGGCTTGAATACGCCCCTCATCCTCCTCATTGAAGACCCCGTCATCGTAATAGAGGTAGACCTCTCCGGCCCTCAGGGGAAGGGCGATCCCCGGGATCCCCTGCTGTAAGGAGAGATGGACAGGGGAGGTAAGGAAAGCCGTGTTATTGATACTGTTCTGGGTCATATCACTGAACCCGGTAAAGGAGTCACTGCCGGTGATCCCCTCTTCTTTGGTAATAAGGCCATAATAGGAGTAAGGGCCCATGGCAAGAGTCGCCCTGGCCCCGAACAGTGTTCTGTTGAAGGAGATAAACTCCGTTGTGGGAAGGCTGAGATTCAGGTCTCCCAATGCGATCTCCCTTATGATCTCATCTTCTGTCCCTTTGTAGACGACGGAAATATGCTCCCGGTCCTCCATCTCTTTGGTATCGTCATAATCCACATCGATAAAGATCCGGTTTTTGATCACACCTTCCACTTTTACCTGAAGCTGCTGATTGATATCAGGTTCGATGGATCCTGATGACTGATAGTAATTGGAATCGGCGATATCTGAGACATTGGGATAAGTCTTCCGCGCGATCTCAAAACTGATCCTCTTGCTGCCGGAGATCCTGATCGTCGAATCCTTCGCGATCTTAATGTCGGGAACAAGTCCCTCTGCCATCATTTCCCGGGGAGCTGATATCCCTGTATCAGTAGAACTCTTCCAGATATCCGGGTCAAATTCAAAATCAGCCGAAAGGGACTCATATTCGGCTCCATAATAGAACGGAGGCGGAAGAGACACCCCCGATACGGAAAAAGTCGTAACAAAAAAGAGTAGTATCACTAAACAGGGTTTTCTCATGCTCTCTCCGGTTCTTCCTGCCGGCGCATGCGCCGGGCGACATTCAAAGCTTCCTGATCATCCCGGGCTCCGGAGATCATCCGGGCGACCTCTTCGACGATCTCTTCTCCCTCAAGGACACGGGCTCGTGTGACGGTCCTCTCCCCGGCATAGACCTTTTCCACATGGAAATGGCGCTCTCCCAGAGCTGCGATCTGGGGCTGATGTGTGATCACGATCAGCTGATATTTCTGCGCCAGCCTGGCCAGTTTAGCCCCGACCATCCCCGCCACAGCCCCGCCGATCCCGCTGTCTATCTCATCAAAGATCATACACTGGATATCCAGATGGCGTCCGATCACAGACTTCAGGGCAAAGAGGATCCGTGACAGTTCACCTCCGGAGGCTGTCCTCACAAGGGGATGGCTTCCTTCTCCCGGATTGGTCTCGATAAAAAACTCTGCTCGCAGGCTTCCGGCAGGTCCGTAAACCTTTTCATGAAAAGCCAGGCCCTGGTCCAGCGGCAAAAACCTGACCTCAAAGCGAGCCTGCTCCATTCCTATATCCTTCAGCTCTGCCTCTATAGCGCCGGAAAAATCCCGGGCTGCTTCCTGACGGAGAGCCGACAGAGCGTTATCCTTCTCCTCTATCTGACAACCCAGTTCTTCAATTTTACGGCTGAAAGACTCGGCATCGAAAGTCATCTCCTCATAAACGGCGAGATCCTCTTTCACTCGGCTTCCGTAGGCCAGGACATCTTCTATGGAATCCCCGTATTTTCTTTTGAGTTTTTCGATGTCAGCCAGCCTGCGATTCACTTCATCCAAATGTTCCTCATCCAGCTCCATTCCTTCTACATAGCGCTGGAGAGCCCGGGAAGCTTCTCCCATTCCATCAAGATGGGCATGAAGGTCTTCCACCAGGCTGTCCATGGTATCGCCGATCCCCCGCAGCTTTTCAAGGCGGGCCGCGACCTCTTCAAGAGCTCCGGTAAAATCATCATTCTCGTTGAGGAGCCTGTCGATAAAGGCGGTATGCTCCATGATGGACCGGGCTTTTTCCAGGATCTTCAACTCTTCCAGGAGAGTCTCGTCTTCCCCCGGCCGGGGATTGACAGCTTCTATCTCGCTGACCTCGAAACGATAAGTATCGATCTTGCGGCGGATCTCCCTCTCCTCACGTTTAAAATGCTCATACCTTTCAGTAAGGTGATAAAGTTCTTTGTACAGGGACTGGTAATCTTCCATAGCCTTGCCGGGCATACCGAAATAGTCGAGGAAGAGAAGGTGGCTCGACGGGTCCATGAGCATCTGATGCTCGCTCTGATTATTGAGGTCGATAAGCCGCTCGGTGATCTCTTTCAGCTGGGTCAGCGTAGCCGAAGCCCCGTTGATGAATACCCTGTTTTTCCCATTCCGTTTGACGATCCTTTTGACGATGCAGACGTCTTCCAGGGGGAATCCCTTCTCCCTGAGCCAGGACGCCAAAAGAGGATGCATGGTGAAAAGAGCCTCGACGACGGCTTCCTCTGAACCCAGGCGTATCATCTCCTGGTCAGCTCTGTCCCCCATAGCCATGGCGATGGCACTCAAGATGATGGATTTCCCCGCTCCCGTCTCCCCTGTGATGATATTGAACCCCCGGCTGAATTCAAGAGTGACATCATCTGCAATGGCGAAATCCTGCATGTGGAGCCGTTCTAGCATTTTTCTTCACCCCTTTTTCCCCAATGCATTTTCAGTCGGAGAACCTGATAGAAGTCCCAATCTACCGTTCTGATCAGGGAAAAGGCATCCCGGGCCAGGGAGACTTCCAGGGGGCCTTCCACAGTCCCGCTCAGCCTGCCGTCGATAATGAGGGACATAGGTTGATGAGGAACGATTTTCAGAGTATGCCTCTCTCCCATGACCAGAGGACGGATCCCCAGGGCGTGACTGGCAATGGAATTGAGGATATACCCTCCCGCTTCGGGATGGATGATAGACCCGCCCACAGAAAGGTTATAAGCGGTGGAACCTACCGGCGAGGAGACGATGAGCCCGTCGGCGCTTTGGGTATGGATAAATGCTCCGTTGAGGAAGACGTCGAAACGGGACATCTCTTCCACACGGACCCCCTTGAGGACCACATCATTGACAGCAAGCCCTTCATGCCCGTCACCCCGATAGAGCAGATAGCGGACAAGTTCTGTCTTATAGATCTTCCGGATAAAAACATCTTCAAGGACATCTGAAGTCCCTGTCACATCAGCCGAGGTCAGAAAACCGAGATGGCCGAGGTTGATCCCGAAATAGGATTTCTGAGTTCCGTAACGTCCCATGGCATAAAGGAGGGACCCGTCTCCACCCAGGGTCACGATCCACTGGGCTTTTTCCGGATCATCTTCGATGACACAATGGGTACGGAACCATTCTTGAAGGGGCTCGGTCTTCCCCACCCACTTCTCCTTCTGCTTCGGGTTAGAAATCAAGGAAATCTTCATCTTTAAACACTTCCCTCTTTATCTCATCCGGGGTTATGACAGCAGCCGCTCTTCTCTCACAGAAGATGAAATACTCTCTGTTTCCCTCTCCTCCTAAAACTTTTGACCTTTTGATTATAAGTGGGAAGAACCCTTCTTTCAACAGATAATCTCGGAAGCTCTTCAGGGCTCTTTCATGAAGAGACAAGTCGGTGACCACTCCTTTTTTATTCTTGTCTCCCGGAGGAGTCTCGAACTGAGGTTTATAAAGGAGGAGGGAAGGCACCCGGGCAGCAGCGAAAAAAGGAACGATTTTTGTCAGAGATATGAAAGAAAGGTCGGCGGTGATCATCCCAAGCCCCGGAGGGGGAGAGGCCAGAAAATCCCGGATATCACACTTTTCATACAAAGCGAGGCGCGGATCCCCTGCCAGAGAGGGGTGAAGCTGATTACGTCCCACATCCACAGCCCAGACGAACGAGGCTCCCCTCTGAAGAAGGATCTGTGAAAACCCTCCCGTGGAGGCTCCGGCATCGCAGATTTTCAGCCCGCTGACGTCCAGCCCTGTCTCATCCAGAAAAAGCCTGAGTTTCAAAGCAGCCATACTGACATACGGCAGGGGATCTCCCAGGACAGTCACCCTGTCTTCCGGAAAGACACGTAGAGAGGGCTTCCTGGCTGTCAGCCCGTTGACGGCGACATATCCCTTCCGGACTGCGCGGGAAGCTCTTGTCCGGCTCTCAAAAAAATCCTTTTCTGTGAGGAAAGCATCTAACCGCGGGTGAACCATGCGGTCATCCTTTCGGCCAGAGAAGCGCCGTCTAATCTGCATAACCGGATCAGTTCCTGCTGCGTCCCCTGTTCTATAAAACGGTCTGGGATCCCCAGCGGAAGAAACGGAAGCCTTTCTCCGCCCTCCTCTGCGATGATCCGGGCGATCTCTTCGTTGATCCCTCCTGAAAGCGTCCCGTATTCCAGCGATACTACTCCCCGGGCTCTGAGCCCGTATGTTATAACGGCCTCCCTGTCCAGGGGTTTGGCAAAACGGAGATTGTAGACACCTGCGTCGATCCCCCTTTCTTCCAGAAGGCCGGCAGCATCCAGGGCCTCTTTGACCATCCTCCCCAAAGCAAAGATCATCAGATCCCGGCCGGGCCTGAGGAGAAGCCCCCGCCCCCGTTCCACAGGGGCATCGTTCCTTCCGGGGAGAGAGACAGCTTCACCGCGGGGATAGCGTAAAGCCACCGGGCCCTCGTCATAACGGCAGCAGAAGGCGACCATATCCCGGAACTCCTTGTCGTCGGCAGGAGCAAGGAGCGTCATCCCCGGAATCGTTCTGAGATAGGCGATATCGAAGGCTCCGTGATGCGTCGGGCCATCTTCCCCGACCAGCCCGCTCCTGTCGATGAGGAACCGGACAGGGGCATTCTGAAGGGCTACATCATGGATCAGCTGGTCATACCCTCTCTGTAAAAAGGTGGAATAGATCCCCACAAAAGGCTTTTTGCCGGCCAGAGCCAAAGCAGCCCCTATGATTACAGCGCTTCCTTCAGCGATCCCCACATCGATATAACGGTCCGGATAGGCCTCCTTGAAGACCCCGAGCCCTGTTCCCGCCGGCATAGCGGCAGTAACAGCCACAAGCTCCTTCTCTTTTTTCCCCCATTTGAGGAGCTCCTTTTGCAGAAGAGCTGTATAGGTCTTTCCCTTTTTCCCCGCTCTGCTGGGGGATATACCGTGAAAAGATTCAGGGTCCTCTTCGGCGGGGCTGTATCCCTTGCCCTTTTTTGTTCGGACGTGGAGGAGGACCGGCCCCTTCATCTCCTTTGTCTTTCTGATAAAGGAGAGGAGCTCCTTGAGGTTGTTCCCATCCACCGGCCCGATATAATTAAAACCCAGGTCTTCGTAAAAGGCCCCTTTGATGACCATGTTTTTCATGGATTCTTCCAGGCGCCGGAGCCATTCGTAGACCGAATCGCCTGCCGGCAGGGATTTGACGAATCTCTGCATATCCTCGCGGATCCTGTTGTAAAACCGTGTGGTAATTGCCCGGTTGAAGTATTTGGAAAGCCCCCCGACATTATGATCGATGGACATATCGTTGTCATTCAGGATCACAAGGACATCCAGCTTTTCAGCTCCGATAAGATTCAGCCCTTCAAAGGCCAGCCCGCCTGTCATCGCTCCGTCTCCGATGACGGTGATGACTTTGTAATCCTCTCCGTTAAGATCCCTTGCTTTGGCAAAACCGGCGGCCGCCGCAACCGAGGTGGAAGCATGCCCGGCTCCGAAGACATCGTAAAGGGACTCCTCCCTTTTAAGGAACCCTGAGATCCCGCCATGCTGTCTGAGATTTTGAAAATCTGCGCTCCTCCCCGTAAGGATCTTATGGGCATAGGCCTGATGGCCCACATCCCAGATAAGAAGATCCCGGGGAGTCCGGAACGTGTAATGAAGGGCAACGGCCAGTTCTACAGCCCCGAGGGAAGGGGCAAGGTGGCCTCCGTTTTCCAGACAGCGGCTGATGATGACCTCCCGGATCTCTTCAGCCAGAGCAGGCAGTTCCTCCTCTTTTAAAGCCCTCAGATCATCGACCTGAAAGCGGTTGTGGAGGATTTTTTTTCGTTTCAGGTTCTCCTGTATTTCCTTCATTTACCGGCTCCGTTCATGGCTTGCGTCCTGTCATGGTTTTCATAATACAGGAGATGCCGCAGATTTCAAGGAAACCTTTTTCTTCAAAAAGGCTTGCTCAAAAACCAATCCCTCTTATACTCGATAGAAGGCAGGAAAAGCGCCCGTCCTTTCTCCTGCTGCCATCTTAGGAAGGGAGCGTTGTCCATGCATCTGTTCACCATTGTCATTTCCATTCTTCTCCCCATCGCCCTCGGCATTCTTTTCCGTTTTCTTGGATTCTCTCTTGACGAGGCGGCATCCCTGAGAAAATTCGTCATCAGAGTTACCGTCCCTTTTATCGTCTTCCGCAATCTTTTCAATGCAAACCTGGAGAGCTTAAGTCAGATCGCTCCATCGGTCCTGGCCATGTTCCTTCTGACGCTTCTCTTTGCCGTTTCCTCTCTTCTCATGAGCCGTATCCTCCCGCGGGGACAGGCTCTCCGCAACGCTTTTGTCTTTTCAACATTTGTGGGAAACTACGGCTATCTCGGCTGGGGAGTGATGTATCATTTTTATGGGGATACCGGCTTTACAAGGTCCGTTTTCTTTACCCTCTTTTTCTGGCCCATCTTTCTCCTGGTGGGATTCGGCCTGATCTATTTTCTCAACAAGGAAGAGAATGTCTCGGGAAAAGAGATCGTGCGGATTCTTCTGAAAAATTCCGCCCCTCCCCTTATTTCTGCAGCAGCCGGACTGGGCCTTAACCTTCTCTCTTTCTCTTTTCCGCCGCTGATCTCCGACTTTATCAGCCAGTTCGCCTCGATGACCATCCCCCTGATCCTCTTTACCATCGGCCTCTCTTTTCACTTTACCATGAAAAAATCATCACTGGCCACTGTCCTGCTTTCCTGTTTCCACCGCCTTATTCTGGGATATCTCCTGGGATGGGCTGTCTGCTGCATGGTCTCTCTCTTCTTTCCCCTGGATCCTGTGACGCGAAAAGTCATTCTGCTGGAATCCATTATGCCCACAGCCGCCATGGCTCCTTTTTTTGCAGAACATATCACCGTGGATAAAAAACTCCAGGCGTCCATCGTCACCCTCTCTACGGCTCTTTCCTTACTGACCATTCCTCTGTGGTACCTCATCACAGAGGCTCTCTTTTAACAGGAGGTCTCCTATGCTCTTTTATCTGGTCAAAGTCATCCTCTCAGCCCTTATCATCGTCCTGGTCTCTGAGATCTCGAAACGAAGCAGCCTGATGGGAGCCTTACTGGCCTCCCTCCCTCTCACGTCTCTTCTTGCGATCCTCTGGATTTACATCGAGACAAAGAACACCGAGACCATCAGGGCCCTTTCTCTGAATGTCTTCTGGCTCGTCCTCCCTTCTCTGCTCTTTTTCCTGGCTCTTCCCTTTTTTCTGAAAATTAAAGTCCCCTTCTCCCTGAGCCTTATCTTCTCCTCCTCCCTCACTATCGCCGGCTATATGATTATGGTCCATGTCATGAAAAAAATGCAGTGATATCCTCTGAGACAACCAGATCAATGGGGAAATAGCAAGGGGTTCACCGGGATACTGTTCACACGGACCTCCCAATGGAGATGGGGCCCGGTGGAAAACCCTGTCGTCCCCACATCCCCCAGAACATCTCCCGGGCTGACCGATTCACCCGTCTCCACTTCCAGCCGGACCAGGTGATAATAGAGGGATTTCACGCCGCACCCGTGATCCAGGATGACCGTAAGCCCCCTGGCGTAAAAATCTTCTGCGCAGAGGACCTCACCGCCCAAAGGTGCCGTCACCGGTGTCCCGGCAGGGTTTCCTCCGATATCAGCCCCTGTATGGTAGGTCCGGTATCCCCTGCCGTTATAGGAGCGGATCACTCCGAAAGGGGATGTGACCCTCCCCCCTACAGGGAGATCAAATCCACGGGGAGGATCCCCCAGCCACCCCGATTTTGATTTCAGAAGCCGGGCCACTTTTTTATTCTCATAATCCAGGAGAAATGAACGGATGCGTCCCAGTCCGTCTTCTCCCGTATAGACAGCTCCCAGAGTCAACCGTTCTTTAAGATATTTCCCTTTGTTCACTTTGACAGCAAAAGTGTATCTCCCGGCGGAACCTGCCCGTGTGACGGCTTTCACAGTGATAAGACTTTCTTTTTTCCCCGACAAGACAGGATAAGCCAGATAAAAGATGACCCGGTCTTCCCTCCCCCGATAAAGGGGGATTTTTTCTCCGTCCATCCTGACCTCCAGTTTTTCCAGAGGGCGCGGAGGGTCTATCTCCACTCTCCGGGCGACCCCCTCTATACACTCCCGGGGAAATTGCACAAAACCCAGGACCAGGTCTTCTTCCGTTAATAGGGGATCGAACGAGACATCATCTGTGATGATTCTCAGCTCTTTTGCTGAAGAAACCAGAAGAGGCAGCCGGATATGAAAAAAACTACTGTCTTCGGTTACAGGAAGTTTACGGCCGCCGGCCAGGGCCTCTATCCTTTCTCCCCGGAAAAAGATCCTGTTCAGGCAGAGGGTATTGTCTTGAACATAAAGGGGTATCCCGGCCCTGACACTGTTCTGTGCCGATAAAGAGACCGGGATAAGCAAGAGGAGTATAAAAAGAAAATAGGATCTATTCTGACTTTTCTTTTTCATGGGGACGGTTTTTAATTTCATGGGCCGGGGCGGAAGAGGCCCCCATATTGATATCCCCGTTCAGAACGCCTCCCTCTTCAAGAAGGAGTTTATCAGTCTTTAATTTCCCGATGATGGAACCTGTGCTGTGGATCACAGTACGCTTTTTAGCAGTGATATTGCCTGTGATCTTCCCTGCCGTCACCAGCTCATCGGCTTCGATATCCGCCTGGATCTCTCCGGTGGAGGAGATGATGACTTTCCCCCCGGCTTTGATATTTCCCTTGAACCTGCCTGAAATGGTGATCCCGTGTTCCACGTTCAATGTTCCTTCAATGCGGCATGTATCTCCGATGAATGTTTCCATACGCTCATGATCCATGTTTACCTCCGTTACTCACTTTATGTTTTCCTGTAAGGCCACGTTCAGGCCGCGTAAAACCAAAAAGGGATCCAGCTCCACGGGATGTTTGATGAAATCAGCAAAAAAGACCGAATACCCCCCGGTCAGGGCCACCCGGCAGGGATGGCCGACAAACTCTTCGATCCGTGTGATGCAATATTCCATGGCCCCCAGAACCGTCCAGAAGACACCGGCATTGACCGATTCTTCCGTATTCCTTCCCACATTTCTCGCAGGGACTTCCAGATCGATCATGTCGATCTGAGATGTCCTGCCGGCCAGGCTCTTGAGGAGGGAGTAGGGCCCCAGAGAGATCATTCCGCCCCGGAAGACGCCCTTCTCATCGACAAGGGAGAAGGTCAGGGCTGTTCCTACATCGACGACGATGACAGGAAACCCGTGGAAGTGACGGGCAGCATACCCTCCCATGATCCGGTCCTCCCCTAAAACTCCCTGATAATCGATCTCCATTTTAAGATCCATCTCCGACACGGCAAAGAGTTTTTTGCGGATAAAAGACTTCATGAGGCACTTGACCACACCCGTGGCTTCGGGGACGACGCTGGAAAGCGCTCCATAGTCGGTCCCTTTCTTGAAGTATTTACTCAGTTCCGTCTCTGTGACGATTTCCGGTTTTGTCATGACACTGCGTGTGGGATACGTCTGATAGTTTTCGATCTCGCCTCCGTTAAAAAAGGCGAATTTCGTCATGGAATTTCCGATATCGATGACGAGGACAGGGTCGCTCATCGCACCTCTTTCCGGCTTCCCGGTTTGATATAAGGAATCCCCCGGCGGCACAGGGGGCAGTCATCCGGGTCATACGAGGTGACATCCAGAGTGAGCAGAGCCTGGGCTTGATACCCGAAAGAGGTCTCTCCGTTGCTCCGGTCCACAAGAAACCCGACTCCGGCGATCTCGACCTTCAGGGATTCAAGAAGGGCGATGACCTCTTTAACGGATTTACCCGTGGTTACGACATCTTCACAGATAAGAGCCCTTTCCCCTTCTCTGAGGGAAAACCCGCGCCGGAGAGAGACCATGCCGTCGACACGCTCTGTAAAGAGAGCCCGTACACCTAGGGCCCGGGCTGTCTCATG
>Ga0116162_10002353_pt1 | contig 11795 bp, 13 predicted proteins | sample AD_UKC105_MetaG_FD_89875 | JGI IMG/M metagenome (GOLD analysis project Ga0116162, IMG submission 89875) | Active sludge microbial communities of municipal wastewater-treating anaerobic digesters from Hong Kong - AD_UKC105_MetaG | ecosystem: Engineered > Bioreactor > Anaerobic > Digestate... | reverse complement strand
TCTACATCATGCTGATACTGTCCCACACCGAGAGACTTGGGGTCAATTTTTACAAATTCGGCTAAAGGGTCGTGAATACGCCTTGCGATACTGATGGCACCTCTGATCGTCACATCGAGGCCGGGAAACTCCTTTACGGCCAGGGGAGAGGCAGAATAGATGGAGGCTCCGCTCTCATTGACGATGGCCAGGTGGAGAGGGGCTCCTTCTCCGGAGAGATCTTTGATGAGACGCCTGACCAATGCGGCGATCTCTTTAGACCCCTTTCCGTTTCCCACAGCCGCCAGGGTTACCCCGTAACGGGTGATGACTTCTCTGATTTTTTGATAAGCCCTCTCTTCAGCTCCCTCCCCGAGGGTATAGACTACCTCATGACCGAGGTACTTTCCCCGTTCATCGATAACAGCGATCTTGGACCCTGTCCTGAGGCCGGGGTCGATCCCCATTATGGTATATCCGTGGGCAGGACTTCCCAGAAGAAGGTCTTTAAGGTTCTTTTCAAAGACGTCGATGGCCGTGTCTTCAGCCAGGGCCGTGTAGTGGCTCCGGCATTCTGTGGCCATGGAAGGGTGGAGATAACCGAAATAGGCCAGTTCCATCCCTTCCAGGAGAGCTGCGAAGAAGGTGGCCTCCCTGTGGTTGGGGATCTCTTCCCGGATCACAGCCATACAACGGTCTTCATCCACAGCGGTCTCGATTTTCAAGATCCCCTCCTTCTCCCCTCTGTTCAGGGCAAGGAGACGATGGGACTTTATCTCTTTCAAAGGCTCGCTGTAATCGTAATAGTCCATATAGACGCCTTTTTCATCAGCGCTCTCATCTTTGACCGAAGAGACGATCAGGGCGGTATCGATGTAAAGAGCACGGAGTTTTTTCCTGACTTCGGGGTGATGGGTCACGGCCTCGGCTACGATAAAAAGAGCCTGCTCCAGGACAGCCTCTTTTTCTGTGATTCCCTTTTCTTCATTGACAAAGCCGGCCAGGATCTCGTCGGCACTCTTCTGCTCGCATCTTTGAGCCAGGATGATCTCAGCCAGAGGTTCGAAACCCATCTCACGGGCCATCTGGGCCTTTGTCCTCCTCTTTGGTTTGTAGGGGAGATAGAGGTCTTCCAGCTCGTTTTTGTTGAAACACGATTCGATCGTGTGCCGAAGCTCCTCTGTGAGTTTTCCCTGCTTTTCAATCGTCTGAAGAATATACTCTTTTCTGGACAGAAGCTCCTTATAAAAGGAGTACTTCTCAGCCACAGCCGTCACTTCTGTCTCGGTGAGGTTCCCCGTGGCTTCCTTTCTGTATCGTGATATGAAGGGGACGGTATTCCCCTCGTCTAAAAGCTCCATGGTGCTTTTGATCTTTTTTTCGTGAAGCCTGAGTTCTTCAGCGATGAGTGTTGAAATCTCCATCTTGTCTATACCTCCCGGTTGAGTCTTCTACCATACTCGAAATTCCCTTTGTTTCAACAGAAGAATCTTTTTATATCTTAATCCTTGAAAGGCATGCGATCTGATTTTACACTACACAAAAAAGGAGTGGTTTATGGAAGGTATATATTGGGTCGATTTTGCCTTACTGAAAAAGTTCATGTCCGATGTCTTTACCCATATAGGCATCCCCGAAAACGAGGCAGAGATCTGTGCGGATGTTTTGATCACATCTGACAAGCGGGGCATCGATTCCCACGGGATCGGACGTTTCAAACCGATCTACATCGACAGGATAAAAGCCGGGCAGATCAATCCTGTGACAAAGATCGATGTGGTACGGGAAGCCCCGGCCACAGCGGTCCTGGACGGCAACAACGGTATGGGGCAGGTGATTGCCCACAAAGCCATGTCCATGGCTATCGAAAAAGCACACCGATACGGTATCGGAATGGTGGCTGTAAGGAACTCCAATCACTACGGCATCGCCGGCTACTATTCCCTCATGGCCGTTAAAGAGAATATGATCGGCATCACCGGGACCAATGCCAGGCCCTCTATCGCCCCGACCTTCGGGGTAGAGAACATGATGGGGACCAACCCCCTCACCTTCGGGATCCCCACCGATGAGGATTTCCCTTTTGTCCTGGACTGCGCCACATCGGTCTCCCAGCGGGGAAAGATCGAGACTCTGGCGCGCCTGGGAAAACCTACTCCTGAAGGATGGGTCATCGACAGAAGCGGAAGATATATGACCGATTCCGAAGCAATCCTGAAAGCCCTGGTAGCCGGAGAAGCAGCTCTCGTCCCCGTGGGAGGGCAGGGAGAGATCACCGCAGGCTACAAAGGATACGGCTATGCCGCTGTGGTGGAGATCCTTTCCGCCGCCCTTCAGCACGGAGCCTACATGAAGATGCTTACAGGTTTTAATGAACGGGGAGAGAAAGACACCTATAAACTGGGACACTTCTTTATCGCCATGGATATCGCCTCTTTCATCGATCCGGAAGACTTTAAAAAGACGGCCGGAGACATCGTGCGTGCTTTACGCCATTCTGAAAAAGCCCCGGGAGCCGAACGGATCTGGACCGCGGGGGAAAAGGAGCATGATGCCTGGCTGGAGAGAAAAGACAAAGGCGCCAAAGTAGACGAGGTATTGAAAAACCAGATCATCGAGCTGAGAAAAGAATTCGGACTGGAAGGAAAGTATCGCTTTCCTTTTGATGAATGAAGCAAGCTTCATCAAATCAATGCAAAAGGGAGAGAAGCTGAGCTTCTCTCCCCTCATTTCTAATCTGTTAAAACGTCGAAATCGATCCCCTGGGCAAGAGGAAGTTCTTCTCCCCAGTTGATGGTTTTGGTCTGCCTGCGCATATAGCCTTTCCAGGCATCCGACCCTGATTCACGTCCCCCCCCGGTCTCTTTTTCCCCTCCGAAGGCCCCGCCGGTCCCGCGGTGCAAAGCCTCTTCATTGATATTTTGATTTTTAAGGTGAATCATGCTGCTCTTTTCGATGTGTTTATATAAACTCATCGTTTGAAACAGCAATGTCAATATGAAGTTTCAGGAAAGACTAATTTAAGGCGTTTGTGAGGAAACCCTTTCTTGAAAGGGATGAAAGAAAGGGTTTCCCTGGGCAAGGAATTAGAAGAAATATTTGAGAATGATCTGATTTATTTCTCCTTTCGAATCATCGAAATGATCTTGTTTTATGGTAAAGGGAGAATATCTCAGTTCAACTGTTAACCCCCTCCAAATTTTCACCCCTCCTTGGAATCCAATCCCATTCATTGTGCCCTTTGCTGTATACCCGTCATCATGATACTCCGTTCTACCGGGCCTAATTGCATAGTTAATTCCAAGATAGGCCCAGTTTGTGACAAGATAACTGCTTTTGAGCATGAAAGATTCCCAGGAAGTTGTAGCTCCCCCCAGATCTTTGGAGAAGTGCTCCACGCTTCCTTCAAAGAGGAACTTTTGATACTCCGCGGTAACTCCCGCCTCATATCCAGTATAACCGGGCTCTGCTGATCCAGGCTGATATTCCAAATCCAGGGATCCGGTTCCAACACCGACTGAAAACCCCCAGTCGATCTTGGCGTTTTGCTCTTTTTTTGCTTCTTCCTGAGCATGAATTATTCCTAAGCTAAAAACAACCATCACAATTATCAATACGAATTTTCTCATCCTCGCCTCCTTTTTCTTACATGATTAAAGAAACTTTCTGAATAAACAGTACCATCTATGATGAAGCCATCACATGGCTTTGCTTTCTGATTGATTTGATTGGGATTAATCTGCGTTAAAAGATGACAAGATAGATAGATAGATAGCGGATCAAGCTTCTATTCTCTCCCCTGCGTGTATCACGATGAGATACCTACTGTTTGATTATATTCAAAATATTGGAATGCGCAAGAGGTATAAGAAATAAAATTTGATTATGGGACCGTAACAGGACTCAGGTCAAATGAACTGAGTACTTAAAGTCCCGCTACTAAAGAAATTCTTTTTTGCATTCCACTGCTCCCGGGAAGCAAAAATGAATAATTAAGTCCTTGAAAACTTTACAATTCTGCAATGAATTCTTCGTATTTCTTTTCTTCGAATATTTCTTCGTCTTTTTTATTTTTCATCAGTGCATTGATATTGATCGGAGGCAAGATGATCCGGGTTGAAGGATTCTGGGAAGAGACAAAACTGATCAAAGCTCTGATGTAAGGAAACAATATCGCTGCGGCATTGACTCTGAACATTTTCAAAGCGTCTTCTTTCTTTGATCCGGATTGAACCTTAAAATACCCTGAAATCACACATTCGACATCATAGGGACATTTATCGGTCGCTTCAATCCTGATTCCTTCGACAGCATCGACCTCACTCATTTGGTCATTCCGCGGAAATACTTTATATAGGACTTGAACAGCCCCATCTCCTGCAGGCTCAATCTGTTTAGTGAAGTCAAGCTTCAGTATTTCATAATTCATGAACTTTAAGGCAACACTCATAATTATCCCACCTCATAAAGTTCATACTTGTATTCCATTGTTTCCAAAGTGCAGTTTAACGGCTCATTTTGAACAGTTATAATCTTATCGTTGATCTTTTTATATCCGGCATCTCTGACTCTTACTTTCTTCCCTATTATATACAACATTTTGAGAATAAAGCTTAATCTTGGATCGATGGCTCCTTTTTCATATCTGGATATGGCCTGTTGTTTTACTCCCATCAGCTCAGCAAACTCTTGCTGTGTCATATTCTTTTTTTTTCTGAATGCGATCAATTCCTGAATCAAATCATATTTCTGCTCGACAACAGCATAGGCCATTTTAAATTTTTTGTCTTTGTTCTGTTCAAGTAAAAATTCATGTAAGTTGCCCATATATTATTCTCCTCTGTTTAAATTATCAATTATCCTATCCAGTTTATCAAAGTACTGAGAATTAAATAGATTGCTTTTCTTTTTCCTGATTCCAAGGATGTAATATTTGCTCCCTTTTTTATAATAATAGAATATTCTACATCCTTTTGGTGAGTAAATTTTGATTTCATTTATTTTGTGCTTTCTGCCTTTAATTCGAGCAATGACAAGTATATCATCTTCCTCCTTTTCAAATCTCTTTAAAGCATGTGCTATCTCAGCTGCAAGCTCCCTATCTTTATCCTTGTCTCGTATTCTTGAAAAATCTTTTTGTGCATTTTTTGTTACTTCAATATCTCTCAACTAACCCGCCTTGTTAATATATACAACATATATGTTGTATGTCAAGAAAATTTTTGTTCCTTCTCTTTTCAATAAGCAACACACTTTCTCTGCATCAGCTCACCAGTTCCTCCAGCATAAGCTTCACTGCTTCCACATGGCCTTTGACACGGACATTTCTCCAGCTGTGGGCGATCGCTCCTTCAGGGTTGATGAGGAAGGTCGAGCGGATCACGCCCTCCGTCTCTTTTCCGTACATCTTCTTGATCCCCCAGGCTCCGTAGGCTGCGATCACTCTCTTTTCAGGATCGCTGAGCAAAGTCACTGACAGATCTTTGACACGGCAGAAACGCTCATGGCTTTCCACCGAATCAGGGCTCACTCCCAGGATAACGGCCCCTTTCTTTTCAAACTCATCTTTGGCCCAGGAGAAATGAGCCGCTTCCATGGAACATCCCGGCGTCATATCCCGGGGGTAGAAATAGAGGATCACCCAGCGCCCCCGATACTCCTTCAGGCAATGCTCCATGCCCTCCTGATCCGGAAGACAGAAATCGGGAGCTATTTTTAATCTATCCATGCGCTCCCCCTACAGTTTCAGGATGATATCATCCAGTTTACGTTTCGGGACATGATGGACATCCTTCTCGTCACGCCAATATTTGATATCCCCGCTGTGCTCCACTTCATCGAGGACCACTTCTTCTGCGGGGTATCCCAGAGCCAGCACGAGCAGGATCTCATACCAGTCGGGGATCCGGAGTTTATTCTGAAGGACTTCGCGTTTTACCGAAGCGATCATACAGCCGCCGATCCCTTTCTCTGCTGCCCCGAGCAGTATGCTCTGAGCCGCGATCCCCGGATCATAACCGAAATTCTTTCGTATGGTCGTATCCCCAAGCATGACGATATAAGCTGAAGGACGCTCCCCTTCCTGAGGGCCGTCCCAATCCTTGAGATAGGCCGCCCAGGCCAGGGTAGGGAAGATGACATCGTTTTTTTTCTTTTCAGCGCTCAGGATATACTTGAGAGGCTGGACATTCATTCCGGAAGCTGAAAGACGTGCCAGGTCCACAAGCTCCCTCAATGTCCCGTCTGTGATCTCACGGGATTGATCGAAACGCCGGTAACTCCTGTTCTTGATGACAAGATCTTGTATCACAGGTCGACCTCCTTTTGTTTGGGGAAAGAGTTAAAACCATTTTTTCTTTTTAAAAAAGATCAGCATACCCGCGGCCAGAAGGCCCATGATAATCAAAAGCACGGGATAACCGTAGCGCCACTTTAACTCCGGCATAAACTCAAAATTCATTCCGTAGATCCCTGCGATAAAGGTCAGGGGGATGAAGATGGATCCGGCGATGGTCAGGATCTTCATGACCTCGTTCATCCGGTTGCTCACTGCGGACATATGAAGTTCCACCAGGCCGGAGATCATCTCCCGCATGGTCTCCACCATATCCAGGCATTGGGCCACATGGTCATGAAGGTCAACCCGGTAGAGAGAGAGGTCCGGATCCTCTTCCCGACTCCAGAAGAGATCGAGTTTTGCAGAGACCTCGCGAAAAGACCAGATGTTCTTTTTGATATCCAGAACGATCTTGCGGACATGATAGAGACGGTTCAGGGTCTCTGAGCCCGGGTCTGTCATGACCAGTTCCTCCAGGCTCTCCAGTGCCACGGAAAGGGTGTCCAGGATCACAAAATGAGAATCGTTGAGAATATCCAGGAGCGCATAAAAGAGATAATCGAGTCTCTTCTCATGGATGACGCCGCTTCTTTTCAAGATACGTTCTTCGATCACATCCGGAAAGGGATCATTCCGGCTTTCAAAAGTAACCAGAAGCCTGTCACTTAAGAATATAGAGAGATTGCGTCCTGAAAAAAGCTCGCTTGTCTCTTCGATCTCGTAGTGGGTCCCTACGAAAAAGAGGCCCCGGGAAAGCTTTTCAAGTTTTGGACGAAGATAGGGAGTAAGGATATCTTCCAGATGAAGCTTATGAAGCCCGATAATATCACAGACCTTCTTGAGGAGTGAGACATCTCCCAAGCCCCGCACCCGTAGCCAGAGGCGCTCATGCCCCGCTCCCGAAGCAAGCTTCTTCAAATCAGTGATCTCTTCAGCTTTAAACCCCTCTTCATGATACCTGACCAGGCGAAGAGTAGTCTCGTCCTCCTGATAACCTCTCTCACCCTGATCCACTTCTCCCGGGGGAAGGCCGGCCTTTCTGGCAAAAAATCTCGGTTTAAAATATTTTACTTTCAGCATGGTCTTTTCATTATATCAGATTCTACCTTCTCTTCAAGCCTGTAAACCCTCTGTCAATTACCCTTTGATTTTTTTCCTTTTTTCACCTATCATAAGAGTATGAAAGCTGAAGCGGCCCTTTTTAAGGAGATTATCACAGAAGAAAACACTCCGTTAAGATTCACAGCTTACGAAAAGAAGTTTTCTGCCGCTATCCATGAGGGCCGGCTGCAGATCTTTCTCCATTCCGGGAGAAAAGAAGAGCTCCAAACCGACATCATCCTTCCGGGAAAAGCTCTTTCCTCAGGAACGGAAATCGCTCTATCCCCTTCTCTTCCGGACAAACCTCTCTCTCTGGATCCTGCCCGGAGCATTTATGTCCTGGCAGGCACCACTGTCTCCTTCTTCATCCCTGTCCCCCTCTGGGCGACGTTGACTGTCAACGGACTTCCGGTCAAAGACATCGTTTTGAAAGAGTTTTCAAAGACCTGGATAGGAGAAGTAGGACAGAACGGGGATCTCGGGTATACCCTCCACCAGGAACCCATGAAAGACGACAATACACTACTCCCTGACGCTGCCTATATGGAAGTCATCATCGAAAACAGGTCCAGGCTCTCTTTTGACGTTAAAAGGCTTATTCTCTATGTCCCCTTTACGTCTCTTTACAAAAATGAGGCGGGATACCTCTTTACCGACAGACAGAAATTTACCGTCAGCCCCAGCAATAAACAGGATATCAAACTCATGAAGCCTGCTTCTTCCGGGATAGAGACCGTGGCCCGGCCCAGAAGAAAGGCCTCCAAAGACTATTTCACCCGGTTTGCCACTTTCCTGAAAAAAGTCACGGTCATGTCATGAGGTGAACTATGTTTTCCGGATTTACCGATTTCATCAGATCCATCCTGACCCATCCGGCCCTGCCGGTCATCCTCAGGTCTTTAGCTGTCTTATTCGGAGGAATTCTTTTTCTTAAAGTCATCACTCATTTTATAGGAAAGCGAATGGGGAAGAAATACTCTCCCCAGGTCCAGATGCTGACACGCAAAGGTATTTTCTATGCCGGGGTCATCCTCCTTCTCTTCTACGTCCTTCAGCAGGCCGGCGTGAAGATGAGTGCCATCTTCGGTGCTGCCGGGATCGCCGGAATCGCCATCGGTTTCGCCGCCCAGACGAGCATCTCCAATATCATCAGCGGGATCTTCCTCGTTTCTGAAAAACCCTTTGCCATCGGTGATATCATCATCGTCGAAGGACAGCTGGGGATCGTGGAATCCATGGATCTGCTCTCCATCAAGCTGAAGACCTTCGACAACCTCTTTATCCGCATCCCCAATACCACCATCATCAACACCAATGTCACCAATATCACCCGCTACCCTCTCAGGCGTATGAATTTCGAGCTGAGTGTCGCCTATAAAGAAGACCTCTCCCGCGTGAAAGATGTCCTTCTGGATATCGCCGCCAAAAATCCCTACTGCCTCGACGACCCGGCTCCCTATTTTCTGATCAAAGACTTCGGGACCAGCGGAGTCGCTCTTCTGTTAGGGCTCTGGTTTGAAAAAAATGATTACACAGACCTGAAAAACAGCATCATGACAGAGATCCTGGCACGCTTCAAAAAAGAGTCCATCGAGATACCTTTCCCGCACATCTCAGTCTATACGGGAGAATCCACCAAACCCTTTCCCGTGGATATTCAGAAGAAGTGACCTTTTACTCCTGTCCCGACAGTTTTCGGGAAAGGCCTTGTAAGGAAGCCCGATATCCGTCCTGAGAGAGAGGACGGCCGGCGATCCCTTCCCTGACAGCCGCCATGGCGACAGCTGACGATTCTTCAATGAGCACACGGTGGTCAAAGGGGACGGGAATGATATAGTCCGGGCCGAATTCAAGGGGCCTCTTATAAAGCTTAGAAAGATAAGCAGGAACCTTCTCCCGCGCCAGCCCCGCCAGGGCCTGAGCTGCAGCGATCTTCATTCCCTCGGTGATCCCCCGGGCAGATACATCCAGAGCCCCTCTGAAGATATAGGGAAAGCCCAGGACATTATTGATCTGATTGGGATAATCGCTTCGCCCTGTGGCCATGATCACATCCTTACGGGCGTCACAAGCCTCTTCATAGGTGATTTCAGGAAAAGGATTGGCCAGGGCAAAGATAATGGGCCGCTTTGCCATGGTTCGCACCATTCCCGCCGTAACCATATTCCCCCGGGACAATCCGATGAAGACATCCGCTCCCCGAAGAGCCTCTGCATAGGTATCAGGCCCGCTTTGCGCAAATAAACGTTTCTGTTCATCCAGGTCAGAACGCCCGGGAGCCACCAGGCCGTGACTGTCATAAAGAAGGATATTTTTCCTCAGCACTCCCAATGAGACGATAAACCGGGCACAGGCGATACCAGCCGCTCCTGCTCCCAGAAAGACGACCCGTATCCCATCTATTTTTTTTCCGGCCAGTTCCAAAGCATTCAACAATCCCGCTCCCACGATCACGGCAGTTCCATGCTGATCATCGTGAAAGACCGGGATAGAGGTCTCTTTTTTCAGCCGTTCTTCGATAAGGAAACATTCCGGAGCTTTGATATCTTCCAGGTTTATCCCGCCGAAGGTGGGTTCAAGGCTCTTGACGATCTCAACAAACTTCCCGGGGTCTTTTTCGGCGATCTCGATATCAAAGACATCGATATCGGCAAAGCGTTTGAAGAGGACTCCCTTCCCCTCCATGACCGGTTTGGACGCAGCCGGCCCGATGTCCCCCAGCCCCAGGACAGCTGTCCCGTTGGAGATGACCCCTACCAGATTGCCTTTGTTGGTATAGTCGAAAACCGTTTCAGGTTTCTTTTCGATCTCCAGACAGGGATAAGCGACCCCGGGTGTATAGGCCAGAGAGAGCTCTTCCTGGGTCGAACAGGGTTTGGTCACTTGGATGGCGGTTTTCCCCGCCGGGCTTTTCTTATGATAATCCAGGGATTTCCTGATCAAGGGGTCTTGGCTCATCATCCTCTCCTTCTCTTCTTTGCAGCAGTGTGACTGTCTCAATATGGCGGGTCATGGGGAACATATCCGCAAGAGCCATAGACTTCATAGCATACTGTTCAGACAACCGGTCCAGGTCACGGGCCAGGGTTGCCGAATCACAGGAGATCAAGACGATCTTCGCAGGCCGGAGCTTATTCAGCTGAGAGATAAGTTTTGCAGAGAGGCCGGTGCGCGGAGGGTCAGTCACCACGACTTCCGGTTTTTCCAGCGATGTAAGGTCTATGCTCTCCAGGTCGCCCCGGATCACCGTGACATTATCGGCGAAGTTCCTGTTTTTGTTTTTTTCAGCCATCTCCACAGAAATGGGATCGATCTCCACGGCATAGAGTCGTTTGAACTCCGAAGCCAGAAAAAAGGAAAGAGCCCCCACCCCGGCATAAAGGTCCCAGACCGCCCCCCACCGTTCAAAAGGAAGAAGGCTCAGGACATGCTGGAATAAGAGTTCCGCCTGCCGGCTGTTGACCTGGAAAAAGGTGGAAGGCCCAACTTTATACATGGCTTTCCCGAGATACATATCCAGAAACTCCTTGCCGCTCAAGTGGATATTTTTCCCGCTGAGCCCGGTATGATCCGGGTCGGGGTTGACATTGGCATAGATCGAGTCGATATGGCCGAATTTGAAATCCAGGTCATCCAGAAGGGGCTGTAAAGGGGCCGTATCCTCTGAGGTGATCACAAAGATCAGCATCATCTTCTTGTTCCGCTTCTCCATGCGGTACCCGATTCCCTTGAGATAGCCCTCCCTGGTCACGTCGTTAAAGGGTTTGATCCCGTATTGAGGCGCTTTTTCAGCGATGTAGTTCATCACGTCCCGGGCAGCCAGGTCCTGGGTCAGACAATGGGGTATGGCGATGACATCGCGGCTACCCCGTTGAAAGGCTCCACAGACAAAACGCCCCTCTTTGTCGGCTCTCACAGGGAGGAGAAATTTGTTCCGGTAATGGACTTTATTCTCTGCCGGGATCAGCTTGATCTTTTTTTCATCCCAGCTCACATGGCCCAGTCTCTTGAGGTTTTCCGCCACGATATGGGCCTTCAGTTCCAGGGCTTTGTCATATTTGACATGCATAAAATCACAACCGCCGCAGAGGTCATAATGGGGACAGGCAGGGGTTTCGCGAAAATGTACTTTCTCGGTTATTTTTAAACAGACCCCGCGGGCATACCCTTTTTTGACTTCTGTGATCCTGACAGACGCTTTCTCCCCAGGCAGCAGGCCCGGGACAAAAAGAACCATCCCATTGACCCGGGCCAACCCTTCACAGGACGTATTGAGTTCTTCAACGGTAATATCGAGGATCGTCCCCTTCTGCAGCGATTCCATACCGTGATTGTATGAGCTTCCCGGGAAAAGTCAAGACGATTGCGTCATGCCTCT
>Ga0116162_10002349_pt1 | contig 11802 bp, 11 predicted proteins | sample AD_UKC105_MetaG_FD_89875 | JGI IMG/M metagenome (GOLD analysis project Ga0116162, IMG submission 89875) | Active sludge microbial communities of municipal wastewater-treating anaerobic digesters from Hong Kong - AD_UKC105_MetaG | ecosystem: Engineered > Bioreactor > Anaerobic > Digestate... | reverse complement strand
TACGGCCATGGCAGAGATGGACGAGGAATCTCGCTTTGACTATACTTGGGACGGATTTGGAAGATTGACCGAAGCGGTTGCCAGCAATGCTAACCAGAGACTTGTATTTACCTATTATCCGGATGGCCAGCGCGCGACCAAGAAGGTCTATGCGGGCAGTCCCGGCGATTGGACCAATACATATACGCATTCGTATGTTTATGACACCTGGAATCTGGTTTATGAGGAAGTCACAGACGAACAGGATTCATCCAACTCCTACACCAACAGCTACTTATGGGGTCTTGATCTGGCTGGACAGCATTCAGGGCGATATGGCCAGTCTGCAGGCGGAATAGGCGGCCTTCTGGCTATTACTCAGGTTTCAGGTATCAGCCCTCAGCCCTCCACATATTTCCCTGTTTCCGATCACAACGGAAATATCCATAAGCTGGTGGACGAGAGCGGAGATGTTGTTGCCAATTACGTGTATTCCCCGTTCGGTGTGCTGATTGGGGAGTACGGTGATAAGGCTGATGTTTGTAATTTTAGATTCTCTTCCAAATACTACGACAGCGAGACTGAGCTCTACTATTACGGCTATCGTTATTATGACCCTGCCAGTACCAAGTGGCTGACCAGAGACCCACTCGGTGAGCGAGGTGGCGATAACCTTACGGCATTCTGCCAAAATGATCCTGTGAATAGGTACGACCCGACCGGCCTTGCGTCAAAATGGAATCCTCTGGGATGGCCTGGCAAACTCGTTCAGGGTGTAGGTTGGGTGCTGAAGAAGAGCCGTATTCCTCTGGTTAAAAATGTAGGCCCAACTATCGAATCAGCAGGAACATTGGTAGAGTCTCCTGCCACCTTCATTGAAGGTGTGATTATCCTGGAAGTTCCTACATTGAAAGAAAGCGGTGAGGAATTTGCTTCGGGAACATTGGGTATTATCGGTCTCAAGACACTTCTGGAATTAGATCGATGGGAATATCCGCCTACCGGCAGCATTAAAGTTCCTCCGCACATAAACCTTGCTATTCGTGAGGCACATAATACTTTCTGGCAAGCACCAGCATGGGAACAGTGGTGGGACTACAATATTACAGGTCGGAAATATTGGCATACTCTTTCGTATTCTTATATGGCTTCAGAGGCTGGTATTACAGAAATTCCTTGGTTATGGCTTGGTGGAGTTGTTCACGAACTCTGGCCTCCTGATTTTCATGCTGAAATGGGTGATCACCCCATTCCGTTTACAAGTCCCGGTCAAGGTGCTTTACATGGTCCCTATCGGTGGGGTGCAATCTACTCAGCACCGATGACGGTAGTGGATTTAAGCGGAGATATTATTGCAAACACATCTGGACTCGCAGCAGGTCTTTTGTTCCCGAAATCTTGGTTAGACCCCTATGCTAGAATTACCGGTAAAATCATCATTGGTCCACCGGATGAATGGCGTTTCCAACTACAACAATTTCAACAGCAGCCATAAGGAGTATATGCATGAAAAGAAAAGTATGGTTTTCTCTTTTGATTCTTATAGCTGCTATTGTGGTTCCTGGTTGTGTTTCATCGTTTTATTCTAATCTTGGATATACTGAACTAACGCGAGATTATGCACCTCGCTTTATTGCATTAGATGATACTCTTGTTATACAGCTTAATCCGAGCAAGCCTATACTTCCCATTTATGAAATCGACTTTGTTGTACATGATGGTAGCCTTGTGCTTGGAGGGCATCGTTCAAGTGGGCGGGGGCAAAGGAAAAAGGAGTTTTCGGTATCTATACCCTCAACGCTTGGCAGCAATTGGATTAATCAAGTTTACTGGATTTCAGACGTTGCTAATCAAGACCCGGCACTACCAACGTTCAAGAAGGCAAAAGTAAAAGTCATTTCGATGCCTCAAAAGGACTCTCAATAGAATAAATAGCAGGTGTCAATTATTTTCATTTTTTATTTGACTTGTTCTAGGTGTATAACTAGAATATAAGGCATGATGAAGAAACTAGAGCAGAAGCGAAACAGAATCCTTGCCCGAATGGGGGAGATAACAACATTGCGGCAGGGATCATTAACCGAGCAATACGTAACCCGGACCCGTAACAAACAGCGTCGCCGTCATGGTCCGTATTATGTGCATACTTGGTACGAAGAAGGAAAGAAACGTACCGAACATATCTCCCATGACGAAGTACGACAAATGCAATCCCACATCAAAAACTACCAGAAAATAAAAGACCTTTTTGACGATCTATTAGACGTGACAGAACAAATCACGAAAGGAGGGAATAAGAATAAACAGACGGTATCCGTCAAGTGACGGATAGTAGCAGGCCCGGCAGGTGCGTTAACACCATGCCGGACCCTAGACAAGCATCAACGCCTTAACGGAGAATGCTCATCATGCAAAAGACAATAACAAGAAAACGTACAAAGAGTCAAAACTACAAATCATTAACTATTCATCTCAGCCGTATCCGGGAGACAACCGGCATCCTGGCAAACCAGCCCGAAGCAGTGTTAAAATACTTCAAAGACGTGGCTGATCTTGCACAAGAAGCCTTCTGGACATTAACCCTCGATACAAAACTGCAAATTATCAAGCGACACCTTGTTACTCTCGGTGTGCTCGATGCTTCGCTATTCCATCCCAGGGAAATCATGCGTCCCGCTATCCAGGACGCGGCACGCGGTATAGTGATGGTGCATAACCATCCAAGCGGAAACGTTGAGCCAAGTGTTGAAGATTTAGAAATTACTCACAGGTTATACTACATATCACGGCTCATGCAGATAGAACTAATGGACCATATTATTATTGCAAAGCGTGGCAGAAAGAAGATGCGATACTACTCACTACGCGAACAAGGCCACTTCAGCACCTTTAACAACACAGCACCAACAGAAAAGATATTTGAACTATAAGACTACCCCCGGCAAGCAGTGTGCCAGTAAAACTGTCACACCTGCTTGCTGCCCCTGCGCTACGATCGTTACGAACGATCTCCGCGTTATTACCCCCTTGTCATGCCGTCTGCTTACGCACACGTCATGCCAAGCCCTATACCCCCAACAGCCGCCCGGCTGTTGCCCAAAGGAAGCCCAACCCCAGCAGTTACATTGTTGTCTTTCTTCAAAAGCCAACAAAGAAACTGCTCTCCCTTTATTACTATTACCCCGCAGCGAGCGTGCGGCTGAACGCAAGACATCAATTAACATTCAAGTCTTGCCGATACATCGAAGTCCAGCCGCACACACGCTGCTTGCCACGTACTACGTCACGTGGCCCCCATACCCTGTCCGATGCCCCAATACATCGGACCCCAATCGGAAGCCTCCCGGCTGTTGAGATCCCCGCAGAGCCAAGCCGCTTGAGAACGCACCGGAATGTTGTCCGACTTACAGCCGGACAACACCGGCCGATCGTCGCATAAACATGTTTATGCGTTCGTTCGGAACGCCAGGCTGCAAAGACCCCACCCGGCAGCCTGTCTCTCCGCAGTAGCGGAGTCCTCACACGTTCGGCCTTTCCGGTGCAGGCTCAAGCTGAAACATAAAATATATGTTCCCTTGGCTCTGCCCCCTTAATTAACCCTTGCGCTTTCGGCCCAATCTTGGGGCCAGCGCGTTGGTCGGTCTGCGAACGGCACCCTTGCAGGGCACACGTCCGCAGCCCTCCAAGGAGATTATTTCAGGAGTAATGCCAGTGTATAAAGCACGATTATCAAAATCAAAATTAACTTATTTGTATTCATGTCATGTTATACTGATGAGAAGCCGGTTCGCCGGATTGTTTTGGAAGATTTTTTATCTTTTTTCGATAGTTATCGACTTGCAGGTTTTTAAAACGCCTGTTCGACTCTGGGTGAGCTTGCGAGGATCGCACACAAGCGACGATTTCAACATGACGCGAGTCATGACACCTGGGGAAACAGGGCAAGACAGAAAATACGCCGGAGGGTTGCGGACGAATGCCGGCGGCCGAAAAAATGAAAACATTTATTCGGTCCGGCATGAGATCTGCAATGATCTGCGGTGCAACCTGAGAGACAGCATTGGGTAATGCTGATGAACGGTTGAGGGGAACAAAACTCGATTTTATGCGATGCTGTGGGAACAGCGTGTGAAACGAACGCATAAAATCCGTTTTGTTCCAGCAAGATCATGCACCGTTAACAGCCTGGGAGGGCAAGAGGCTGTGATCGGTGCAACCCTTCGGCGTATACACGGGAGTACCTTTCGGGCGATCGCGGGCGAGATCGGCGGTACTGCCGGAGCAGCGCAATGAAGAACATCTTGCTTTACAAGCCAGTGGTCTTGAATGCGCGCGGAGGCATCTTAAGTGAGGCGTGACAACTTTGAGCATGGTCGAAACGGTTCTGACGCCGAGCGCGGGGGGCGATAAAGCAGAAGCCGTGACAGCTTTGCTGGCCGCGGCTTTTGCGGGTAGGGGGATTAAGACTTACCGGAATTAAACTTAACCAGTTCTTTCCAGAGAATAGCACCGTCCTTATCGCAGTAATCCTTCATAAACTCCATCGTGAATTTATTGATTACCTTGGCGTATTCCTTCATAAACTTTGTGTTCCTCTCTTTGGCCTTGTGGCCGAGAGGCTCGATAATATCCGTATAAAGGTTCGCATCACCCGAAATGAACTCCCAGAATCGCTGTCCGCAAAATTTATGATGATCGCCCTTGTCCGGGTTGTTGTCTTTACCGTAACAACAACCTTCAACAGCAACAGCGGTAATACCCTTGTGGTTGGTTCTTAAAATGCGTTTAGCCTTTTTGAAATCATCCTTCATCTTGGCAATCTGTCTGCTGTTGCCCCAATTAGGCCCGGACTTGATGGAAACGACATAGCGTTTTCCATCTTTATCCAGTTCCAAGTCGATTCCCTCAGTGGACGACTTTCTTCCCTTGTAAACACGGCCACAAATAAAAATAGCCAGTTCCTCGAGGAATCCCCCGAAGATACCTTCCTCCTGGGAAGAAAGGTGAGCATCGAGAATCGTTTTAACCAGGTCATGGGCTGTATCCAGAGCCTTGGCTTTGAAAAGATAGGGATTTTTCCTCTTGAGAATCTTCGTCAAAGACAGCTTGAGAAGATTATCCAGTCTCTTTTTGTGAAAAGTCTGAATATTCGGTTCAATGAACTCGACAATGTCTTTTCTTTTTAGTTTTGCTGTTGCCATATTGCTCTCTTTCTTCAAGTAAAAGCATCTCTACTTTGTTTACCTTTTTCTTTGCCATTTTTACATAATCAGTGAGAACGTCAATACCTACAGAGTTCCTTCTTAGCTTGTGAGCTGCTTCGCACGTTGTGCCGCATCCCAAGAAGGGGTCCAGAACCCAATCGCCTTCTTTCGTGAAAAGCTTGATAAACCACTCCGGCAATGCGTGAGGAAAAGTAGCGCTGTGGTTCTTGTTGCCTGTTTCGGTTGCCATGTGCAGAACGTTGGAAGGATAAGCCTTATCTCTGCCCACCCAATTAGCGATATTCTTGCCGAACCCGCTGTTTACCTGAGAATTAAAACGCACAACATCATTTTTGCCGAGATGTTTTAACCTGGTTTTGGCCCAATCTCCCATAGGAACCATGACTTCTTTCTGATACATCTTGAACTTTTTGCTTTTATTGAACTGCAAACACCGTTCCCACGCGTCACGGAAACGGTTAGGCCATTTTCCGGGGTGGCAGTTCTTCTTGTGCCAGATAAACTCTTCGGTCCACAGCCAGCCCTGCTTTTTCATCTCCATTATCAGCTCAAGAACGTATGTATGTCTTTCACCTTTAACCACACGTTCCTTAATGTTGAGAATGAATGTGCCCGAAGGCTTGAGCACTCTCAAGAAATGCTCGCTTCGCGGAATAAACCATTCCACGTACTTTTCGGGTTTAATGCCACCGTAAGTGTGATTGCGGCTGTCCGCGTATGGGGGAGAGGTGACAATCAGATCAAAGAAATTATCAGCGTAATCATCCAAAACTTTTAAGCAGTCTCCTTGTTTTATGCTGGTCTCTATCTTCTTCATGTTTTTGATCCGTTGGGTCTTTGCTGTTCAATAAACGGTTCTACAAACTCGGCAATCTTCTGCTGTTGTCTGCGTGGCAGCTCCGATGCTGCTTCAAAAACCTGCCGCATCTTACCGATGGGCCCTTTTGATTTAAGAGAATTCGAAATACCGAGCAGATAATCAGATGAAACCCCAACGGTCTGGGCAATCTCCGCCACTTGAGAGGGTTTAAGCGCGCAATCTCGCCGTTCCCATGCGGCAACTACCTGCTGAACAACGCCGAGCTTGTCCGCGAGCTGTGCTTGGGTTAATCCTGCACGCTCACGGGCATAGTACAGACGTTGACCGAAATCGGAACGGCTGTTCTTAGATGGTCTGCCTGCTTTTATCATATCGGCAGTATAAACCATCATTTGCTCACACTTAAAAAAATCTAAAATTTCCTCTTGCATAATTACAACTTACTGTTGTAATTTACGGACAACAAAAGATCAAGGTAAAAAATCAACTTTTTCACCTTGACGGGGTTCAAAAAAACGGCCTGCCGTCCGTCCGGCAAGACTAAAACGACAGGCCAAAGCAACATGAGCAGAGCTCATGCTGTCTGGAACTATACCAGAAAGTAGGTCTTTGCTCAAGAGCGGAGGTCTTTATGATAGCAACGCAAGAACGGATCGATCTCAAAGCCCTAAAACAATCCGTTGACTTATTGGCTCTTGTCCGCTCACGCGGCCACGAACCGATCAGGCACGGCAGCGGAAAATGGAAAATCAACTGTCCATTCCATGACGACCAGGAAGCAAGCCTTGTTATAACACCGGAAAAAAACCTCTGGCACTGCATGGGCTGTGACAAAGGCGGCTCTCCGATCGACTTTATCAAAGAATCCGACCATCTCACCACCGGCCAGGCCATAAGAGCGCTTGCCGCCGACCTGCCTGCCGGCGGCGGAAAACCGCTGCGGCCGCCAGAGAAACCAACACCTGACAAAGAACCACTGAACCCCGGACAGCAGACCCTTCTCAACAAAGTTGCCGCCTTCTATCACAAAGAACTTTTCAAGTACCCGGAGGGTATTTCCTACCTCAAGGAAAGAGGTCTGACTGAACCCGCCTTATTGGAAACCTTCAAGATCGGTTACGCCACCGATACCTTGCGTGACGCCATACCACCGGAAGGCGACATGCTCGACGATCTCCAGGCAATCGGCATCCTCGACAATCAAGGCCGTGAACACTTCCGGGACTGTATCGTCTTCCCGATCCACGACCATCACGGCAATGTCGTAGAAATGTACGGGCGCAAGATCATAGAAGGCGGCAAAGTCCAGCACTTGTATCTGCCCGGAGCGCATGCCGGAATATTTAATCACGTATGCGCGCGCGCGTCTTCTTATCTTCTGTTAACCGAATCGTTAATCGATGCCGCTACCTTATGGCAGGCCGGATACAAAAACGTGACTGCCCTTTACGGAACCAACGGCCTTACGCAAGATCACGCCAGGCTGATACAGACCCACGACATACAACGCCTTTACCTCGTTATGGACGGCGACGACGCAGGACGGCGCGGCGCAGAGCGCACCGCGCAAAAGCTCAAAGCCCTGGGCCTCGACATCATGGCCGTACAACTACCGCAAGGCCACGACCCTAACAGCTATTTCATTGATGGCGGCAGCGTCGAAAAGTTCGACGCTTTGCTCAAAGCTGCAAAGCCTGTCATTGCAAGCTCGTCTGAACCTCTGCGGGAAATCCCGCAATCCGACATAACCAGGAAACAGGGGACAGCCAAAATCCAGGACACCCCGGACGGCTTTCGTATTACCTTCGTAAAGCGGACCTACGACGTGCGGACCATTGATGCCGGGACCGGAAAACTTAAAGCCACCATCAAAGCCTTAACCGAACAAAAGAACAGCTTTCATATCGACACCGTTGATCTCTACTCAGCACGCAGCAGAAAAACCTTTATCGCCGACGCCTCAAAACTTTTTCGTGAGGAAGGAGAAATCATCCAGGCCGATCTAAACAGGATTATTGAACACCTTGAAGCCCAGGCCCACAAACCCGAACCCGTAAAACAACAGATCATTCAATTAACCGATAAAGAACGCAGAGCAGCCGAACGCCTGGCAAAACGAAAAGACCTGCTTGACGTGATAACAAAAGACTTCCATAAATGCGGCTACGTCGGAGAAACCGCCAACGTTCAGCTTGCCTACCTAGCAATGACCAGCCGGAAAATGAAAAGACCCCTCGCAATGCTCATTCTTTCCGGCTCCGGGTCCGGCAAGTCCGCCTTACAGGACACGGCCTGCGCCTTATGTCCCGACGAAGACCTGGTAAAACTTACCTCATTAACCGAACGCGCCCTGTTCTACAAAGGCGAGACATCATTACAGCACAAAGTCCTTGCCCTTGAAGAAGCAGCAGGGGCCGAAGATGCAGCCTACGCCATCCGCTCGCTTATCAGCTCCGGCGTACTTGTGATCGAAACCACAATCAAAGACCAGCTCACCGGGCGCATGACCACCGTAGAAAACAAAGTCTACGGCCCGACCTCTGTTTTACTTACCACCACACAGCCCGACATCGATCCCGAAACACTTACACGCTTTATCGTAACCACCATCGACGAATCACAACAGCAGACAGCAAAAATACTTGAAGCACAACGCATCTCTCGAACCCTTGACGGCTTCAAGCTGCGGATCGAACAAGAAGCCATCTACAAAAAACATCACGCCATGCAGCGGCTATTAAAGCCGCTTCATGTCGTCAATCCCTACGGCAAACTGCTCACCTACAACGACGAGCAGCTGCTCACCAGGCGCGACCATCCCAAGTATCTTGACCTCATTGAAACAATCGCCTTCCTGCACCAGTACCGGAAGGCCGTCAAACATATCTCCATTAACGGCCAGGCCGTTGACTACATCGAAGCTGATCTAAGCGACATCACCCTGGCAAACGAACTCGCAACCGAGATCCTGGGAAAGAGCCTTGATGAACTCAACGGGCCAAGCCGACGCCTTCTTATCTTAACCGAAAAGATGGTTAACGAATGGGCCAAGTCACAGAACACAGAGCCGCACTGCATCGAATTTACCAGGCGTCAGCTGCGCGAGCATACCAGATGGAGTGACTACCAGGTACGGACGCATATAGGCCAGCTTGTGGACCTTGAATATCTGGTCCCATGCGGCGGCCGACAGGGGGCCGAATACAAATACAGACTCTACTGGGACGGTCAGGGCAGGAACGGCGAGCGGTTCCTGCTTGGCTTAAAACCTGTCGAACAGATAAGAAAAGAAGCGCAACTTTTAGGTATAGAAAGATAACTCCGAGGGTCTTTTGAGACACTCCGAGGGCAAAAAGACACACTTCGAGGGTGGTCCGAGGGTATTACAAAATGGCAGAAAGCATTGAAAATAAAGCGCAATCTCAAAAACTTCGCGGCTTTCCCCGGAAAGATCGCGCGCGCGTAAGAACTTACGCCCCGCTCGAAGCCGTAGAGGACTTCAAAAAATACCTCAAAGCTCTCAAACGGGCCAGAGACACCATAGACAGCTATGTCCGGGAAACAACCCGCTTCTTTGCATACATGGCCGCTAAAGGCATACACGACGTCAGAGCCGTTACCAGGCCGCACCTTGAGCAGTACCAGGCCGATCTAGTCGAAGGCGGCCAATACACCACCAACAGCATACATACAAAAATGCGGTCACTCAGGCGGTTCTATGACTATCTCGAACACAGCGGCAAAATACTGATAAACCCCACAAGCGGCTTTCAGCTTCCCAAGCTCGAAGACCGCCTGCCGCGTGATGTTCTTACATCATCCGAGATTAAACGACTTCTCGACGCACCCGACACATCAAACCGTAAAGGAGTGCGGGACAAAGCTATCCTTGAAGTTATGTACTCAACCGGCATCCGGGTAGGCGAGCTATGCGGCCTTACCATTTACGACGTTGATCTCAACGCCGGGTTTATCCGTATCAATCTTGGCAAAGGAGCAAAAGACCGGATCGTGCCGCTCGGCCACACCGCAAAGAAGTACCTTAAAGAATACCTGCTGCATGTGCGAGGCTACTACACAAAGCGATACCGTGACAGCCGCCAGTTATTCGTCGGCCAGCGTGCCGGACTGACGACCAGCGCAGTTAATGACATCGTACACATGTACACCGACAAGGCGGGGATCAACAAGAATGTATCAGCACACACCTTACGCCACACATGCGCTACGCACATGCTCGCGTCCGGGGCCGACATCATACACGTACAACACCTGCTCGGCCATGCCGACGTAAGCACAACACAGATTTACGTCAGAGTCGCGCAGCGCGACGTAAAAGCCATGCACGGCAAATGCCATCCAGCCGAAAGCGAATCTTTCAAAGAAACCTTCAAAGCACCGCGCAAGTTCAGGCAGGACTACATGTCTTCATCCCGTAGAAAAAAGCCAGGGAAAAAGAAAAATGGATGATCTAAGCGAACTGCTCGAACACTACGCAACATACATGAAGTCCCTTAACCGGACCGGCAAAGGTACAAAAGAACATATCTCACGTATAAAGCGGTTCTTTACCTGGGCCGAAAAGTATAACGTCAAGCATCCGTCCGACGTGACACAGGCCATGCTTCTTGACTATCAGAAATACCTATCCGAATACATCAACGAACGCGGAACCACAAACAACGTAATGACACAGAATCAGCACCTTGCAGTAGTCGCATGCTTCTATAAATATCTCAAGCAGGCCGGTTATGTCGCACATAACCCGACTCTTGAGCTTCAATATGCCAAAGTCCCGCAGCGACTCCCCAAGGCTGTCTTGACCCATAAGGAAATGAAAAAGCTCTTGAGGCAGCCTGATACATCAACCGTGCTCGGCTTTCGTGATCGTACTATACTTGAAGTCATGTACTCCACAGGCGTGAGGCGTAATGAACTGCTTAACCTCGATGTCTCTGACATCGATCTTGAAAGCGGCTTCCTTCTTGTCCGGCAGGGGAAAGGCAGTAAAGACAGGATCGTGCCGCTGGGCAAAGTCGCCTGCAAATACCTGGAAACCTACATGAACGGAATCAGGCCCGACCTGGTAAAGCGTTGCCCGGACCCTCAGACAAAAGCACTCTTTCCGAGCTGTCGATCCGACAGGCTGCGGCGCAACACACTTGCCGAGTTAATCGACAAGTACGCACGCAGGGCAGGACTTACCCAGGGCGTGACTCCGCACACCTTCCGGCATACATGCGCTACCGCGCTGATCCGCAACAACGCATCTATCCGGCACGTTCAGGAAATGCTAGGTCACTCCCGGCTTACGTCCACCCAGGAATACATCAGGCTCACAATGAGCGATCTAAAAGAAGCTCACAGCCGCTTTCATCCCAGGGAGAAAGATGTAAAATAAATGTTCTAAAACAGTGACAAACCGGCATCTGTTTTATACACTCCATTACATGAGAAAGTTTATTACAATGGCCCTTCTGTTAACCGGCATGATCCTCATGCTGCCGGTCCAATCCCAGGCCCTTGTAAGGCAACCGGCATTCGACTCACTACACGAATATGCACAACCCGAACCCGTTAACCTGGCAGAAGAAACTTTTTCGCCGATCTTCCCGGAAATCCCTGAATACGTGGTGTTGATCGTTGAAGTTGACGGACTGCTCTATGGGATAATATGCCAAAATGATCCTGTGAATAGGTACGACCCGACCGGCCTTGCGTCAAAATGGAATCCTCTGGGATGGCCTGGCAAACTCGTTCAGGGTGTAGGTTGGGTGC
>Ga0116162_10002348_pt1 | contig 11806 bp, 14 predicted proteins | sample AD_UKC105_MetaG_FD_89875 | JGI IMG/M metagenome (GOLD analysis project Ga0116162, IMG submission 89875) | Active sludge microbial communities of municipal wastewater-treating anaerobic digesters from Hong Kong - AD_UKC105_MetaG | ecosystem: Engineered > Bioreactor > Anaerobic > Digestate... | reverse complement strand
TTTTTTAACATTAATATATGATCAATTCTTCACATCCGGTCAATTTGACTCCAAATTTAAAATTAAGGATTTTTCACACTCAATTTCTCTGAAATAAAACTTCCCCGTAACTGGTAAGTGATTCAAGAAATCCACTTGCATCCTGTCCCTCTTCATACAGAACTGGTTCTATGTTTTCGTCTACGTTTCTTCTTAATTTGTACAAGTCAGTTTCTCTTTCAAGAAAACTTCCTTCAACTTTCTCGAATATAATGGCTATGTCAATATCACTGTCATTTCTATAATTCCCCTTTGCATAGGATCCAAAGAGAATTATTTTTTTAGGATTATACTTTTTTATAACCAGTTCGGAGTAGCGCCTGGCTTTTTCTATAGCTTCTCTTTTATCCATAAATACAATGCCTCCGTTTGTTCTAACAGAATAGAACAATATTCTTTGTTAAGTTCTTTCAATAACCGTTCTTTGTGAGTTGGATATCTTGCTTCAATATTCAAAGGTTCTAGCATATCAATAACATCCTTCTGCTGATCAGATAATTCATTATAGAACACACCGGAGTTTGCTATTTTGGTCAAATTATGTGTATGTGGTGGCAAACCCTTCCTTTTCTCTTCAAAGACGTATTATATTCAACTCCATGATTAATTATATCATGTAAACGATATAACAATAGCTAATAGTCTTTTAAACGGAAACACAGAGAGACGGGGTGAAGTGCACCCGATACAATACTGAGCATTCGTGTACATATAATCCCAAATGAATAGAAAATTTGTATCTTTATTTCACTTTCACCATTATTTCTCAAAGGTCATTTCTTCACAAACTTTTTTGATAACAGGATCCGGAAAGGCATATAATTTCTGAGTTTTGATATATTCTACATCAATAAAACTTTGTTTTTTCAAGCCGGAAAGAATTTTACTTAAAGTTGGGTCGGAAATACTGGAAAAGTTGTTTTTAACATATTTTTTTATTTTGGAAAATCTGTCCATCCCGTAAGCGATGGCATTCAGCACATAACCATAATTAAGTGATTTTAAGATTAATGTCTGAATTTCTTTTTTAACGATTTTTTCTGCCATATCGGATGTCCTGGCAAGATTCGTGTTGAAATCAAAGTCATCCTCTGCCAACGCCATATAGCCGAACATACTCAGATAGCCAACTATTCCGTCCAGTTTGTCTACGGCCTTTTCTATTTCGTTGTCACTGATGACAATCTCTGTCTCATCAAAGCCTTTTTTCAGAAATTCTATTGATTTTTCTTTTTTAAAGCGTTCCAGTGTAATTTCGTTGATATATCTTCCGTAAAGGGGCGCTTCCACATCTTCCACGTTCATAAAATCATGTAATAAACCCACTTCAGAACCGGTCAGGATAAAAACGATATTATCCAGGTTATCATACGCGTAAGCCATTATCTGTAAAAATTCATTTCCGCCTCTCCCGTAAAATCTCAGGAATTGAGCCTCATCAAAGGCGATGATAAATTTCTTTTCTCTCTTTTCCATCAAATAATTTATGTCGTTGAGAATATCTGAAATATCCGGTTTTTCATTTTCTATTTTATTGTTCAGACTGATAGAGATTTCTCCAATACCGATTTCAGAAAAAGATCCTATAAACTTTTTAAATTTGGATGTCTTAAATTCTCTTTCAATAGCCTTTGAAATGCCACGGTTAAAACTTTCCCGCTCAATGCGATTATTTTTTTCAAAAGCCCGGCAATCAATCATGATACTGAAATGATCACTTTCATTCAAAAACACCTTTAACAGTGAAGTTTTACCAATCCTTCTCAAACCATCCAATAAGATGATTCTTCCCGATTCGACATCTTTTTCAAGCGTATTGAATTCGGTTTCTCTGTTAAACAGTTCACTTTTTTTCTTCTTTGGAGCAATCGAAAAAAGCATCATGCACCTCTTTTTCACGTTAAGTTTATGGGGTTCAATTACTTAATAGGGGTTTAGTTACTTAACCCCCATTAAGTAATAGGTCAATTATATCATAAATTGAAAATATAATGGATCCAAGGAGCCGGACATAAAAAACAGAAAATTAGTTATATAATGAAGACACGAAAAGAAGGGGTGTCATAATATGAAAAAATATAATGTAATTACTTTATGTGGCAGCACAAGATTTAAAGATGATTTTATAAGAATACAAAAGGAATTAACTTTACAGGAAAATATTGTCATTTCTGTAGGATTATTTGGTCATTCTGGTGATACTGAAGTATTGACAGAAGATGTAAAAGTTATGTTAGATGATATGCATAAAAGAAAAATTGATATGGCAGATGAAATATTTGTAATTAATAAAAATGGTTATATTGGCAGCAGTACAAAATCAGAGATAGAGTATGCAAAATCAACAGGCAAACCTGTTAAATATATGGAGGATAAAGGACGTACAGGATAGGTGTTTAATCTTGTTACTTATTTTTTTCTGTCAAGAAGGAACTGTAAATTCCAGCTGAAACAGAGGCTTTCAAGATTTTGAAACTCAGGAGAAAGCATGTCCAAAGTAAATTCTCCCACATCAAGGGTTTGATTGTCTTCGACTAATTGAATCATCTCTTTTACATACTTTATCTGCAGGGTTATATCTTCTTTTGTCGCTAATCTGCCGTGTCCCGGAACGAAATGTTCTATATCGAGTGAGGATAACGCTTCGAGTGCTTCGATTAACCCTTCGGGATTCCCGCTTCCTATCCACGGATGTGAACTTGAAAACAGCAGGTCGCCCGTGAAGCATATTTTTTCTTCGGGAATATAAGCAACAAGATCTCCGGAAGAATGTGCCTTATCGTACTTCATTAGCTTTATAGTTCTTTTACTCCCGTACAAAACAGTTTCTCCATCGATGGAAGCATCGGGCACTCTTATGTCAACGCCCGGTTTCGTGAAATTGCTGAGGAATTTGTATTCGTTCTTTAAATTCGAAATGGTCCCTTCGTCGGTTTCGGTCTCGAATAATTTTTCTATCTCTTCTATTCTTTTCCCGTATTCGTCTTTTTCTTCATCAAACTCTTTTTTTATGGTTTCTATGGCCGTTCTTGTTTCCGGTGAGCTTATCAACACAGCCTCGTCAAACAGGCAATTTCCTATGATGTGATCCGAATGGCTGTGGCTGTTGATGACTATGGAAGCCTTCTTACCAGTCAATAACTCAGAGGCCTTTTTCAGTTCTTTCGACGCGTCTATATTTAAAAACGTATCGAATATCACGGTTCTGTCCCCAAGATCTATAAATCCGGCATTACTTCCGCAGGATTTCCCAATTTCTATCGCCGCGTAAACGCCTTCAGTCAACTCAAACAGATTAAAATTTTCAGAATCGAACAGAACCTTTTTTATATCAACCATCTTTTCCATCCCCTTTCCCTTTATATGAAACATGTATTTTTTCCCGGAAGTTCGTTTCTGTCAGAAAATAAATTCAGGATGACAGCAAACGATGGAATAAAAAGCTTCCCCGTAATTGATGAGTGAGTCAAGAAAACTTCCTTCCACTTTTACAGCGGCTAACTGCCCTTTTCGCCGTCTTATTTGAAATATTTGGTATAGTCCCCTTTACCGGAAGACTGAATATCAACTGACACGAATTCACCGGTATCATCAAAACTCAACTGCTTCATATCGATAATTCGTCTTTCCGGATTGCAAACCGAAGTCCATTCAACAACGAGGTTTTTAAGGTCAAAACAAACCGTCCAGTCAGTAGCCGAATCAGAAGCGATGGTTCCTTCAAATTGCCTTGCAGATTCCATGATGGAAAAACCAGCATCAAAGGATATATCACCCTTTTTCATCGCCTCCAATGAATAATAGGTTGCACGTACGAGTCTGACATCTGATGTTCTTTTCACATTGGAATCCGGAATGGGTTTGTTTCCTCCGAAAGGTTCATATTGGGACAGATAAACAGCATTCATCTCATAAAATTCGTTTGTTGTGGTTTTATAAAGCGGTGTGTGAATCATCATCCTTCCCTTGGCTTGCGGTGGGAATTCGATTAGAAAACAATTACCTGCCCTGTCTATAATGTAGTAATGGAATGTGATTTGAATATCATTGAGTGTCAAAGGCAAAATATCTACATTTGACAACATATCGAGGGCCTCATCCGCTGTCTTGCACGTGTCAAGCAAAAGCCTCACAATATCGATGCAAGTAATAGCCGGTTTTCCGGTAGGAGCCGGGCAAACCATATCATCTACAAAAAAGGTTCCGACATAAAGTCCCGCATCGTTCAGTCCACCGCCCGCACTGTTTAAAGCGCCCATCTCAGGAACGGTTACCAGGAGATCGAATGTGATACTTCCGTATTTGGATTTCCAGGTTAAGGGGGTAAATTCCTCGGGAACAAAGACGGCCGTTTTTTTTACCTCCTTCGGGTTCATAACGACCAATCCGTTCGGCTCAGGCCAATCCATGTTTCTTGCCACTATCAAACTGTCTTCATCTTCAAGAGCAGTAACGGAACAGGCGCTTACTGTGATACAGGAGAGTAAAAAAAGACAGGAAAAGAGAAAAAAAACAGACTTGATTTTTTTTGTACGACTCATCAAACCACTCCTTGTGATTAAATAGCATAAGTTTTTATATTCTGTAAATGGAACGCAATTTTTATTGCTTCGTTTCTGTTTTAACAGGAACTATTCCTCCGGAAGAAACACCCCTGAGGCTGATATGTCCTCTCAAGATAATTATATCACTTAATCTGTAATTCCCCTTTGCATAGGATCCAAAGAGAATTCTAGTTTTACGATGGCTTCGTTTGTTCTAAACTGAATAGAACAAGACTCTTTGTTAAGTTCTCTTAACAAACGCTCTTTATGTATATATAGGGCATAAAGAGGAAATTCCAGATAAAAAACTGGGGATCCTTTTACCGAAAGGCAATCGATGGGCAGAGAAGCATTGTCGATTTATAAAACCAAATTTTGAAGCTTCAGAACTTGCCATCGTTCAGTCAGTTTACGGGAAAATCACCGAATTATCTGCCCTGGGAATCCCTTTCCTCGCAACACCTCCGGATTATCACTTTGAGCTGGAATCGCGGAAGAAATGATGCACATGCACATTCAGCCGATAGAGGTAGATAATGGAAATGAAATGGCGCCAATCCTATTAAGCATGAAAATCATAATCCCTCTTTTAGAGAATATAGTGTATTTAACAAGCTGATTCATAATGTAGTTCTGTAAATTGATTAATACGTCTTACATCTTTTAAGATTAAGCGTGTTTCAAAATCGAGCTTTTTGAAAAGAGGAATACCATCTCCAATGATAGTTGGCGCTATATTAATAATCCATTCGTCTACTAAACGTTGTTCCATAAAACCATGAAGCAATTCCCCGCCGCCAACAATCCAAATATTTTTCCCATCCGTCTGTTTTAATTTCTCGGCAAGTTCTGCGATATTTCTATTTACAAAGATGACATTTTGATCTTTCCCATGTCTTGTATTTGAAAAGACATAACATTGTTTACCTTTATACGGAAAATTATCCCCTTCTTGATTTAAAATCCACTCATAGGTTCTTCTGCCTAATATGATCGTATCTATTGTATTATAGAAGTCAGAATACCCATTATCCCCATCTCCCTCAGTTTTAAAAAGCCATTCCAAACAATCATCTTTTGTCGCTATATAGCCATCTAAGCTCACTGCAATATACAAAACTATTTTTCTTGACATTGCCTTTATCAGTCTCCTTGTAAGGTATAAATCCATGTTTTGCTGACGATTTCATCCATATATATCCAGGTAACCCGGAGTATTCCCATACACATTCAGAAGACAGGATGAGTTATTTGTTAGTAAGTTCTTTATCACTAAGGCGTTCTTTCATCTCACACAAAATCAGTTCCTTTATCGTGTCATATTTTTCGGGTTCAATCAGAAAAAACAAGGCGGAATATCTGCATTTCCCATACAATTCTCCATCTATTAAGATGTTAACGCCCATTTGACACTTTGAATTGCACGCGTTTGGATCTATCAAGCGTTTGCAATCCTGTCCTTTTTTCAGCTCTTTCACCATACTGGCCGGAAGCCTGTCGAAGAGGTCCATATAACGATCCGTATGGTTTCCATAAACTCTGATATGCGTTCCTTTCTTCCGATTAACAAAATTAATCAATGTTTTTTTAGTCGATTTATCGACATAAGACAACGCATAACCCGTTTTTTTACACTCCACTTTGGTATCAAATCCGTTTTGTATCAGTATCGTATGGAGCTCATCATAAAAATCCACATGTGTGCCACCCGAATTTTCTATAAAATCATCGTACGTATACTTCACTTTCTCCATTTTACAGTCCTCCCTCGCATCGTTTACTTCACATCAGTAGTCGTTACCATTCCTGTTTCCCTCAAAATATAGTTCCACATCCGGTCATTCTCCCTACCCCCTCAAAGTCTATCAGCTCAGTTAAACGATTCTCTATATACCGGCCTCCATAAAACTTCTACTCAAACTTCTGTAATTATTATATACGATTTTCTCCGGGAATTCCTCTCATTTTTTTATCTTTCGGGATAGCTGTAAAGACATGGATTTGTTTGAGCTCAACTCGGAAGGATGGAATGGACTGCCTGCCGATGAGTGTTGTTGATTGATATTTCAGATTATTTTTGTTATCATAATTATGATTATCTTACCGGCAAATTTCAACAACAAGTGGGAGGAAGAGGATGAAAAAAAGCACACCGATTGTAATGCTGTTTTGTTTGATTATGTTTTCAGGAATTATTTGGGGCGCGGAAAGTGCATACGTACATGATTTCACGAAAGAGGTTTGTAAGGAAGAATTTTGGACTCATGGCGGAGACAGAGCCGAATACAATGAATTCATCGAAAATCTGTTTGGCCTTTTAAATGAAGGTAAGGATTTCCAGAACCTCATCGTAACGGATTCTTTTCAATATGATACGGTTGTAGATTATCTCGAAGCTCTTAAAAACAAAGGGACCCTGGAAAGTATTGCAAACGAATCCATCAGATTTTATACCGTTGAGGGATTTGACGTTCATAATGACAAGCGAATGATTCTCAAAACCATCTATTTGATCAGGGAAAACGATGAAACAATAACCGAGTATACCGATCTTATAGGTCTTGCGCAAGTGGATTCAGAATGGAAATTATGGGGCATTCTCTGGAAAGATACCGGTTTTGATGTGTCAGCTGCAAGTCTGAACCAGTTGGAAATGCCGAAAAAAGGTGAAGAAATTTGTATTCTTCACACGACCGCCGGTGATATTAAATTCAGACTCTTTGGACATCTCGTTCCAAAAACGGTAGAAAATTTCACAGAACTCGCAAAAATGGGACGCTATGACGGAACAATTTTCGATAGAACGATCAACGATTTTATGATTCAGGGCGGAGACCTGAATAATCTTGGAGAAAGTGGCGAATCGATCTGGGGTGAAAGATTTGACGATGAATTTTCCAGAGACCTGTACAATTTCAGAGGTGCCGTTTCGATGGGAAACGATGGTCCCAACACGAATGGAACCCAGTTCTTCATCGTTCAGAGAAGAATAGCCCCAGAAGAGAACTTCTCTTCCGTCAGGCTGCCTTTAAACGTGGTTGAAAAATACAGAGAAATTGGCGGAACACCGCATCTCGACAGACGACACACCGTATTCGGTCAGGTTTTTGAAGGGATGGAGGTTGTGGATGCAATCGCCGCTTATCCCGTCGATGAAAATGCCATGCCTGATGATCCGGCGGTGATTCTTTCCGTGGAATTCACCGTCTATTGAAAAATGAAACACCCTTAAAACTTGATATAAGCATAAGACAGCTATATTCTCAATGTTGCTGTATGATAATAATATTTCGTGTAAGAACTTGGCGGGAAACCGTCAAGTTCTTTTGAGAACAGGGATTTAAAAATGGGTGATGGATTCATTGGACATTTCTCTTAATCTGTTTTTATCGATAATCTTATAGCAGCGGCCGTCTTTTTCGAGTATCTTCTTGGTACACAAATTCGATAAGACGCGATGCAGATGTCTGTAGCTCGTCGCAAGTAATTCCGCCACTGATGTCAGATTGTCCTGAAAACATTCCTCTTTTGCGGTGAGTAAAATATAAGTAGCCACCCTGTTTTCCAGACGATAAAGCAAGTTGAAAGACGTACTCAGGTTATTTGACAGGACGATCTTCGCCAGAACTTTTGCCATATGTTTATTAAATACGTCATCTTCGAGAAGAATTTTCCGATATTTATTTAGGTTCAACGCGAGACAATAGGTCTCTTTAATGGCTTCAAGCTGAGAAACACAATTTGACTCCGCAAAGAGCTCTATATCACCCAGAACTTCAAAATCATTTAAAAAGCAGATCAATTTTGATTTCCCATTCTCCTGAGCGATGCTGACTTTTACTATTCCTCCGACCATAAAATACAGATAACTGACAGCGTCGCCTTCCTGCTGGATGATTTCGCCTTTTTCAAATTTGACCAAAAACAGATCCGATTTAAAATCTACCGCAAAAAGTCTACCGATATCGTATTTCTCATAAAGATGATCTATGAGTTTATCATCATTAATTTTTTCCATTTTGACCCCTAACCCGCTTCTGAAACCGTTGATCATTCACCGATAAATTATAACACAAGCCATTTTCCGGGAAATATGACATATGTCCTTATTTTAGAAGCGCGTACGGTAATATACTTAGCTTGACAATCAGCTCAATCAAAGGAGTGATTAAATTGTTGGGTAAAAAAGCAAAGATTAATTACCGAAGGGTAAAGACCTTATCCCGAGATTTTGATAGAAATTTTGATAACACCGTCGTTGATACCTATGCATTCGACAAAGTCCTCCATTCCGAACAGTTTAGCCTGTTTCTTTACGATCAACTCGTCCAGTGTGATAATCAATTCTCGCTGACTCTCTCTGATATCATACAAAAGACCGGCACGTTTATCGTTCAAGAAGTTGAGAAGATCTATTCCAAAACACAGCACCGGGTCGTAAACCTCAACGTTTACTACGCTTACGTTAACCAGTTAGTCACAAGGATAGTAAATACTGAATCGTCCCTGCATAAAGATACTGATTCCAACCTTTTCAGATAAAAAGATCTTCGGAATACTTATTCCTTCGTTGATACAAACGCACCATATTCCTTGGAAATAACGATGAAGCCATCCCGATCCCGTCTTTTTTCTAACACCTGAATCAAATCTCCCACATTTTGCGGTGTTAACTTTTGTGTCGAGGTCATGGAGCAGATGTATTGGATCAAATCCTTTACATCTGTTATTTTCAGCGAGTCTTCATAATCTATGCGTTTAACAGTCTTAAATTGCTTTGCCAATGCCTTTTCTCCATTCTTCAATGTAAAATTGACTGTCGGCGACTTATCCTTTTTCTGTCCTGTTTCATACAGACAATCATCAATATAGCTTGAAAGACCATTCTCACCAAAAGTAGAGGCGTAAAAAGTCCCTCCCTGTCTGAGAATTCTGTGAACCTCAGAAATGGCTTTTTCTATATCCGGAACGTGATAAAGCATGGCATTGGATATGACAGCATCAAACGACGCATCATCAAAGGGGACATCCTGACTATCTACTCTTTGAATCGTTATTCCGAGAGACTGCTATTTATTCGTTAATATTTCAAACATCCCCTGAGAAAAATCGGATAAGGTAATATCACATTTTCCGATTAAATCTTCTATATATGGTTCCCGCAGATCACCATTTCCGCTTCCGAATTCTATTATCCGGTTCCCGTTTGTAAAGTGATGTTGACTGTAAAGCCATTCACCAAAGCCCTGTTTGCATGTACTATACTTATGATGTAGGGATTTACGGATCTTAAGTGCGGTATCATCGCTGTATTGCTCGTTTAAAATAGATTTATCTGTCATTCGACAGGTGTCCAGCATAGCTGCTCCTCCGTGTTTTAATTTATCTAATCCCTGACGAACTATAACACATCGGCATTCTGTAAATTAATAATTGTATTATGATACACTATTAAAATTATAAAAAGGAGTAAGGGAAAAATGAAAAATATAGAATATAAGATTTATGAAGGTTATGATGCGGAAAAAATTATAAAACTGTACGACAGTGTCGGATGGGTAAATTATACGGCAAACCCGGAGATGTTGAGAAATGCCTATGAGAACTCACTGTATATACTCGGCGCTTACGATAATGATGAATTAATTGGGATCATAAGAGTTGTCGGTGATGGCTATTCTATCATCTATATTCAGGATATAATCGTGAGACCTGATTATCAGAAAATGGGTATTGGGAGTAAGTTGCTGAAGGAAATCCTTTCCGCTTATTCACACGTTTATCAAAGGATGTTGCTGACCGAAAGGGATGAAAAAACCATGAAATTTTATGAGAGTGTGGGATTTAAAGCCGATTATGATTTGGGTTGTGTCGGCTTCTGTCAATTTAACGTTTAGGCTCTTAATCTTTCAACTGAATTGAAGAGGATGAATAACACCTCCGTTTAGAACATTAATAGATACCATTGGAGAATTTATCAGAAATTTTATCACCGGTTACAAATAACCGAAAACGTCAAGAGGTGTTTTCCTATCGAGTTATAAATGGGGTTTAGTAACTTAACCCCCTTTTTTATCTATCAGTTATAATTTATGACATTTCCTAAAAGGGCGGGAAATTTTATTACCTTAACTCCTTTACGGCTTGAACCATATTCGTCAATGCCTGATTTTAAACGGGTTTTCCCATTTCGGTCAGCAACTTAAATCATAAATTATTGACAAACTCAATCCCTTCAGAATCAGCTTTCTTATCCTAAAAAGACTCAAACGTTATTCTAACACCTTTCCAGTAAATTTAGCATTATCTGTATTCATTAACTTTGATTTATCTTAAAAAGATGAAAAAACAAATTTCACTAAACCCATCAAAAAAAGAATTTATCAATGACGCAAGTTAAAAACTTCCAAGTAGAAACTTTCTTTGATTTTCAGCAAGCCCTAAATAAGGATTTGAGTCAAAGGATGTTTGAGAAACCGCGAGGGAGAAAATAATTGGCGATTATTTTCTCCCCCGCAGAATTTGTTTCACTTCTTATAAAACTTTAGAGGCCAATTTTATATTTTAAACTGTTTGACCAATTTATCCAATTCCAGAGAGAGGTCATTGAGTTGTTCGGAAGTCTGATTGATTTTTTCAGATTCCTGTGAATTGTTTTTTATACCTCTGGAAATCTCCTCCATCTGCTCCGATATCTCGATCATCGATTTGGCGGATATATCCATGGCGGAAGCCATTTCTTCCGAAGAGGCACTTTGCTCTTCAGCAACACCCATGAGAGATTCCACTCTGTTATTAACGGTTGTCATGTAATTGTCAATTCGGGTAAAGCCCTCTACCAGCTTTTCTGAATCTTCGTTAAATTCCGCGTAGAAGGCATTTGTCTCCCTGACCGCCTTGTTTGCTTCGCTTGAACTTATGTTTATTTCATTAAGGATAAAGGCAATGTTATGGGAAGCGCCTTTACTTTCCTCAGCGAGTTTTCTGATTTCATCTGCCACAACCGCGAAACCCTTTCCCGCTTCTCCTGCCCTTGCCGCTTCAATAGCCGCATTTAATGCAAGTAAATTTGTCTGTTCCGCAATAGAGGAAATGGTCGTAACAATTTCCTGGACGTTAGCTGCCTTTTCCGCCACCTCGGTTACCAGATGGGTTGCGGTCTGGTTTTGTTTGTTGACCAATTCTATATTCGTTCTCAGCGTCTTTAAAATATCCTGACCGTT
>Ga0116162_10002343_pt1 | contig 11833 bp, 10 predicted proteins | sample AD_UKC105_MetaG_FD_89875 | JGI IMG/M metagenome (GOLD analysis project Ga0116162, IMG submission 89875) | Active sludge microbial communities of municipal wastewater-treating anaerobic digesters from Hong Kong - AD_UKC105_MetaG | ecosystem: Engineered > Bioreactor > Anaerobic > Digestate... | reverse complement strand
CTGGTATGATGATGACCGGATCAGGGAACATATTGGTCAGGAGTATCGTCGCACAGGTTACCTGCTTGATCCTCACGGTGCAGTGGCAAGCCTCGGTCTTGATGCTTACCTGGAGCATCATCCAGGGTTATCCGGCATCTTCGTGGCTACGGCACATCCGGCCAAATTCAGGGACATCGTGGAGCCGCTTATCGGGCAGACGGTGGAAATCCCTGATAATCTCAGACATTTCCTGGATGGGGAGAAGCAATCAGTGATTATGAAACCCGGTCCGCAACAGCTTGAGGAGTACCTTCTTGACAGATACCGGACCGGATGACAAAATGATGGGAGAGTCTGGTCATGAGAAATAATTACCGCGAGTTCCAGGTCTTTGTGAAGCCCGTCGGCGCCAGGTGTAACCTGAGGTGCAGTTACTGCTACTACCTCGGTCACAGTCAGCCGGCAGGAGCATACGGCCGGCAAAGGATGAGTGATGATGTTCTGGAGACATACATAAAGCAACATATTGATGCGGCCTGTGGTGGTGAACTATTCTTTTCATGGCACGGTGGTGAGCCTACACTGGCGGGAATTGACTTTTACAGGCGTGCTGTTGAGATTGAAAAGAAGCATGCTCCTGCAGGCTGCAGGATAGTCAACGGCATGCAGACCAATGCAACCCTGATAGATGAGCGGTGGGGCCGGTTCCTGAAAGAGGAGGATTTTTATGTTGGTGTCAGCCTGGATGGTCCTGAGCGGTTCCATGACAGCAACAGGTTCAGGGCGGACGGCAGCGGGACATTTTCGGAAGTGATGAGAGGACTTGAGATACTCAGAGTACAGGGCGTACCACATGAGATCCTCTGCGTGGTTAATAGCGAAAATGTGCATGCTCCGCTTGATGTATACAGGTTTTTCAGGAACCTCGGGGCACAGTATATAACTTTTCTGCCTCTCGTGGAGCGGGTCAGCCCCGGTACTTCCACGGTGACTGAGAGAAGTGTTGGTGCATTGGACTTCGGCATGTTTCTGGCAGCTGTCTTTGACGAATGGGTCACAGAGGATATTGGGAATATAAAGATCCAGATCTTTGAGGAGGCTCTGCGCACTGCTTTCAGACAGGAACACACCCTTTGCATCTTCAAAAAGGTGTGTGGTGCGGTTCCGGTGGTGGAGGTGAATGGCGACTTTTATTCCTGCGATCATTTTGTTGATGAGGATCACTGTTTGGGCAATATAATGGATCAGTCACTGGCAGTTCTTCTTGATGATCCGCGGCAGTCAGCCTTCGGCGAAGCCAAAATGACATCGCTGCCCGGTTATTGTCTTGACTGCGGGGTGCTTGACATGTGCAATGGTGAGTGTCCCAAAAACAGGTTTATAATCACTCCTGATGGTGAGTCAGGGCTGAACTACCTCTGTGAGGGGTACAGGTATTTCTTCAACCACTGTCGGCCGTTCATCAATGAGGTTGCCCGTCTGTGGAAGGGAGAGGTTTAGCTACCCAGTGTTTCCCTGAAGAAGTCAGTGGTCCTTTTCCATGCCAGGTCAGCAGCTTCCTTGTTGTAGCGGTCGCCTGTATCATTATTGAAAGCGTGCCTGGTACCCTCGTAGATGAATATTTCGTATTCTATTCCAGCCTGTTTGAGGGCTTCCTCGAAAGCGGGTATTCCTGCATTGATTCGCTCATCGTCGCCGGCATAGTGAGCCATCATCTTTGCCTTTATTTTAGGCACGTCTTCAGGGGCAGGTGTTGATCCGTAGTAAGGCACGGCTGCATCGAGTTCGGGTGAGTTGACAGCTACCTGGTTGGTCATTGCACCACCCCAGCAGAATCCTGTACAGCCAACTTTTCCGGTTGACCGGGGATGGGTTTCAAGGTACTTCACTGCTGCCACGAAGTTGCGGATTGTCTCCTCACGGTCAAGCTGTCCGATCAGTTCGCGCCCCTTGTCCTGGTCTTCAGGCGTTCCTCCCAGTGGAGAGAGAGCATCAGGGGCGAGGGAGATAAATCCTTCCATTGCCATTCGCCTGTTGACATCCTGGATATGAGGCACCAGTCCCCTGTTCTCATGGATGACAATCACCCCGGGCAGTTTCTCCTTGCCTTCGGGCATGGAGAGATAAGCACGGATGTCACCCGAAGCGCCGGGGTAGGTGATAAACTCGTTGATCAGCTTCAGGGCATCTGATCCTTTTGCCCTGGTTGAGGCTCCGTTGCATCCGGGAAGGATAACCACGGCAGCGGCGGTGCCGCCGGTGACAAGAGCCAGTCTCTTCATGAACTCGCGCCGGCTTACGTTGCCGGTGCGGTACTCTTCATACAGCTCATCTACTTTCCTCTTCATAGTTTTGTTGGTTTATGCAGGGTTAATAAAACAGGCAGTTTAAGATTTGCGTATTTCCTCCTTGATCCTTTGTATATGGCCTCGTCCCAGTCCTTTCACCTCGCAGCCAAGCTGGAAATAGCGGCGGATTTTGTCATCGCTTAATATGCCGAAGCAATCAATGATAGCTGCAGGTTGTCCGATGGTCTTAACCACCTTATCCGGGTCAAGGTCAAGGTAGGCTGAATGGGGGACGGCGAGGATGACTGCCTCAGCGCCTTTGAGAGCCTTGTTCAGGTTCTGTTCTATCCTTATTTCCTTCAGCTTTTCCTGGTTGCGGAAGAACTGAGCCTTGCTCTGACCGGCAGCCGGGTAGGTTTCCTGCTGTTCAAATTCCCACCAGTGCTCCACCTAGGGATCATGAACGCGTATTTCCGCACCCATCTCTGCAAGTTTGCGGATCACTATCTCCGAGCCGCTGTAGCGTGTGTCTCCCACATCCTCACGGTAGGCAGCGCCAAGTACCAGGATGTCAGCGGCTGCAATGGGTTTACCCATGTTGCGGAGGGCATCGCGGGTGAGCTGCCCCACATGCAGGCCGCGGGTGTCATTTATATCAATGGCCATGGGTGTGATCCTGAAGATGTCATCCTCAAAGCCGAGGATATGCTTGTATGCCCAAACCCCCAGCCCGCCGTCCTTGGGCAGGCAGTATCCGCCTATCCCCGGTCCCGGGAAGATCATGTTGCTGTGTGTGGGCCTCATCTTTATTGCCTTGATCACCTTCAGCAGATCAACCCCGTTTCGCTCTGCGAAGAGGCTCCATTCATCAAGGAAGGCCAGTATTGTGGCTCGGTAGCTGTTCTCAACTATCTTGGCCGTCTCTGATTCTATGGGCCTGTCCATGACTGTCAGCGGGAACTTTTCGGTGTTCAGCACCTCAGTCAGGAATTTGACCACGCGCTTCCTGGCTTCTTCGTTGATGCCACTGCAGACCCTCCAGAAATCGCGTATGCTGGCTACATAATTGCGGCCGGGCATGACTCTCTCATAGCTGTGGGCAAGAAGGGGATCACTCTTTATGCCACGTTTGGTGAATGCCTTCTTCATGATGGGGTATGCCACCTGTTCGGTGGTACCGGGAGCCACGGTGGTTTCTATCAATACCAGAGCTTTGGCGGGGATATGTTCTGCAATGACCGCCAGCGAGGCTTCGAGGGCTGCCATATCTGTCTGTCCGGCACGCACGTTGCCAAGCTCCTCCTTGATATAATCGCACTGAACATCTACCACCACCACGTCGGCCAGCTTGAGTACATCATAGGTGTATGTGGCCATGAGCGTTTTCTTCTCCTTCACACACCGGGCAATCATTGGATCAACCTCGGGATCTTCAGCCTTCACGGGTGAGACGCCGCGGTTGAGCATGGGTATTTTCCAGAAGCTGCGCACGCTCGGGCGCTGCATGCCGATGACAAACTTGGAGGGTTTGCCTTTCCTGTCTACAGTGTCGGCAACGATGGCAGCCATTACCGCTCCCACGAATCCCACACCCATCACCACAACAATCTCACGGCCTTTGGCACGCTCCTGGCTGACCCGGTTGCTGATGGTTTCAAACTCGGATTTATAGTCTTCCGGTTTCGGAAGGGGGAACTTTTCGCCGTTAGGGCTGACAGAATACTTTTCGCTCATATGTTTTTCTTTATAATGTTTAAATCAGATGAAACTTGCAGGTGCAGAAACTTACAAGTGAATATGATTGTTTTTTTCATGCAGGCTCCATTTGACCAATGAAATGACAATTATTAAAACCAATGAATAAAAATAGTAAAAAGATATCTGACGGACATTATCCGGGATATAGTATATGAAACGTAAGAAAGTATTCTTTTTATTATTCACTGGCTTGATTTTTGAGGACCTGTCTGACGTGAAACCCTAACCAGTAACCATGAAACGCATTGCTCTCTTTTGCACCGTGATGGTCATTGCTGCCATTTCCCATGACCTGAAATCTCAGAACTTAACAATAGGTGCAGGCTCCGGTATAAACTTCTCGGACATTCACCGGGTTGGCACAACCGGGTACTGGAAGCCAAAGCCGGGTCCTTCAGCCGGTCTGTTTGTGCGGTGGAACATGACACCTCTCCTGGGCCTGCAGACCGGACTTGATTACTCAACGGTATATTATGAGTACCATCCTTATCTTCTTGAGGAGGGGCCAATTATATATCCTTTCTATGAACCACAACTGTTGCCATACCCTGACTTCATCATGTTGCCGCAGATTGAAAGTACGAACCACAGTTTCCTGACAATGCCCCTGGAGTTGACCCTGACAATTCCGTCCAGACCTTCACTCACCCTGGGGGCAGGCATGTTTTATTCGATTATTATGGACCAGGACAGGGGTGACCTTTACTTCACTGACGACCTGTCAGGTAATGACCATGGTTATTTGTTTACAGTGTCGGTTGATTATCCTGTTAATGAACGCCTTAGCCTGTTTGCCGGGGTCAGGTTTGTTACAGGCCGGAAGCTTATGTGTGAAGGGAGAGATTACAAACATGGTTATTCAGATCTGATGGCAGGACTCTCATTCGGGTTGGGAGGAGATGGCGCAGGTGTTACTGAGGAAGGCAAGGGGGAAAACCCGGTAAATGAAAATATCAGCCTCACCTGGTTTGCTGGAGCAAACCTCTCATGGAACTCGGGCAATGTGAACAGAGATAAATATTCTGTGTATGCAGGGCCTTCAGCAGGCTTTCTGGCTGATTTCAGGCTTGGCGGATCACGGACCCGATTCAGCACCGGGCTTATCCTGGAGAGAGCAGGTTATTCCATGCGCGATTCCAGTAACAGTTATTATCTGTATGACCAACCCTCCGCAGAGGTTAATACCCGGATCAGTTCTGATTATGTAGTGATTCCGGCTTTGCTAGACTTTCATTTTGGTCGCGATGAGTGCCTGAGTATAAGCACCGGCCCATGGTTTGCGGCAAGACTGAACTCGCAGTGCAGGGGGACAGCAATTAATACGGTTTCTACCTCAACATCCTACAGGTTGCGGGAGATCACGGTCAATGATGATATCACAGAAGTGACAAGGAGAAATGACTTTGGCTGGATGACCGGAGCAGAGGTGTCACTGCCCGAGAGGGGAATGACCAGGATTAATTTAGGGGTACAGTTCAGACAGGGGATACCAGAGATACTGAACCTTGACAATGCCGGCATTGACGAGAGTGAAAAGGATGTATATGTACGGAACAGTGTTCTGACTCTCAGGGCGGGTGTAACAGTTCCGGTTTACAAAACTGGACGGTAAAATGAACCTTGTCAGCAACTCAAAATAAAACAGGTGAGATGAAGAGGATACAACAGATTGGAATTATTCTGCCGATGGTTTTGTTGATCGCAATTGCCGGATGCAGCAAAGACCCTGAGATCAGGACTATAGCTGATTATCACTTCTGGTTCTCAAATATGCAGGGTCAGAAACTGATACCGGGGGAGAGCGTTGATGTGCTCTTCTGGTTTGAAGTGTTGCAGGATGAAGAGTTGCCGCTGGACAGGGTAAGAATACATTTCGAGGTGACCGGGGGAGGTGCCCTGACGATTGATGATGTTTATATCAGACCGGGCGAGCCGGCCGCCACAACCTGGACCGTGGGAGATGAGACGTACGGCCAGGTTCTGCGGGCGGTGGTTCATGACCAGTCTGATAAAGAGATAGCTTCTTCTGACCTGTTAGCTTATGTATTCAGGGATGATGTGTGGAACCAGGTTGCCGGATCGGCTGAGGTGATGATAACTGATATGGCAACGGACACAGTCAATGGTTTAACCTTCATTTCCACTTTAAATAAACTGTACAGGCAGGGCACAAGGTACTACATCTGGGAGGAGGTGACGGATCCCCTCTTCAACAACCCGGATACACCGCGTTCGGTTAAGTCAGACAGTGACGGAGTATTATATGTCAGTACCAACGGCGGCAATATCGTGCGCAGCACTGATCATGGCATTTCTTGGCAGCTATGCGATAAACCGTGGCCGGAGCGGTCTCAATATCTTCAGATTTATGTCTCCAATGATAACAGGTTATGGGTCTGTACGGAGGGGGTGCCGGTCAGGTACTCGGATGACATGGGTGCCAGCTGGCATGATGCAGGCGTAGGAATGTCACAACACCGTGTAGGAGATATCTTCAGGCTTAAGAACGGAAGCCTGGTAATGCATGGTCTCGACTGCTGCAGCCTGTCGAGATCAGATGATGACGGTCAGACATGGACCCCGATAACCGCGCCCTCATACTCCCAGAAGCTCCATGTGACTGAAGATGATGAGATCTATATTTGTTGTGATCTGGGTTTGGCTGTGGTAATATACCTGTCAACAGACCTGGGTGCTACCTTCGAAATGGTTGAAGATGTGACTCCAGCATTCCGGACCTCCATGCTGAACACATTCCTCAAATGGAAGGATGATTATTATGTCACCATTCCGGGGTATGGAATAATGAAGAGCAAAGACCTGAGGCAATATGAGGATTTATGGTATAACCGGCAGATTGACAATCTCTTCATTGATCATAATGGCGTCATGATGGCAACGGAATGGGGTGTAAATGCGGTCTTATACAGGAGGGATTCCGGTCTGAAGTAAATGGGCCGGTAATGCTCTTGCAGATTTTCCACAGGACTTTCATACCTTTGTTTATGACATCCGCACATGAACTGACGTGCTGAATGGTTGTTGTAAAGGAGAAGAACGAAAAAGAAATGTCCTATGAAAAAGATCCTGTTCCTGCTGTTGCCCGTCACTCTGATGCTGGCAGCCTCCTGTGGTAAAGAAAAAACTTCAGAACGGTTTCGGCTCCTGACAGCCCACGAATGGACCAGTGACAGCCTGCTGGCTGACGGCGTTGAAGCCGGGGGACCGGGCCAGATTCTGGAAAAATTCAAGGGAGATGTGATCTTCAGGGAGGATGGTACGGGGACCTTCGGTCAGTATTCGGGAACCTGGGTGTTCACCGACAATGAGACCACTCTGGCGATCGATTCGCCTGACCTGCTTATTACCGTGCCGGCACACATAGTTGAGTTGACTGAAAACTCACTAAAAGTGACATTTCCCTTTCCAGCGGAAACGATCATAAATGTCAGGATGACATTCAAGCCTAAATGATCTTTATTCGTACTTCACTGGTTGCTTGCCTTTACCTGCTTATTGCTGCAGGTTTGCAGGCGCAGACGGTGGTCAGTGGGAGGGTGACCGACAGGCAGAGCGGTGAGCCCCTGACAGGAGTGTATGTGATCTGGGGAAAGAGCTCCGGCACAAGCACTGACGCCACCGGACACTTCTCCTTCACGGCTTCACCCGGCACTCTGACGGTTGAGTTCAGGTACATCGGATACAGATCGGCACAGGTAACTATCATAGTTACAGCTGATAAAGCCCTGGAGCTGATGATGGAGATGGATTCAGAAGCACAGTCGCTTGACCAGGTGGTTGTCAGTGCTGACAGGATGGAGCAGAAGAGGTCAGACCTTACGGTCTCTATGGAGGTTATAAAGCAGGATTACCTCTACAGGACTCACATCACCGATGCACAGGAGCTGGTAACCAGGATTCAGGGCATAGAGGTGCTAGACGGACAGGCCTCCATCAGGGGAGGGAGCGGGTTCAGCTATGGTGCCGGCAGCCGTGTGCTGGCACTCATTGACGGCCTTCCCTTGATGTCAGCCGATGCGGGAAATATCAAATGGCACTTCCTGCCCCTGGAGAACCTATCCCAGGTAGAGATTATCAAAGGCGCCTCTTCTGTTCTTTATGGCTCTTCTGCTCTCAACGGGGTGATCAACTTCAGGACTGCAGATGCTTCCAACATTCCTGTCACCAGTTTCTTCACTGAAGCCGGGATATATGGTTCTCCTGCAAACAGCGACTGGAAATGGTGGGATACGCCCCGGCTCTTTGGCAGTGCCTCTTTCTCCCACCTGCAGAAGATTCGTCAGACAGATCTGGGCCTTGGAGTGAACCTTTCAACTGACAGGGGGTACAGGAAGTATAATGATGAGACTCTGGGCAGGGTCAGCCTGAGGCTTAAACATCACAGTGCCAGGGTTGAGGGATTGAAATATGGTCTGAACCTGAGCGGGGGAAAAAGCTACAAGACCGATTTCGTGCTGTGGGAGGATGCCCTGACGGGCGGTCTCAAACAGGATACATCCACAGTATCAAGGTTGCACGGCTACTACATTGCGGCTGATCCTTATATCACCCTGAGCAAACGTGGCCGGATAAAGCATGATATAAGGATGAGGATGCAGGCCTCTGAAAACAGGTTTCCCGTCAGGACGGCAAACAATGCCGGATCTGTTTCCCTTTACGGAGAGTACCAGTTCTGGTACAGCTTTTCCGACCATCTCAGTCTTACGGCGGGACTGTCGGAGACATGGAGTGTCATCAGTTCAAACTTCTATGGTGATCATCGAGGGCTTAATCTGGCTGGCTTTGCACAGGCAGAGGTAAGGCCTGTAAACCGGATGAAGATAACCGGTGGAGTTCGTATTGAACAGAATTACCTGGATAAGGAGCCAGACAAACTGGTGCCTGTCTTTCGTGCCGGACTGAATTTTCAGGCCGCACAGTACACTTTCCTGAGGGCATCATTCGGCCAGGGTTACCGTTTTCCCTCAATCGCCGAGAGGCATGCAGCCACAACCCTCGGATCGGTCAGGATCTTCCCCAGTCCGTTCGTGAAGCCTGAATCGGGCTGGAGTGCCGAGGCAGGAGTAATGCAGGGGTTCATTGCCGGCCTGTTCAGAGGGGAGGGCGACCTGTCAGTTTTTTTATCACAGAACAGTGACATGATAGAGTACATCTTCGGGCTATATACTGACCTGCAAAGCGGAATCTCCGGTCTTGGCTTCAAGGCAACAAACGTCGAACAATCAAGAATATATGGTGCCGAGATGGAACTGATGCTGAGCAGAACCGTGGGAAAGATAAATGCAACCCTCACAGGAGGCTATACATACATTCATCCGGCAGAAATCAATGCCTTCACAGGAAGGAGCACAGGGGTTTTTCTCAAATACCGGAGAAAGCATACAGCCAAAATCGGACTCCTGGCTGTGACTGACCGCTTTGAGGCCGGGGTGGAGATGTATGCAAGATCAAAGACACTTAACATTGATGATGTCTTTCTTAATCCCCTGACAAGAGAGTCCATACTTCCCGGTTTTTTCGACTACTGGCAGGAGAACAACAGAGGTTATTTCCTGATGGATGGCTCTATGGGATATAACCTGAGCCGTGCCCTGAAGCTGTCACTGGCAGTTAAGAATATTACCAATACAGAGTACATGGGACGCCCCGGCGATATTCAGCCCCATCGCAATTTAAGCCTGCGGCTAAGCGGGAAGTTCTGACTCTTTCGTTATTTTTACCTTATGTTACAACTAAGGTTGCTATACCTTTTTTTTGTATGTGCAATTGCTTTACCCTCGCAGCCTCTCTGTGCGCAGGAAAGCGAGGGTTCGGCATGGACAGCCGGCGCTGATATTGTCAGCAGTTACGTCTGGCGCGGCTCCAGGCAGGGCAAGGGGCCTCATCTTCAACCCTCGGTTGAATATTCTGCAGGACCATTGACAGCAGGCATCTGGGGGACCTTTGACCTCCATGGATACAAGGAGGTGGATCTTTATGCTGCAATTAACCTGCCTGGCGGATTCAATGTCAGCCTTCAGGATTACTACCTGGCTGACTTGCCATGGGCTGATTTCTCATCAGAGAGCGGCAGTCATGTTCTGGAAGCGGGCTTCGGCTATGAGTCGGAGAATGTCAGCCTGATGGCAAATTACATCTTCAATGAAGCAGGGGGGATAGGGTCATATGGTGGCGACTTATACTTTGAGAGCAGGTTCTCATTTGACTATTTCACTGTTATCATGGGTGTCGGTAACGGCTGGCACACTGAGGATGGCAGGTTCACCGCCTGCAGCATCGGCCTGGAGGTTGGCAGGGAGATAAGTGTCAGTGATACTTTTACTTTGCCGGTCACAGCTCAGTTGATATATAATCCTGACCAGGAGCGTCTGTTTATAACAGCCGGCGTTTCAATTTCAACAGATGGGTTTGTTATTTCTCCCCGGCTTATGCCCCGGCCATGAACAAGTATTTGCCCGTCTGTGATTACGGGCTGAAGAAAACAAAAAAGCCATGTTTCTGCATGGCTTTTTTGTAATGAATAGAAGTGAGGTTTATTTGGCAGTTACCCTGACATCAACCCTTCTGTTCTTAGCCCTGCATTCAGGGGTGTCATTAGCCGGGCATACCGGATGCTGCGGGCCATAGCCTTCAGCCTCCAGGCGCTCTTCTGCAACACCTCTGTTGATCAGTTCTGCTTTGGCAGCCTCTGCTCTCTCAGATGAAAGGGCCATGTTGACCACATCAGATCCGGTATTGTCAGTATATCCACCTATTTTGAGTTTAACGGAAGGATAGGCTTTCATGATTGCGGCTAACCTGTCAAGCTGGTCTTTTGATTCAGCCTTGAGGTTACTGCTGCCGGTCTCAAAATAGATGCGGTCAAGGGTGAACCAGGTGGTTTTGTCAACTGGCAGATTCACATCCTCAATAAATTCCAGAAGCTTGTATTCAACCGAATTTACTCCTACTTCGAATTCAGTGCCGTCAGCCAGTTTCTTTTTAATGGTGGCGCCCAGATCGTATACCCAGTCGCCTGCATCATTAAGCGCTCCCTTAATGGATTCCTTGATATCAGCTGCAGCCTGATCTATATCATTGACCATTTCAGTGGCAGCATCTTCCACCTTTTCCTTTGTGCGGTTGCATCCCCGTCCGAGCAGCAGCCACAGCAGTATCAGGGCTGCGAGCAGTAAAAGCAGCCATGTCCAGTTGAACTTAGGCTTGGAGGTTCTAACGTCTGCCACTTTTCTTGCGGTGTCATCAACAGTATCCCTGGTCTTATCGGCGAAGCCGAGCAGGCCGCCGCCTATGCCTGACGGAAGGGCGCCGAGGATAGCCGATTTTTCATTCATGAGGTTGCCAATGAGGCCGGTGAATGAGAGGCCTTTTTTCTTTGCCCAGCGGCTCAGGAACCCGATAACCATTGGTGCTACGGTTGAGAGCAATTTGCTGCTCTTGTCCCTGGCCAGTCCGCTGGCTCCGGCAAGAGAGCCGAGGATGGAATCAAGATTGCCTCCGAAAAGGCTTCCCAGAAGGCCCTTGCCGGCATCATCGAGTTTTGTGTCACCGAGCAGGCCAAGCTTCAGGTCATCATCGTCATCGCCATCAAACAGATCTGCAACGGTGTTCCACCATGTTGGAGCGGTTGTTGCCCCGGAAGTTTTCCCCAGCAGCCCTCACAGAACGGTTGGGATCATGGCCGTCAGGCCTGATTTTGTTTTTGAAGCATCTTCACCCAGATTCCGGCTGATCATGTCAACGGCCTTATCTGTGAATGCGTTTTTCAGAACTTGAAAAATACT
>Ga0116162_10002339_pt1 | contig 11849 bp, 11 predicted proteins | sample AD_UKC105_MetaG_FD_89875 | JGI IMG/M metagenome (GOLD analysis project Ga0116162, IMG submission 89875) | Active sludge microbial communities of municipal wastewater-treating anaerobic digesters from Hong Kong - AD_UKC105_MetaG | ecosystem: Engineered > Bioreactor > Anaerobic > Digestate... | reverse complement strand
TCGGTGCGCGTGTGGCTGCCGATTTGGCCTTGAACTCGGGGCTTTGTTTCGAAAGCGCGCCCAACAAGTTCGCGGCACTGGCAAGCCAGGACGCGATGGTCTCGGCCCACGGCACTCTGCGGACCCTGGCGGTGGTACTCACCAAGATAGCCAACGACATCCGCTGGCTGGCCTCAGGGCCACGCAGTGGCCTCGGCGAAATCGAACTTCCCGCCAACGAACCGGGCAGCTCGATCATGCCTGGCAAGGTCAATCCGACGCAGTGCGAGGCGCTCACCATGCTCGCGGCACAGGTGATGGGCAATGATGTCGCGATCGGCATCGGCGGCGCTTCCGGGAACTTCGAGCTGAACGTATACAGGCCGCTGATCGTCCACAACTTCCTGCAGAGCGTGCGTCTGCTTGCGGACGGCATGGTGAGCTTCGAAGTGCACTGCGTGCGCGGCATAGTGGTGCGCCGTGAGCGGGTTGCCGCGCTGGTGGAGCAGTCACTGATGCTGGTCACTGCGCTGACGCCGCATATCGGCTATGACAAGGCGGCCTGCATTGCCAGGCGCGCGCACACCGACGGGGTAAGTCTGCGCACGGCAGCGCTGGCGCTGGGCGACGTCAGCGCTGAACAGTTCGACCGCTGGGTCGTGCCTGCGAAGATGGTGGGGCCGCGGGAGCGCTGAGGTTCTACCCGACGGGCTTTCGAGTCGAGTCTCCGGAGCCGCTGTTGCCAGACATATCTCCCCCCGTAGGAGCCGAACAGGTCGGCCCTACATCGTGTCGACTCTCGGCAAATCACCCATTAAGTGGAACGTAGAAGGCAGGTATCCGGCCACCCATACTTGCAAAGAGAAAATCGTTGTCTTTGTCTGCGCGTGTAAGACGTCCTGGCGGAGACAGGAGGAAAGCATGTGGCGCAGAATATATGTTGCATTTCCCTATGCGGGGCAGGCACGTCGGGTAGTTGCCGAGTTGGAGGCGGCCGGCGTGGCGCGCGATCAGATGCATACGATTGCCAAACCCGGAGTGGACGTGGCGGGGCTGCCGGTTGCTAACGGGGCACAACGCGGCGATCAGGTTTGGCTGTGGGAAAGGGTGTTCTGGGACGCAAACCTCGGGCTGTTCGTGGTGGCGTTGGCAGCCGCCGGGCTGGCCGTGTACGCCGGTGCATTTGCATGGGCAGCGGTGGCGGCCACCGCGGCTGCGGTAACGGTTGTCATCGGGAAGCGCTTTGCAGTCAACCTGCCGCATGGCCATCTCGGCGATGTGCGCGTGCCACTTTTGCGCGGCGAGGTGGTCCTTCTGGTGGACGTGCCGCGCCACCGGGTTCGGGAAATCGAGGCCTTGATCGGCCACCACCCGATCGCCAGCATCGGTGGTGTTGGCTGGACGATCGTCTCTGCAGGTATCTGATCAGGTCGCAACGCAGTGAAAGGCGCATTGCGCGCTGTTCTATAAACGTCAGGCAATGAGCAAAAGGAAATCATCATGTTAAAAACCGCATTCTCCCGGGCACCGCCCACCATAAGGTTCGAGTTCGCAAATTGGGTGGGCACAGATGCGCTGCCGCGTGATCGGACTCAAAGCCTCCTGTTACATGAGCCCAAGTATCGCGTCGATACGATCGACCCCATCACCGGCAATAGCATTGATGACATCACTGGCCATCCATCGTTGGTAGACGGCAACCTGACCATCTACTTCGAAACACAAGCGACCCGCCAGGCATTCATTGACATACCGACCAACCATCCCAATCTGCACGTTCCGTTCGCAGCAACGGATGAAGACGATCGTGGTGGTTAGACACCTGTACGCTACCCGATGAGGTCACGTTCGGGTCTAATCGGTGGCTGGTGTTCAATCTGTCGTGGTCGCGTCGATGGCGCAGAAGAGTGTGTTGCCGTTTTTGCTGTTCATCTTGACCTCGCCCGCGCAGACGCAGGCGGCGCCCCCGCCGGCATCGGTGAAAGAGGGTGGCTTCTGGAGCGTCCAGTTTGAAAACGACGTTTGGGGCAGTGGCGACGATCGCTTCTACAGTCACGGCACCGAGGTCTCGTATCTTTCGCTGAACCCGCCGGAATGGTTGATGAATGCCGGGCGCCTGCTTCCGTTTTTCCATACGGGCGATGTCAGTGCCGTGCAGTTCTCAGTGGGACAGTCGATCTTCACTCCCGAGGATACGGTGGCCTCGGGATTGCTCCGTAACGACAGGCCCTATGCCGGCTGGCTGTACGGCAGCGCCGAGCTGTTGTCACGCTATCAAGACGGTCCGAACCACCAGGTGGGCAATGTGCTGGGGATCACTTTGGGGATCGTCGGCCCCAGTGCGCGTGCCGACCAGGTGCAGAATGGGTTTCACGACCTGATTGGGATCGACAAGCCCAGGGGTTGGCAGAACCAGCTCAAGGACGAACCCGGCATCCTGTTGACCTATACACGCCGGTCGCAGTATCACCACGATCTGCCGGGTGGTCTCGAATTCGAGACCGCGCCGCATGTCGTCGGCGCGCTCGGTAATGTCTATACCTATGCCGGCGCCGGGATGATGCTGCGCGTCGGCCAGGGACTGCGCAACGATATCGCTCCGCCCAACATCAGTCCCGGGTTTCCGGGCGTGCCGTACCTGCGGCCGTCGACGGGCGTGAACTGGTATCTTTTCGCCGGTCTGGAGGGACGTGCAGTCGCGCGCGACATTTTTCTGGACGGGAACACCTTCCGGGACAGCCACAGCGTCGACAAAGAACCGTTCGTGGCCGACGTCCAGGTCGGGTTCGCCTTTCATTACGACAGCATGCGAATTGCCATCAGCAACGTCTGGCGCAGTCGCGAGTTCGAAGGTCAGGCCGGGCACGTGCAGTATGGCGCCATCAACGTGTCGTTTTTCCTGCCGGACTGATCGCCCCGGATTCCGCGGCACCGGCTGCGCATCGCGGACCACGTTGGTGCGAGGGAGTTGAGGGCTGGCCTCGTCTGTGCGCTACCCTCACAATGCATCACATCGACTGCCTGCGGACCCGTTATGCCATGCCACAACCCCTGAGCCTTTCCCGCGCCGCCAAGATCGCCGGCGTCACTCGCGGCGAGCTGCAGCAGCGGCTGCGCGACAGCGGGCTGAATATCTTCGAAGGCAAGATCGCGTTGGGCGACCTGCTGACGCTGTATCCCGAAATCGATCTGGATCGCGATCCGGTGTTCGAGCGGATCCAGCGAATAAAACAGAATGCCCGGCCGAAGCGCGAGTACAGCGATGGCTGGATGCCGGAGCCGGGGGTGTTGCTGGCGCGGCTCAAAGAGATCCAGGCAGTGCTAACGCGCACCAAGGCGCTGCTTAATCGAAGTGATCAGACAGTCGGTGAACTGTCGTCGCGTCTGCAAGAGATCGGTGTATCCGCCGATGCCTCCACGCGTCTGCAGATCGATGGCCTGCTCGACTGGCTGCAGGCACAGCGTCAGGCCGGCGTGACCGCCGACCGCGATGCGCGAGCCGAGCTGTTTGCGCGCGACGCCCTGTTCAAATTGCTGGCCGCCAAGGTCAAGGTGACACCGAGCGGACACGAGTATCTGGTGGAGGGTCGCGAGAGCCTGCTCGAGGCGGCGCTGCGGTCCGGGCTGCATCTCGATTTCGGCTGTTCGAGCGGCAACTGTGGATCGTGTCGTTGTCGCGTGGTGGCGGGCAGAGTGGCCAAGTTACGTGACCACGACTACGTATTGAGCGCACGCGAACGCGAGGCCGGCTATGTGCTGGCGTGCTCCTGTACCGCGGTGACGGATCTGGTCATCGAGGCGCACGAGGCCGCCAGCCCGTCCGAGATGCCGTACCAGGATATCCGTGCCGTGGTATCGGGCATCGAACGCTGCGGTGAAGGAGGTGCGGCATTGCAGTTGCAGACACCGCACACCAGTATGCTGCGTTTCATGTCCGGGCAAAGTGTGCGTCTTACCGATGAGCGCGGTGCAACGGCGAGCTATGCGCTTGCATCTTGCGCCTGCGATGGCGGCAACCTTGAATTTCTGATTCGCCGTCGTGCTGACGATATGTTCAGTCTGGCTGTGTTCGAAGGCGAAATGGTCGGAGAGATGGTGCGTGTCGAAGGGCCGTCAGGGGAATTCGTCCTGCAGGAGGATTCAACGGCGCCGTGTATCTTCGTCGCCGCCGGGGACGGTATCGGGCCGGTCAAAGGCCTGGTCGAGCAGGCGATTTCGATCGATAGCGCAGACCGTCTGCATGTCTGCCTGATTGACGAGCCCGCATGGGGCGATAAGTACCACAACCTGTTCCGCTCCTGGGACGATGCATTGGACAACTTCGAGCTGACGCGCTTGCCACAGGAAACCACTCCTGCCGATCTGCGCGACTTGCTGCTCAACGCGCATCCGGACCTTGCGGCCTGGGATATCTACCTGGCAGGTAGCCGGTCGTTCGTTGAGATTCTGGGCAAGATCCTGGGCGTCGACACCGAACACGGGCGGGGACGGATTCGACTGCTGCCGATCGGTTGAGCCGAGACGGCGGCCCGCCGGATTCGGCGTCACTATCGGCCGATACCACGCTGAGCCTTTTTGGCGGCGCCGAGGTGGCTGGCGTCTTGCGCCTCGAAGAGGCTACCGGTCGGTTGGTCAGTGAGAGCGACCAATCGACGGCACCATGTCTGGGTGCGTCGTTGCGGGTCCGGTTTTGATTGCCCATTTCGATCGCCGGGCTTCCTATAATGAGAGCTGGACGATGCCATTGTGGCATCGGTTCGCTGGCGAGCCGCCGGCGTTGCCTTGTTTCCTTGGGGGGAGAACGGATGGTACCCATTTCCTATCAGGTTGTCGGAGAAGAGGACTACGCGCTCAAAATTGCGATAGATGATGGCGGCGATTACGTGATCGAGAGTGGCGACTACACCAGCCATCCGCCGCGCAAGGGCCGGTTGAGCGGTGAGCAGGAGCAGCAGTTGGTCGATGCGATCAAGGCGCTCGGACTGCCGCGTGAGCACCCCATGCCGGAGGGTGCCACCGCTTTCGAGGCCCACTTGACCGTCGGTGCGGTGGGACACGAGGCGCACTACGTGTTCTGGGAGGGGGCACTCGAAGAAGACGTGTCACTCAACTTTCTGATCCGATTGCTCGAACGGCTCTAGCGGAGGCAGGCCGCCTGCTGGCCATCCCGTGATCCTCGGTGACGCTGTGACTCGCACCGCCAGGGTGGTATGTTTCGCAGTCTGGAAACCAGGTTTTGAGGCAGATCGATATGCGTTTGATCGGAGTGCTTGTGGGCGGTTTGGTGTGGTTGTCGGCGCAATCCGTGGCTGCCGATGAGCCGGCTCAGTCGATCATGTTCCCGGCGACAACGGGTGACCGCGTGGAACTGACCACGTTGCCGTCGACGGGGAAGCCTGAGCCTGGCAGTCGTTGCGACGAGATGGCACGTGAGATGGAGGCGCTCAAGGGCAAACCGCAGCGACGATTCGCCCTGTCTCAGCGGTATGAAGCGGAGTGCCTGCGCTAGGGCCTGTCCGCGGTCAATGTGAAGTACCATCACATCGCGTCTTACGCGGGCGATGATTTTTTCTCTCACTTTACTTTCTTGAGAATTGCGTAATGAAAAGGGTTCATTCGGCTCAGAGACTTGTTGTGTTGCTGTCGCTGCTCTGGCTGCCGGTGTTGCAGGCCTTTGCGGACGATTACGCCGACACGGTCGATCTGTTCCGCAACGCATTGGAAGACCGGACGTTTGTCGACGAGGCATACGGTTACGCAGTGTTCCCAACCGTTGGCAAGGGGGGCTGGTTTGTCGGCGGCGCCTATGGGGAAGGCCGTGTGTTTGCCCGCGGTGACTATATCGGTGATGTCGTAATGAAACAGCTGACGCTCGGGCTTCAGCTGGGTGGGCAGGCATACAGTCAGATCGTTGTCTTTCAGGACGAAAGAGCGCTGCGCGAATTCATTGGTGGCAATTTCGAGTTTGGTGCGCAGGCAACTGCCGTAGCGGTCACTGCTGGTGCGCAGGCGGCTGCCACGACGACAGGCAGTTCGGCAGGTGCGAGTGGTGGCAAGCATGATGCAACCACGGTGGGTGCCTACTACAAGGGCATGGCGGTGTTTACGATCGTCAAGGGCGGCTTGATGTACGAGGTCAGTCTCGGTGGCCAGAGATTCGAATACAAACCGAGAAAGGTACCTGCGGTGCAGACGCAGACGTATCCGCTCGACACTGGGTACAGTGACGACGGCCGGCGGTAAGGTTTCCCCAAGCGGCTGTACCGCCGTTGACCGAAGGAGCCAGTATTGAGGCCCGCTATCTTGATCGCCCTGATCAGCCTCTGGGCCGCCACAGCGCTGTCTGCACCGCAGTATGTGGGCAGCACGCAATGCACTGAGTGTCATGCGGCCGAGGCTGGAGCCTGGCGCGGTTCGCATCATGACCTCGCGATGGCCGAGGCCAGCGAAGACAAAGTGCTGGGTGATTTCAACAATGCCGAGTTCACGGCGCATGGCGTGACCTCGCGTTTCTATCGCCGGGATGGGCAGTTTTTTGTTCGTACTGACGGTCCCGATGGCAAGCTGCACGACTACCGGATCCGCTATACGTTCGGTTGGTACCCATTGCAGCAATACCTGATCGAGATGGCCAACGGGCACGTCCAGGCGCTGGGCATCGCCTGGGACAGCCGGCCCAAAGAAGAGGGTGGTCAGCACTGGTTCCATCTGTATCCGGACGAAGCGATGGATTTTCGTCATCCTCAGCACTGGACCGCGCGCGACCAGACCTGGAACTACCAGTGTGCCGAGTGTCATTCGACGGACCTGCAAAAGAACTACGACCTCGCTACCGACAGCTATCGCACGACCTGGAGCGAGATCAACGTCGCCTGCGAGGCCTGCCATGGCCCCGGCTCGGCGCATGTCGATTGGGCACGGGCAGCGGCACGGCAACCGGGCGGTGAGGCCGGTGCAGACAAGGGCCTTGTGGTCGACCTTGCCGATCGCGACGGGGCCGTCTGGGGGGTGGACCCCGAGTCTGGCAAGCCACGTCGCAGCGTACCGCGTGAACGGCGCACGCAGATCGAACTGTGCGCACGTTGTCATTCACGCCGTGGGCAGATCTGGGATGACTACAGGTTCGGTGAGCCGCTGAGCGACACGCACCGACTGGCCCTGCTTGATGAGCGGCTTTACTTTCCCGATGGCCAGATCAAGGACGAAGTCTATGTGTATGGTTCGTTCCTGCAGAGCCGGATGTATGCGGCCGGGGTCACCTGCTCGAACTGTCATGAGCCGCACAGCCTGCAACTGCGTGCCGAGGGTAACGCGGTTTGTGCCACATGCCATATCGCGGCGCAGTACGATACGCCCGCGCACCACCATCACGCAGACGGGACCGGAGCCGCGGCCTGTACCGCATGTCACATGCCGCAGCGTGTCTACATGGTCAACGACTGGCGCGCCGACCACAGCCTGCGCGTACCGCGTCCGGATCTCTCGTCCAAACTGGGCACGCCGAACGCGTGCGATACCTGCCATGCCGACAAGGGCAGTGACTGGGCAGCTGCGGCAGTCGCTTCCTGGTATCCCGACAGCAGGTATCGCGGGCCGCATTTCGGCGAGGCCCTGCAGGCAGCGGCGGATGGTGCCTTCGATGCCGCCGATCGTCTGATGGCCACGGCAGCCAATGGATCTCTGCCCGGTATCGCGCGAGCGACGGCAATCGACCGCCTGCAGGGTGTGGCGCAGGCGCAGCACCTGTTCACTGTGCAACGGCTGATCGGCGATGACGATACGCTGGTGCGTGCCGCGGCAGTGCGCTTTCTCGAAGGGGTCGATGTACAGACCCAGGTCGACAAAGGCTGGACATCGTTGGGGGACCCGGATCGTGTGGTGCGTCTGGACGCGGCGCGACTCCTTGCTCCGCTGATGCGTCAGCGTCTGCCGGAAAAGTTTCGCACGCAACTCGAGGGTGCGATCGACGCTTACGCGAGGTCACAGAACGTGAACGCGGACCGCCCGGAGGCGCATCTCAACCTCGGTCTGATCGCCGTGGCTGTGGGTGACGCGCAGCAGGCCGAGCAGTCTTACATGACAGCCATGCGCCTCGACCCAACATTCTCTCCCGCCTATGTGAACCTGGCCGACCTCTACCGACAGCAGCAGAGGGACGATGATGGCGAGCGTACGCTGCGTGCAGGCATCGGGGCCGTTGCGCAGAATGCAGACATGCAACATGCGCTGGGCCTGTTGCTGGTGCGGCGCAAGCGTCTCGATGATGCCTTGCCGTATCTTCGCCGTGCTGCCGAGTCGGAGCCGCGGCAGGCCCGTTATGCCTATGTCTATGCACTGGCGTTGCAGGCCGCGGGCGATGCGGTGCAGGCGTTGAATGTGCTGGAAGAGGTCGTGTCTCATGACCCGGCGCATCGCGATGCGCTGTTCGCCCTGGTGACGATCAATCGTGACAGCGGCGATACAGCGGTGGCACAGCGCTATGCGGATTAGCTCTCTGCGCACTACCCGAATGACCCGCAGGTGCTTGCATTGCGGCGCGAACTCGAAGGCCGGTGAGTGAGGGCGGCGATTGTGTATCGCGCATCGTGCATGAAAGCGGGCGATGCTCGTCATTGGTGCATAGCTGACGTGAGGACCATGCCTTGAGTACGCCGCCGCGCAAATCCCGCCTCGTGCAGACTTTCCTGATCGGCCTGATGGCGTTGCTGCCTCTCGCCCTCACAGTCGGTGTCATCGCCTGGATTGGCGGTTTCGTCGAGCGTTTCATCGGTCCCGGCAGCGTGATAGGCAAGTTGCTGGTGCGCATGGGTCTGCCTTTTGTGGATTCAACGACGGTCGCCTACCTGGTGGGTGCGCTGATGGTTATGCTAGGCATCTATGTGCTTGGCCTGTTGCTGCAGATCGGATTGAAGGGCGGATTGAAGCGGTTGCTCGATGGCCTGATCGGCCGGATCCCCGTGGTGGGCAGTGTGTATGACCTCGCGGGGCGCCTGGTCGGCATGTTCGAGCCTCGCGACGAATCCAATCTCAAGCGCATGACACCGGTCTGGTGCAGCTTCGGTGGTGAAGGCGGTACTGCCGTGCTGGCTCTTCTGCCGAGTCCGGATCCTGTGCAAATCGGCGAGCATCGGTATCTCGGCGTGCTGGTGCCATCGGCTCCGGTGCCCGTCGGCGGCGGCCTGTTGTTCGTGCCGGTCGATTGGGTGCAACCGGCCTCGTTCGGGGTTGAAGGGCTGACCTCGATCTATGTCTCGATGGGGGCATCGGCACCGAGTGTTCTGGCGGGCAAGGCCGACGCGTCCGCGGCGAGTGAGACGACCCTGGCGGGAAACGCTGATACCCGATGAAACAGGGTCGCGCGTATGCGCAGCACCTGCGTGACCACAGTATCAGTCGCGCCAGAATGCTGGCGCGAGAATCACCAGCACAGTGAATATTTCCAGTCGACCGAGCAGCATCGCGAGGACACTGATGAACTTTCCAGAGGTACTCACCGACACGAATGTCACTGCAACCTCGCCGAGGCCCGGTCCGAGATTGTTGATGCAGGTGGCGACCGCGGAGAAGGCGCTGACCTGATCCAGACCCGTGGCCATCATCAGCAGCGTGAACAGTGCGAATACCAGGATATAAACGGAAAAGAACCCCCAGATCGCCTGGCTGACCCGCGGTGCCAGTACATGGCCACCAATCCTTAATGGCTTGACCGCATGCGGATGGATCAGCAGATCGATTTCATGACCGCCCTGCTTGATCACCAGCAGCACCCGCGACACCTTCAAACCACCTGCCGTGGATCCCCCGCAACCACCGATGAAGCTGATAAAGATCAGCAACAGCGGCAGAAAGCCGGGCCAGGTGGAGAAATCAGCTGTGCCGAATCCCGTGCTGGTGATGACCGAAACAATCTCGAACAAAGAGTTTGTGATGGCTTCGTGGAAATCACCGTATTCCTCGAGTAGCCAAAGCATCAGGGAAATGACGACGAGGGCGCCGCCGATAAACAGAAGAAACGATCGAACCTCTTCGTCCCGCCAATATGAGCGAAGTGAAAGACTGGTTGCCGCGCGATAGTGAACTGCGAAGTTGATACCACCGGCCAGCATGAACACGATGGCGATCAACTCGATGGCCACGCTGTTGAAATAGCCGAGGCTGGCGTCATGTGTCGAGAAGCCGCCGGTTGATACGGTGGTGTAGCTGTGAACGATTGCGTCGAACATGCTCATGCCCGCCACCCAGTAACCGAGTGCGCAGGCGATGGTCAGGCCGACATAGATTACCCAAAGCGAACGGGCCGTTTCGGCCAGGCGCGGCTTGAGTTTCTCTTCTTTCATTGGCCCCGGTGCTTCGGCGCGATACAACTGTGCACCGCCAATGCCGAGCATCGGCATGATCGCGACGGCAAGCACGATCAGCCCCATTCCACCGAGCCATTGCAACTGCCCGCGGTAATAGAGAACCGAGGGGGGCAGCGTGTCGAGACCGACAATCACTGTAGCGCCGGTAGTGGTAAATCCGGATACCGCTTCGAAAAAAGCGTCGATGAAACTGAGGTGCGGCCCAATCATGAACGGGATTGCGGACAGCAGGCTGAGGACGACCCAGAAGAGCGTCACGATGATGAATCCATCGCGTCGCCGGAAATCCCCGATCTTCCCTCGCGCCGGCAACCAGAGCAGCAGACCGGTAATGTGAATCAGCAGGAACGAAAGAGCGAAGTGGATCGCTTCACCGTCGGCATAGTAAAGCGACAGCAGCAGTGGAGGGATCACCGTCAGGCTGAAGATCATGCACAGGAATCCGACGATTCCGAGAATTGGGAGCTTGTTCACTGCTCGATCAAAATCATGGAATGGCTTTAGGCAGCCAGTTTACGCTGCTTCGCAACCCGGTAGGATGCAGGTGATTCCCAAGGATGCGTATATAGAACAGTGTGAAGTGCGACTTCAAAACGCGGCGTCCGTTGGTCCGCCACGCCCCGGTGCGCAGATGCCTAGGAGCCGACGCCCACCACGTCGTTCTGGTGCCCGGTACTCAAGGCCTTTAGTTCAGCGACGACTTGATCGTAGATTCGCGCACGCTGCTCGGTATTGGCGCGTGCAGCCTGGTCAGCTGCCTCCAATGCCCTGACCTGTCGTTGCAGATCAGCGATACGCCGATAGTGCGCGGGGTCGGCCCGGGACGCCTTGTCCAGCCAGTCCAGCGCGGTCCGCACCTGTTGGCGAACCAGGGATGGTTCGTCCATTTGTGCAGGCTCATGAGCAAAAGCCCGCGACAGCTGCCATTCGGCCTCGATCAGGGCCTGGCGCTCGGGCGCGTAGAGATTGGGCCGGGCGATGGCAAGGCCGTTAAAATCGAAAACGGCCGCCAAGGATACGGAAACGATCACCAGAAGCCCGAGTGCCGCAAGTGTAAGCAATGACCGTTTCTTCATCCTTCTCAGAGAACCGTTGCGGGTCGCCACTTGTCACCTCATGAAGCCGCGGACGCCAGGAATGGCCGGCTGCTGGTACGCTTTGACCGATCGCCTGGCCGGGCGTTCCCTATGTGCCTGGCACATCGGCGCGAACCCCCGAGTAACTCGGACATTCGAGGAATACCTGCGCGGAGCACCCTCGACAGCGCTGTGGGTCGATGTGCCGCAAAGCAGCCGCGATGCCGGCACTCTTGGATTCATGGATGCTGTCCGCGCCCAGTTCGTCGAGATAGCCGCCTCGACGCAGGAACGCCAGAACCTTGGGCTTGACACTGAAAAGATACAGGCGACGCCCCTGGCGGCGCAGGCGGGCCGATTCCTGGACGAGAAACTCCGCGCCGGCGACGTCGATGAAATTGACACCGTGCGCGATCAACGCGAGGTCGCTCGG
>Ga0116162_10002336_pt1 | contig 11859 bp, 19 predicted proteins | sample AD_UKC105_MetaG_FD_89875 | JGI IMG/M metagenome (GOLD analysis project Ga0116162, IMG submission 89875) | Active sludge microbial communities of municipal wastewater-treating anaerobic digesters from Hong Kong - AD_UKC105_MetaG | ecosystem: Engineered > Bioreactor > Anaerobic > Digestate... | reverse complement strand
TCATGGCGAATGGGTTGCCTCCTGTCAGTTGTTATTGCAAATTAACTGTATCACAGGTGCTTCCCATTCGCTACTCTTTTTTTCCTCCTCCCTTTTGTAACACATCAATTGTAATCCTACACCTTTTTCATTCTGTTTATGGCTTCACTCACATTGACAGAAACGCGCTGTTTGTGTTAAAATTTCACCGAAAGCAGGTGAGGGTTTGCGCGGAAAATTCGTCGCAAAAAATCTGACTGAGACCGAAGCACTGGCACAAAAACTCGCCGGTGAACTGTGCGGCGGTGAGGTTGTCGCCTTTTTCGGCGATCTCGGCAGCGGAAAAACGACTTTTACTTCGGCTCTCGCGGCAGCACTCGGTTGCCCCGAAACGGTTACAAGCCCGACATTTGTGATTTATAATCGGTATACAGGACGGCTGGCTGTCAATCATTTCGACATGTACAGGATCAACGATTTTGACGGGCTTTATTCAACCGGCTATTTCGACGTCGCCGGTCAGCCGGATTCGGTAACGCTGATCGAGTGGAGCGAGCATATCATCGATTTAATTCCCGAACCGACAATGTGCGTGTATGTCACACCGGGAAAAACACCGAACGAGCGGATTTTCGAATTCACGGAGGAAAAGAAAGCATGAGAATTCTTGCGATTGATTCCTCCACTTCGACCGCGGCGGTCGGAATCGGCGAAAACGGTAAGACATTGATTTCGAAATTTACTAACAACGGCTTGACGCATTCTCAAACGTTGATGCTGATGGTCGCCGAATGCCTTACCGAATGTGGTTTGACCATGAAGCAGATTGATGCGGTCGCGGTCACAGTCGGCCCCGGCTCGTTTACGGGTGTGCGAATCGGTATCAGTACGGCGAAAGGGCTTGCGATGGGCGCGGACATCGGTGTAATTCCAGTGTCATCGTTAGCGGCGCTGGCCGAGAACGGAGCGGGGGAGGAAACGCTGATTTGTCCGGTATTCGACGCCCGCTGCGGACAGGTTTATAACGCTTTATTTAATGGCTTCGAACGGCTGACCCCCGACCGTGCATTGACGATTGTCCAACTGCGGGAAGAACTTACAGGAAAGCCCGTATTATTGTTCGGCGACGGGGCAGAACTATGCGCCGAACAAATTCCGAACGTTATCCTTGCAACGGAAGAAAAACGGTTTATCATTGCCGACGGCATTCTGACTGCCGCACAAAAGGGAAAACCAATTGATTTTGAAAGCATTCAACCGGTCTATCTCCGACTGTCACAGGCGGAAAGAGAACGTGAAAAGAAAGGGAGAAAATAAAATGATCGTTATCGCATCGGACCACGGCGGATTCGAACTCAAACAGGCCATCGGAGCATGGCTCAAAGAAAATCACTATGACTTCATCGACTGTGGCACCGATTCCACGGAGTCGGTGGATTATCCCGTTTATGCTAAACTAGCTGCGCAAAAAATTTTATCGGGCGAATGTAACTGCGGAATCATCTGCTGCGGCACCGGCATCGGCATCAGCATCGCTGCTAACCGCTTCAAAGGCATCCGCGCGGCACACTGCGAAAGCGTTTGCAGCGCTGAAATGGCTCGCCGTCACAACAATGCCAACATCATTTGCCTCGGCGGCAGAACCAATACCTTCGAACAGGCGGTTGAGATGATCAAGGTGTTTTTAAACACCGGCTTCGACGGCGGTGAACGCCATGAGCGCCGCATCAAAATGATGGACGAACTATGCTGAGAATACAGGAAAACCGTGAAATATAAATTATTGGTTTTTGACCTCGACGACACCCTTCTGCGCTCCGACAAAACCATCTCTGACGTAAGTGCCGATGCCATTCGGCGGTGTGCACAGGCGGGTATAAAAATCGCCTACATCACCGCGCGTTCGCCGCGTAAAGTGGGTCTGTTTTTAAAAGACCTGCCATGTGATGCGCTGGCGCTTTATAACGGCGCTTTAATTTATATCGGCGGAGATTTGATCGGGAAAAACGTCATCTCATTTTCAGCGGGCATGGAAGTTATCAAAAAAGTCCTTGTACGATATCCCAAAACCGGGTGCGGTATCTATCTCGAACCGTACAGCTATTTAAAAGGGAGTTTGAAAAATATCGCGACCGGAGAAATAGTGCCTTGCGCGCCTGAACAATTGCCGGAATGCGACATCCAGCGCATTCGCCTGATTTTCGACGAATACGACAGTTATGACATCTTCGATTGCATCGGGCCAGAGATGAATCTGTTTCCGTCTCCGAACGCGGCATTAATCACGCACAAAGACGCCGACAAACTAAACGCGCTCCGAAAAATCACCGGGAAACTGGGGATTGATTTAAAACAGACGATTGCGTTCGGAGATTCCGATATCGACGTGGAGATGCTGAAAGGCGCGGGCATCGGCGTCGCGGTTGAAAACGCGCTGCCAGAAGCCAAGGCAGCTGCCGACGAAATCTGCGACACTAACGACAACGACGGTGTGGCAAAGTGGGTCATTAAAAATCTGCTTTGATTTGTCATCCTGAGCGTAGTCGAAGGATCTCGTTGCCGTGATGTTTACGGTGATCCGTCCCCGAAAGACTTTATCAGGCCGAGATTCTTCGACTGCGTACGCTAAGCGTGTTCCGCTCAGAATGACAATTTATTATCACAATGTGGCCGCAGAAGCGGCCTATTTCTTTTTATTGGTTATGAGGATGGACATCCCGTCATATATTTTTACAGAACATGACGGAGGTGTACATTATGAGGAATTTCTATCCCGAGGGACAGTTGATCAATACGCCGCAAAACCGCGCAGCGTTATTTTCGCGCAGCGGATTGGAATGGGCCTTGAGCGGCAACCGAACCATCGAGGCGCGTGCAGTGATGTGTGACCGCGATCATAATCTGGCGATTGATCTGGGCTGTATGCGTGGAATTATTCCGCGAGAGGAAGCGGCGTTAGGTATTGCGGAGGGCAAGGTCAAAGACATCGCGGTCATCTCGCGGGTTAATAAGCCGGTCTGTTTCAAAGTCACTGGGTTCGGTGAACGCGAAGGAAGGGCGGTCGCTGTGTTATCCCGAAAACGGGCACAGGAGGAGTGTGCAAGAGAGTACATATCCCATCTTGAGCCGGGAGATATTATTCCCGCAATCGCAACGCACAATGAAAATTTCGGTTCGTTTTGCGACATCGGATGCGGCATTGTGGCTCTGCTGCCCATCGACAGTATTTCGGTTTCCCGCATCTCCCATCCGTCCGACCGGATTAAAGCCGGAGACAATCTGTTTGTCGCAGTGCGTGGCGTGGACAACGAGGGTCGGGTGTGCCTGACCCACCGCGAACTGCTGGGTACCTGGGAACAGAATGCAAAAAAATTCAGTCCCGGTCAGACGGTTTCGGGGATCATTCGTTCAATTGAGGAATACGGCGTTTTTGTTGAGCTGACGCCGAATCTCGCCGGCCTCGCAGAGAAAAAAGATGGCATCAAGATCGGTCAATCCGCCAGCGTTTTTATCAAAAACATCATTCCGGAAAAAATGAAAGTCAAGCTGATTATCGTTGACAGCTTTTTTGATGATCAGGGTTCTGTTTCAACCGAGTATTATATCACTGAGGGGCGGCTGGCAAATTGGCGCTATTCCCCGCAGGTGTGCAATAAAATCATCGAGACCATATTTTAATGTTTTTACATATTTAATATAATCAATTCCCTTTCGCCGGGCATATATTGCAGTAGAGTCATCACCCGCAATACATACGACGGAGGAAAATTTTATGTCCAAATCTCTTGATTTTTTCGCTGCAGCCAACAGCAGCGAGGGTTTTTATTCACTCTTTTCCGAACTCTACGGACTCGACGATCTGCCGCATGTGAAATTGATCTGGGGCGGACCGGGTACGGGCAAATCGACGCTGTGCAAAAAGATCGCGGATCGGTTGATTGAAAGCGATCTCGACTGCGAGCTGATTCACTGCTCGTCAGATCCCGATTCACTGGACGGCATCATCTGCCCGCAGAAAAACGCTGTCATTTTGGACGCGACGCCGCCTCATACCGTCAAGCCGCGGGCAGCCGGTGTGATCGAAAATCTGATTGATATCGGTCAGTTCTGGGATAGAAATAAATTACGGACGGATGCTGCGTCTATTGCCAACCTTTTTAGTGAAATTTCTGCCGAATACACTTTGGTGTATCGTGATATCGCTTCAGCGGGTGATTTTGCCGCTGTCAAGCAAAAATACGGCGTCAAGATGCTGGATGTTAAAAAAACGCGAAAGTTCGCAGGCCGGTTTTGCAGCAAGTTTATTCCGAAGGGTGAAGGGCGGGGAAAGAGAAAAGATCGCTTCCTGTCCGGTGTCACTCCGAACGGTTTCTTGTTTTATGTTGATACCGTAACGGCGTTGTGCGATAAATTGTTTTTAATCGAAGACGATGCGGGTACCGCCGCCGAAGTTTTGATCGGTTTGATCGGTGAATATGCGCTTGAAAACGGATATGATTGTTATTATTGCCGCTGTCCGATGCGCCCCGAGCATACCGAACATCTGCTGATTCCGAAACTCGGTATCGCCATCCTCACGAAAAACGCTTTCCACGGTAAAGCACTATCCGGAAAAGAAATTGAGGCTGAACGGTTTTACATCCGTCCCATCTACCGCGACTTCGGCACGGTGTTTTCCATCTACGACAGTACGATTGAAAAGCGTCTTAACTGCGCCTGCATGCGGCTCGAGAAAATCAAAAAACGCCACGATGATCTCGAGGCGTTTTATAAGGCGGCGATGGATTTTTCAAAGATCGAAGAGCTGGCAGAAAAGACGGCAGAAGAAATTATTTTGCTGTCCGACAATTAACCAGTCGGGAGATCGGTTTATAGATAAAGAAAGCGATTGTACAGTTGATTACACACTTGATCAGATTAAACGGCAGTATGATCGGGAGCAACATCGGAAACACTTCCGCTTGGGGGATTCCCAAAAACAACGGCGTAATGAGAATGTTCGCCCCGAGCATAACGGCAATTTCGGAAACGGCTCCGGCGGAAAGTGCAATAACAGCACCTTTGTGAGTTTTACGATAAGCATAGATCATTCCCGAAACCAACACAAGCGTACCGGTTGCGATAAAATGCATCAATATTCCGTATAAACCGCTGGATGCGCTGACCGTAAATCCCTGAATCAAGCTGACAATTGCGGTAAGCACAAGTCCGATTATAGGACCGAACATAAACGTACCGATCAAAATCGGGATATCACCGGGTTCATATTCCAGATATGAAACGAGCAGCGGAAATCGCGCAAACAGTGCCAATACAATTGATAATGCGGCTAAAACGCCGATAACAGCGATACCTCTGGTGGTAAAGGTGCGATTGGAAATGAGTTTCATAATGATTCGGCGACCTTTCAAATAAAATCGAAAAAAGCAAAAAGCCCCTGTCAAAGACAAGGGCGAGGGCTCGCAAAAAAATGTGAACTCTTCTTTCATCCGGACTATACCGTCGGTATCGGAATTTCACCGATTCAGCGGTTACCCGCTCGCGGACTTTACCGCCGGTGGGGAATCGCACCCCGCCCTGAAGAGAGTATAATTCAGTTTTAAATCAGTTTTCTTCGAGACCGGATTCGAGCAGTGCAACCAAGGCGTTTACAGCTTCGTTTTCATCCGATCCGTCGGCGACAATGCGGATGTTGGAACCGCCGATAATCCCCAGAGAGAGCACACCGAGCAAACTCTTGGCATTCACGCGGCGTTCTTCTTTTTCCACCCAGATCGTGGAACGGAATTCGTTCGCTTTTTGTATAAAGAACGTAGCAGGTCTTGCGTGCAGACCGACCTTGTTTCTGACGACGACATCTTTATATACCATCATTAAGACCTTCCTTTTGCAGGTTTTGGGATGTTTGATCCGGTAGTAAAAAGAATTTACATACTCGATAAAGAAGGAACAAACTCCGAGTTTGAAAAAATTATTTTCAAACTTTACACCCTCCAGATTGAACGCCCGAAAGGGCTTAGTCACGTCACTATTATAATACTTTTTACAAGAATCGTCAACCGAAAACCCATTTCTTTTGAAAAACCTTTAAATTTTTAGGACAACCTACAAAGTTTCGGACAAAAAAACAGACGCGTTGTGCAATGTTACAACATTATTCATCGCTTTTTGGGCAGTTTTTACGAAGCATATCCGGTCGCTTTTGTTGCGTGATTTCAATTGATTTTGCTGCCCGCCATTTTTCGATATTTTCATGATGCCCGGATATCAGCACTTCCGGAACGGAGATATTCCGCCAAACTTCGGGGCGGGTGTATTGCGGGTACTCGAGAAGTCCGTCTACATGGCTCTCGCCGAGATAGCATTCGGGCTGTGACAACACGCCGTCGACCAAGCGAACGGCGGCATCGGTAACTACCATTGCAGCAAGTTCACCGCCGGTCAGAACGTAGTCGCCGATTGAGATTTCTTCGTCGACAATCAGATCGATAACGCGCTGGTCAATTCCCTCATAGTGGCCGCATAAAATCGCGAAACCGCCGAGTTTTGACAGTTCAAACGCTTTTTCCTGTGTAAACGGTTTACCCTGCGGGGACATATAGAACAGCTTCGGACGGTATCCGCATTCTGCGCAGATCGCTTCAAAACATGCAAAGACCGGCTCGGGACGTATCACCATGCCCGGACCGCCGCCGTAGGAATAGTCGTCGACGCGGTTGTGCTTGTCGCCGGAATAATCGCGGATGTTGTGATAACGGATCTCACAGAGACCCTTTTGCTGCGCTCGTCCGAGGATGCTGCTGTCGGTGAAAGCCGCACAGACCTCGGGAAACAATGTCATAATATCCACTCTCATGGTGTGTTAACCCTCATCGTCGAAAATGCCGGGAATCGGGGTGATCGTTATTTTTCCGGCTTTCAGATCAATGTTGTTCACAACCTGTGGAATGGCGGGAAGCAGCTTCTCGGCGCTGTTTTTGTCTTGTACGGCATAGACATCATTGGCGCCGGTCCGGTAGATATTCGTGAGTTTGCCGTATTCTATACCGGTGATTGAATCGACAACCGAAAGTCCGATCAGGTCGTCCTCAAAAAAACTGCCGTCGGGAAGGACGGCGTCTTTTCGCGCAAACCATAGGGTCTTTCCGACCAGTGTTTTGGCGGTGTCGATATGATCGTAGCCTTCGGCTTTGACGATTGCCTGAACATTGGTGCCGCGCCAGCTTATGATGGTTAGCGGATCACGCTGTGCGCCCAGGTACAGAGTTTTAAACTGCGCGGCAAAATCGAGGCCATCGCACCACAAATCGACCTTGAATTCGCCTCTCAGCCCGTGGGAGGAGACGATTTTTCCTATTTCAAGGTAGTCGTGCATTATTTGACTTCGAGTAAAGCGTTTTGACCCTGTCTCGCGGCAGCCGCTTTAAAGAGCGTCTTGAGGCAACGAACCATTCTTCCGCTTTTTCCGATCACACGCCCCATGTCGCCAGCAGCGACGCCAACGGTATAGACCACTGCGCCCGACGCATCCGGCTGCGAAACCTCTATGGATATCTCATCGGGATTGGAAACAATCCCGCCGAACAGTAAAGTGATAAAATCTTCCATTACGGGTATGCCTTTCCGGATCATTCACCTTTCGGAGAAAACCCTTTGATTATTCGATGATGCCGTTCTTCTTCAACAGCACTTTAACAGTCTCTGTGGGCTGAGCGCCGTTGGCAATCCACTTCTTGGCCTTTTCGCCGTCTACCTGAAATACGGAAGGTTCGGTCAGCGGGTTATAGTAGCCGATTTCTTCAATGAATCTGCCGTCACGCGGGAATCTGGAATCCGCTACGACTACACGGTAGGAAGGTGCTTTTTTTGCGCCTGTGCGCTTTAATCTGATTTTGACTGCCATTAAGAATTCCTCCAAAATTGTGTGTTTGTTTATGTGGAAACCGGATTTACCGGTTGTCACCGTTTAGAAACCCATTCCGGGATAACGTTTGCCGCCTTTTTTGCCGAACTGTTTCATCATGCCGCGGATCTGGTCCATTTGCTTGAGCAGACGGTTGACGTCTTCGACTTTGGTGCCGCTGCCGGCGGCGATTCGGCGTTTGCGGGGCGGCGAGATCAGGTTGGGATCGGAGCGTTCGGCGGGTGTCATCGAGCTGATCATCGCGTCGATTTTGGCGAAGCGCTTCATGTCGATGTCTTCTTCTTTGATCTTGCCCGCACCGGGGATCATGCCGATGATGTCGGCCAGATTGCCCATCTTGTTCATGCGTGAAAATTGATCGCGCAGATCGTTGAAGTCGAATTTTTTGGATTTGAGTTTTTTTAGCGTTTTTTCGGCTTCGGCCTCGTCGAACTGGGCTTCGGCTTTTTCGATCAAAGTCAAAACGTCGCCCATGCCTAAAATCCGGCTGGCCATGCGGTCGGGATGGAAGGTCTCAAGCTGGTCGATCTTTTCGCCCACGCCGATGAATTTGACCGGTTTTCCGGTGACGGCTTTGACCGTCAAAGCGGCGCCGCCGCGGGTGTCGGAGTCCATTTTGGTCACAATCACGCCATCGATACCGAGCGCGGCGTTGAAGCTCTCCGCGACATTGACGGCATCCTGACCGGTCATCGCGTCTACCACGAGTAAAATCTCATTGGGTTTGACAGTGGATTTGACGTTTTTCAGTTCGTCCATCATGGTTTCGTCGATATGCAGACGGCCTGCGGTGTCGAGTATTACAACGTCGTTTCCGTGATCCTTAGCGTGTTTAACCGCTTCTTTTGCGATTTTTACGGGATCGGTCTGACCCAGTTCAAACACGGGCAGATCGGCCTTTTTTCCGATAGTGACAAGCTGGTCGATGGCTGCGGGGCGGTAGATATCGCAGGCGACGAGCAGTGGGCGTTTTCCCTGAGACTTCAGCAGATAACCGAGTTTGGCGCAGTGGGTGGTTTTGCCGCAGCCCTGCAAACCGCACATCATGATGACCGTCGGGGGTGTTGAAGCGAAGTTGATGCGGGTATTGGTGCTGCCCATCAGCTCGGTCAATTCCGCATTGACAATCTTGATAACCTGTTGAGCAGGGGTCAGGCTTTGGAGCACTTCAGCACCAAGGCACTTTTCACCGATCTTTGCCACAAATTCCTTTGCGACTTTAAAGTTGACGTCGGCTTCGAGCAGTGCGATCCGCACCTGCCGCATGACGTCTTTAATATCGCTCTCGGAAAGTTTCCCGCGGTTTTTAAGCGCTTTGAAAATGCCGCTGAGTTTTTCGCTGAGACCTTCGAATGCCATTTCGAAAAAAGCTCCTAATCCAGAAGTTTTTGCGAGACCGAGATGATTTCCCTGATCCCGTCGTCGGTGATTTTCGAATAGGAATATCCTCTGTTTTGCGCAGCGATGCTGCGGGAGATACGGATGATGGTATCGAGCCCTTCGTGCATCTGCAGATATTTTGCGCAGAAACCGACTTTATCTTCAAACTCCGTCATGACTTGTTCGGAACGCTTGATCGCGTCTCGAACACCCTGACGGGTGATCCCCACAATTTCGGCGATTTCAGAAAGAGACATATCGTCGTTATAATACATCTCGGTGACTTCGCGCTGTTTTTCGGTTAACAGATCGCCGTAAAAATCCAGCAGCAAAGAGATCTCCAGATTCTTTTGCACGTCATCGCCTCCTGTGGGATTTGTGTAAAGCACATAAACTTTACATCCGGATTATACAATAATTATCCCGATCTGTCAAGTGCTTTTCGACAAAAATTTCATGCATTTTAAGACAAACAGAGCGGGGAACAGTCTTAAATGTTCTTTACAAAAACCAATTTAAACTCACATCTTGTGGAAAGGGATGAAATCATATATAATCACAATATTGTTACGGTGAATTTTGGGGCAGAAATTTTGTTTGTTTTGTTCAAAGGCAAATGAGCAGATGGAAAAATTGCGACATGAAACACGACACACTATGGTCGTGTTTCATGCGATAGAATAAAAAAGACAAAAATCCGAAAAAGAGGAGCACACATAATTATGAAAAAGGAAATCTCTATTTCAGAAAGACCCGAAAAATTCACTGATCAATATTTAAGGGCCTGCGGCAATATCTCATGGTATGATTTTGTGACAGCCATGCCTTCACTGGTGTTCGTTGTCACGGGCTGGAAACCGAACGGAAAGGAAAATGCCTGCCTGCAGTCCTGGTCGAGTTTTATCGGAGGTGGTGTGAATGATTTTATCTGTATCATGAGCAGGGTCTCAAAAAACGGGCATATGTACGGATCATTGAAAGAGACCGGCGTCTGTGTGTTGAATTTTCCTTCTTTCGATATCTATGATCGCTGTATCAAAACCATCGGGAACAATCAATATGAAGCAGACGAGATCACTGCTTCCGGTCTGACGGCGGAAAAGGCCTCAAAAGTAAACGCGCCGCGAATCAAAGAGTGTTTTTTAAATATCGAATGTGAATTTTTATGGGAACATGAGCTTATCGAGGGCAGCTGCGAACTGACGGTTGCGCTGAAAGCCGTCAACATCTGCATGGACAGTGATCGTTATGATCAAGATAAACTCGGCAGATACGGAAAGACCGGATTTTTGTTTCAGGTAGATCAGCCCACCAATCCGGAAATAGGTGAGGTCACTCCGATCATGGCCGGAACTATGGAGCCGAGTGATCCGTTTTCGTGGAATACAAAATAGCTGCTGTTGAATGTATTTTCAGGGTATAAAGGAGGTACTGTGATTTATCTATATCATTACTTTGAACGTAAAGTCGGGCCGTTTGTCAGTTTATCCGATTTATCAGTCGCAGAGGCAATGAAGATACAAGCAGAGCTTGATAAGCAAAACACCACCTTTCACGCGGGAATGCGCGGTGAAAAATACTACGAACGCCGTAAGGTTTTGGAACAACTGGTGCGTGCGATGTTTATTGAAAAAGGCGGTCAGCCGGTGCTATTGACTCCTCATTATATGGTGATCGGAGAATGTCCGTGGCTGGCATCTTGGTTTGAAGACGGCGATTACATCAAAATTCCCATCGATGAATTCGATTTGAACACGGTATCGTTTACATACGGCGACACTTTTCCGACGTTCAGCCCGAATGTGACGGACGGATTGGAATACCGAAGGCAGGTATACACATATAAAGAAATTCTGCGTATCATAGAAAAATACGGATTGCCGCAGGATTTCTGGAACGAACCTGTTTTCGCCCAGCCGGCATATGTGGAAGCGCAGGTGTGGAGCGGCACTCCGATTTGCCGTTATCGTATGAAACATTGTTTACGAGATTAGCAGGGGTTTTTAGCCGGGATTGGTTTTTGCGGAAAAGTTTTGGGTTGAAAATTCATGGCATCCGTGGTATACTGTAATAGGTAAAAACCGCATTATGCGTAAGGAGTGATTATAATGGCACAGGAGCCGTCGAAATATCTGACATATCAGGGAAAACCGCTGGTACGTGCAAAGGATACCATTTATTATGGCGATCCCACCGACAGCTGCATCATCGAGATGAAGGTGCTGGATAACAAAACAGAGGGCGGAAAAGAAATTCCGAACCGTATTTCGGTGATGCTGGTATCAACGGATATCCTGACCGGCAGACCGCAGATTTTCAATAAGACTGAGCGGAAGGGTTTTTATAACGCAATGGATGTTGCGTCAATTTGGCTGCAGAGAAAGCTGAAAGAAAACGAAAAAGCATAACCACTGAGAAAAAAACGACCCGTCTGAGTCATCAGACGGGTCGTCTCTTTGTATCCAGAAAACCACTCGCTAGGCGAGTGGTAGAAAAAAAGGCTAATGCCGAAGATGGAGAAATAAAACTCCCTTTGCTATACTAAAGAGTGCGGTCTGGCAACTGCACAAGAAAGG
>Ga0116162_10002335_pt1 | contig 11860 bp, 18 predicted proteins | sample AD_UKC105_MetaG_FD_89875 | JGI IMG/M metagenome (GOLD analysis project Ga0116162, IMG submission 89875) | Active sludge microbial communities of municipal wastewater-treating anaerobic digesters from Hong Kong - AD_UKC105_MetaG | ecosystem: Engineered > Bioreactor > Anaerobic > Digestate... | reverse complement strand
GCATCTGTCTGAGCGGCATGGCTTCCATCATTGCCGCCATCATTTCGTCGTTGATGTTGTATAATTAAACTTGACAGTTTATTCTCGAATATTTTGATATAATATATAGAGAATAAGGAGGTGCTCGTATGGCACGACAACGTCAGTATGACATGGATTATAAAATCCAGTCTATTAAATTATCCAATGAAATTGGTCTTACAAAAGCAGCTAGGGAACTTGGGATTTCTCCAAGTACATTAAATGGGTGGATTAAAGCTTCCAAAGAGGGAAGGATTAATCTTGGTTTTGGTACTTAAACTCCATCTAGTGCTATGTCTTTAGCGCAAGAATTAGAAATGCTTAGAAAACAGGTCAAAGACCAGAATAAGCAAATACAACGTCTCAAAGAAGAAAATACATTTCTTGAGGAGGCTAGCGCTTTTTTCGCAGCGAGCCGTCTGAAGTCAACAAGAACGAAAGATTAAAGTTTATTGTTATTAAGACAGATGACGGCCGAATTAAGGGTAAGTTAGCTTTTTATTGCAAGATGCTTCATATTAGCAGACAAGCGTTCTATGACTATCTTAAAAGAAAAGATAGACCTTGGAAATATCAAAATATAGCTGATGAAATGTTTGTTATCCTTGAAGAGGATACCTGCAATGATACATATGGTAGATATCGCATGCACAAAGCGTTAGAACTAAAACATGAGGATGATGAATCCTTCAAGCTACCAAGTGAACGTACCATTTACAGAATTATGGGTACCCTTAATTTAAGCCATAGACCCAAACGTAATCCTAAAGGGATTACTAAGGCTGATAAAGAGGCACGTAAATCAGATGATCTAATAAAAAGAAACTTCAAATCAGATACACCTCTTACCAAAGCAGTTACTGATATTACAGAAATAAAAGCAAGGGATGGTAAACTGTATGTTTCAGCAATTTTTGATTGTTTCGATGTTGCAGTTCTTGGCCTAGCCATGGATACAAATATGAAAGCAGAGCTTGTAAAACAGACTCTTACTAATGCTTGTAAGTCCCATCCAGGCTTTAGAGGTGCCATCTGTCATAGTGATAGGGGCACACAGTACACAAGCCAAACCTATAGAGATACAATCAAGAAGTACAAAATGCAGCAAAGCATGAATAGTGCTGGAGGTCGTTGCCATGATAATGCCAGATGTGAAAGCATGTGGGCTAGACTTAAAGAGGAACTCTTTTATAGTCGTAACCTAAGAACTACTGATTTTACAGTAGAAGAACTCAAGGTTATCATCTGGAGATACTTCATCATTTACTGGAACAACAGAAGAATCTGTTCATCTAATAATGGCCTTCCTCCAATGGTTAAGAGACAAAGGTACTATGCCTCATTAACTCAGGCTGCATAGGCAGTTAATAAAATATGCGAGTAAAAAGTGTCAAGTATTATTGACAATATCATCTGTAATCTTTCGCCAGATGTTAAACGTGAGTTTAAGAAACTATATATAGCTTATAAGTTGGATACGAACTTTGTGGATATTGTTGTTCAGAAACAGCGCCTGCGTATTTCTCTGAATATGAAGTTCTCAGAGATTCATGATCCTAAAGGCCTGTGCAAGGATATAACCGGACTTGGGAGATGGGGTAACGGTGATGTTGAGGTGTTCTTCGAGCACACTTCAGAGATTGACGATATTATGGAATTGATAGAGCAATCCTATAAAATGCAGGCGGATGAGTAATCCGCTGGTTTGGGAGACAAGAATATGTCAGATATAGACTTTAGCAAGATTAAGATTCCTCAACCCAGTTTTGATTATACAAACAATATGATCGATAGTATACAAAGGAGCCAAGAAGAATCATTAAGAGCCATTCAGGAGGCCAGAGAAGCAAAGGAAGCAGAAGAACTTAGGCGACACAATGAGCTTGTCGCAGCATTAAAAGAAGCTGGAGAGAAAGGCGCTACTATTGTTATTGGGGATAATGCAAATGGAATCCAGATCCAGCAGAATTCAGCCGGAGCCCAACAGAAAATGGATAACGAGCAGGCCTTCAATTATGAGAAAGCTTCAGAGATATTAAAGGAAATAAGCACGTACTTTGATTTTCCGCAGTTTCAACAGACCTTTGGAGGCAATACAGAAAATGTAAAAAATATCATCCAGAATACGATAGATGCTTTGGATAAAAAGGATGATGAAGGACTAATAAAAAAATCGCTAAATGTGCTAAAAGATCTGGTGATAGGAGCTGGCGGTTCTCTCATAGGTTCTGGTATCTTAGCTTTGCTCGGAACTATCCCATTCTAAGGGTTGAGACGATGGCAATCGTGGAGCAATTCCCTTGCACCAATCCGACGCCAAGGTGGAGACAGTGGGCGCAAGGCCCAGAAGCCATATATAAGGTACGTTCAAGCTGTGGAGCAATTCCCGCGAACGTACAAAAGCGTGTAGATAAGTTTTCGCGAACCGAAAAAAGCGATTGAACAATTCCCGTGAACGAACGGGCGGAAAATTGGAGGTTCACGAGAACTGGTCAATATGCAGACATCAAGATGGAGCAATCGGGCCATATTGAATGCTTAGTAATAATGAAAAATAAAATGTAAATCAATAAATAATATTATTGATTTTTATTTGCTTTATGTTAATATAGAATTAGACAATAAGGAGGGATGATGTGAAAAAGAAAAGATGGCTAATTTGGTTAATAATATTGATGTTATTACTTTTAGGATCATTGTTGCTTTATTATTTTATTAAACCTAATGATGATAATTTGTTAGATGATTTAGAAAATCAAATTGCTAATGTAGAAAATAGCATTAGTGATAATGAAGCTATTGATGAAAATATTACAACTGAAGTTAATGCTGATTTAACTGATGATGAAAAAGACTTAGAAGATCTAGAAGTTAGCCTAGATAGTATTCTTGATAGTTTAGATGATATAGAAAGTGCCGAAGCTAATTTAGGTAGCGAGGTAGAATAGAAAGGATATAAGAATGAAAAAAACAATATTAGGGATCATATGTTGTATGTTACTAGTTTTAACTTTTGCTTTTGTTCAAAATGTTAGGGCAGAAAATTTAGAAGCTGGTAATACAAATGCTCCAACAAATTCTGAAAATGGCAATTCTGATACAGCAGCTTTAGCTAGAGAAAAAAGACTGGTTATAAAAAGCCAAACTCAAGAATTAGCAGAATTAAGAGAGGAATTAAAAACCAAAGTAGCTGAACAAAAAACTTTAATGCTTCAATATCGTGATAAGGAACAATTAACTGAACAAGATAAATTAGAAATAAAAGAAATGCTTCAAACTATGGAAAACTTGCAAACAAAACTAGGAAGTATTTACCAAAATGCTGTAAAAGCTATGAATAGTTATAAAGCTGATACTTCAACCGATAAAATAACTGGATTAGATTTAGTTATTACTTCACAACAAGAAAGGATTCAACTTTTACAAGAAGCTATAACTGCATTAGAAGAGTAACGTTATGAAGAATAAAAAAACAATAATTTCTATTGTTATAGTATTAATAGTTTTAATAATAATTGGAGCTTTAGTATATTTATACTATAATAATAACAAAAATGAAAATATCAAATATAACATTAATATGGAACCAACTCCTCTTAGCGAAACAGAATCCACTGTTTCATCAGAAGGATATGGTGCAACTGGAGCTTTAGAAGATAGTAATCTAACTATTCTTGATATGTTAACTTATGCTGTTCAGGATGAATACTTAGCACATGGTGAATACGAAGCTATCATTGAAAAATTTGGCAACCAAAGACCATATACAAATATAATATTATCAGAAGAAACTCATTTGTCTTATTTAAAAGAGATCTATGAATCTTATAATTTAAGCTTTCCTGAAGATGAATCAAATTCTCATATTGTAGTTCCAGAAACTTTATTAGAAGCAGCCGAAACAGGTGTTAAAGCTGAAGAAGATAATATAGCTATGTATGAAAAATTTTTGACTTATAATTTGCCGGAAAGCGTTAAAGATGTTTTTACTATATTAAGGGATGGGTCAGAGAATCATTTAAAAGCTTTTCAAAACCAAGTAAATAAATTATCTTAAGATAAGCAAAAGCTTATCTTTTTTTATAATATGTTGAAAAGATATTACTTTAATGTTAAAATAAGCTCGTGCTTAGAGGCGTGGTATAATGGTAGCATAGGAGTCTCCAAAACTTTTGATGGGAGTTCGATTCTCTCCGCCTCTGCCATTAGTGATTATGCGAACTTGGTATGAAAATATCAAGTTTTTTGATATAATAAATATAAGATGAATTAAGTGAAGATTGTTTTGAACAGTGGATAAATAAAAATTATGGTTAGGGAGGTTGTTAAAAATGGCAATATTAACATGGGAGAAGGATTTTAATAATTATGATATAAATTTAAAGTTTTTATGTCATTATAAAGATGGGTTTATAACTGAGTTTGATAGTCATGATATGAGTGATAATATTAATAATTTATTCAATCTAATGGAAACCAGTGATTATCAGGAAGTAATAAAGATGGATTTTTTAAAATTAGCAAAATATTTATTTAAAAAAATACCTAATTTATCTTCTGTAGAATTTATAAGTGATAATAGTAAATCAGAATATTTTATTGATGATATTATATAAAGGATTATTATATGAGCAATAATGTAGAATTAGATAAAATAAATGAAAAATATAAAAAATTACAAAATAAATATGGTGATAAAAACTTAGATGCTATTTTAAATGGGGGATTAAGTATAAATCCTGATTTATGTTTAATATTTATGAATCCAACTGGTAAAAATATTGCTTCATCAAAAAGCTGGCATGGTATAAAAGGACCTTGGGTCGGGACTAAGCCAATATGGAAAATATTAAATGAGTTAAATTTAATAGATGATGATATCTGTTTAGAAATTCAAAACAAGAAGCCTTTGGATTGGACTCCCGAGTTTGCCCTGAAATTATATAATCATATTGAAAATAAAAAAATATATATAACAAATTTAGGTAAATGTACGCAGATAGATGCTAGACCATTAAAAGATTCTCAATTTAAAGAATATCTAAATTTATTAGATAAAGAAATAGATGTAGTTAAACCGAAAAAAATAATTTGTTTTGGGAATCAAGTTAGTAGTTTGTTTTTAAATAAAAAAATTAGTGTTTCGGAAGTAAGAAGAATGAAATTTGAAAAGAAAATAAAGGGGAATAGTTATATAGTTTATTCAGTATATTATCCAGTAGGAAATGGTAGATTCAATATAGATAAAGTAATGGAAGATATACCATATATATTAAATGAATAATAAAAAAGTTATAATTTAAATTATAACTTTTGTTATGGTATAATTTAATTAATTGTGAGGGAGAGAAAAATGAAAAAGAAAATTATTTTAATAAGTTTATTGGCATTGTTTTTATTAGTTGGATGTACTAATAATAGCGCAAACACTTCAACTAAAAAAATTAATGTTGATGACGTAGTTGTTTTTAAGGATGCTAATTTAGAGATAATAGTAAGGGGAATAATAGATAAAGAAAGCGGAGATATTCTAGGTTCTGATATGTTAAATGTCTATTCTTTATCTTTAAACAAAAATAATGAAAATGGGGAAGTAAAAGATTTAACAGGGTTAGAATATGCCACTAATTTATCTAGCATCTCAATAGTATATAATGATATTGAGTCACTTGATCCAATTAGTAATTTAAGTAGTTTAGAATATATTAATGTATCTTATGGATCAGTAAACGATGAAGTTTATTTTGGTGATTTAAGTAATCTTAAAACCTTAAATTTTATTGATGTGGAATTAAACGATATTGATTTTGTAAGCAATCTTACTTCACTTACTCGTTTAACTTTTTCTAGATGTGGAATTAATGATATAAGTGCTATAAAAAATTTAAGTAATTTAGAAAGCTTAAATTTACATGGCAATAACATTTCAGATATTAGTTCTTTAAAAAACAAAACAAAATTAATAAGTCTTGATTTACAAGATAATGAAGTAAGTGATATTTCCGTATTAAATACCGATATTAGTTTAGAAACTTTGATATTGTCATATAATCATGTTTCTGATTTAAGTTCTTTAATGAATTTAAGTAATTTAAATGAATTAAGAATATATGAAAATTTAGATGCAAAAATAGCTAGTAGAACCCAAATAAATGCTTTAGTTAGTAAAGGAGTTAATGTTTACTATCACGAATAGAAGTGGGTGATATTTATGAATTTAGTAAAAGATGAATGGACTAAAAAAGATGGAATAGAATTTAATAAGTATTTTGAAAGTCTAGAAGTAAAAGCAAAAATAGATTGGGAAAGAAGGATAATTAACACCAATATGTCTCTTTTAGCTATTTCTACACCAATCATGAGAAAAATAGCTAAAGAAATAATAAAAGGTAATTATTTGTCTTTTCTAGATCTAGAGTTAGATAAATACTATGAAAATACAATTGTTAATGGAATTTTAATAACTAAAATAGAAGATTTTAACTTAATGAAAAAGTATTTAGATAAGTATGTATTAAAAATAGATAACTGGGCGTCGTGTGATTTAATATCTTTTGATATTAAAAATAAAGAAAAAGAATTTTATAATTTAGCTTTAAAATATACTAAAAGTAGTAAACCATTTGTTAGAAGAATGGGTTTAAATATTTTGTTTAAATTTATTAATAATGATGAATATATTGATAAAATATTTGTTATTATGAATAGTTTCTATAATGAAAAAGAATACTATGTTAATATGATTAATGCTTGGTTATTTTGTGAATGCTTTATTAAAAGAAGAAAAGAAACTATCAAGTTTTTAAAAAATCATAAATTAAATAGATTTACTATTAATAAAGGAATAAGTAAGTGTCGTGATAGTTATAGAGTATCTAAAGAAGATAAAGAAATGTTAATTAAATATAGAGTAAAATAACTATTTGCGTTATAATAAAAAACAAATGAGGTGGGTTTATGGATTTAGAATTCTTAATTAATGCACTAATTAATGAATTACACAAACAAGGAGAATTATCGCCAAAGATTTTAAAAGACAGGCATTACACAAATTTACAGTTTTATGAACTTAGAGCAGCTTTATTAACATTGGTGTTTAATTATTTTCCAGATTTAGCTTGGAAAACTAAACGTCATTTTGATGGAACAATGTATAAAGGAGATTTCCTTGTAGGAATAAATACACCTTCGGGAGTAGGATCTTATCATTTACCTGAAATATATTTTAATAATTTTCATATCCCTGAGATTGAATGTGGACCGGAATATGATGGCTATTATCCTGATGATGTAGTTTTAAGACTAAAAAGTATTCCTTTTGCCAGTGATGATTATACTGAATCTGGGGGGGAGGAGACTATATATAAACCTTTGGAAATAACTGTTAGTCAAAATGCAGAAAAAATAGGGGCTGCTATGAATTTAGTTTTAGACTTATTAAGAAACGATGATAAGATAAGTTTTAACAATATAAGCGATGGGCACCATACTCGTGAACTATTATATCGTCAAAGAAGAATTTTAATTGGAATGTTATGTCAAATATATAGAGATTTAGCATGGATGAGTGAGTTTGATAAAGACGGTAAGCCAATTCCCGATTATAAATTTTTAGTTGGTTTAGAAACACCTCAAGGATGGGCAGTTTCGGTTTTTAATAAAACTCGCATTAAAGAATTTGGGGTGCCAATTATAGATAGGGCTCCTATTGAAATAGATGATGTATTTTCTAATGATCCAAATGAGTTGGTTGAAATTCATAATGGGTTTCTTAGAAAAGTTTATTCTTTACCAGGCAGGACACATAAAATTTGATATAATATTAGTGGAGGATATATGAATAACGATAATAGTTTAAAAAAAGTTTATTTAAATCAATTACAAGTTTTAATATTTATGCATAAATTAGCAGAGATTAAAAAAGATAACAGCAATATATTTAATGATGAAATAGTTAAGGTTTTTGAAAGCTTGGTGTTTAAAAGATTTGCTGAATTGGCCAGTGTTCGTCGAACTGCCCTTACTAAATTAAATCCTAATTATGATAAAATAGTTATAACTAGAAATATGTATAATTATTTATGTCGTTTAACTGGTGTTTATCCTTTAGATGAAGATACAATGAAAAATTATGCTCCTATCATTGCGGGGAAGGTACAAGAAGCAACTGATAAAAGATTATAATAATTAGGAGTGATAGTTATGAAAATGCCACCAAGAGAAAAAATACACGAAGCTTTAACAGCTATAGCTGATGAAAGAATTATTTTAAATAAAGAAAATAATAGTGCTGAAGTTTTTTCTTCTGACAGATCTAAAAAATATTTAGTAGAATGGAATAACGAAGAATATTATTCTAATGATAATGCTACTTATTGGCAAGGTTATCCTGGGTATCCAGTTATAGCTGTTTTACTAATGCAAGGCAAAATAGATTATGATAAAGATATGTTAATTTATTTTAAAAACATAAATTGGAAAGCTTTAAATAATAAGTTTAAACGTGATTATGCTAAATCAGTAGAAAGTATATATGCAAGTTTAGATAAAATCGTTGTTATTGATTTAGAAACTAAAATAGATAAAATTTATCAAGACTTAGCAAAATTAAATATAATTATTAAAAAAAGTAGATTATATCCACCAAAATAAAGATATGTTATAATTTATATATAAAATAGAAGGAGGATATATGAAATATTATTTATGTGAAATTTGTGGCAATTTAGTTGAATTGGTAGAGGAAGGCGGTGGAGAATTAGTTTGTTGTGGCCAACCTATGAAAGAACTAATTCCAAAGACTACCGAAGAAGGTAATGAAAAACATTTACCAATTATGGAAATTAATGGTAATAAAGTAATCGTTAAAGTTGGAAGTGTTCCTCATCCTATGACTTCAGAGCATTATATAAAATGGATTGTTATTTTATACAATGGAAAATGTCAAAGGACTAAACTAACACCAGAATCAAAGCCAGAAGCTATTTTTGAAATAGAAAATAATGTAACTGATATAAAAGCTTATGCATATTGTAATGTTCATGGTTTATGGGTAAGTAAATAGAGTATTATGAAAAAGAAGAGCATAATTTCAATTATATTGATAGTTGTTTTATTAATATTAGGATTGATGCTATTTAAAAACAAAACCTTTTTTAAAAATTCGTATAAAAATATCTATTTACCAAAATATTCATATTTGTATGAAGAATCTGAGTCCGAAGTAAAATTTATAAGTATAAAAAATTACAATAAATTAGAAAATGAGATAAACAAATATTTAGAAAATTTAAATTCATGTTACGATGAAAATTATTTTTATGACGAAGATATCAGAACAACAATTACTGGATATACCATTGAAAAATATTTGTTTCTTAAAAAAATCACTTTAAAATATGTAGATATAAATATGTGTGAAAATGAATATGTTTTAAGTAATAGTTGGAATTTAGAATTTTTGCCAAATGCCATAATAGAAGAGTCCAATATGTATAAATGTATTGCTGAAGAATGTATTAAAAAAGAAATAACTACCTCTGATTTAGAAACCATATTTAATCATTTAACAAATAGCAATACTATAAGAATTGCTAATAAAAATAATATTAATATGGAAGATTCGGAATACTATATAGACGTATATTATTTTTTAAATAATCAAAATTATACAATGATGATATTTGAATATGATGGACATTTAGCTTTTAAAGTGACAGATGCTAATGATCATTCGCAAAATGCTATTTATAATATAGATACAGATTTACCACAATTATTTAGTAAAATTTATAATTAAAATTAAAAAAGCACTTATATTTCTATAAGTGCTTTTACTATCTCTTCAAAGTTCATAGCATTAGAAGCTTTTACTAACACTACATCATCTTTTCTTACGACCATTTTTAAGTATTTTATTGCTTCTTCATTGGTATTAAAATTTTCATTTTTTGTATTAGATTTTATATATTTTGTATACTCACCAACGGTAACTAATATATCTATATTAGTTATTAAATCTCCTATACTTTGATGTATTTCAATTGTTTTGTCTCCTAATTCTTTTATATCACCTAAAACAACAACTTTTCTATTTTTATATTTTTGAATTACTTCTAAAGCAACTTTAATTGATTCGTAACTAGCATTGTAAGAATCATCTATAATAGTTATGCCTGATTTACTTTTTTCAATTTGTAACCTTTTTTTATTATTAGAAAAGTTATTTAAAACATTTCTAATTTGGCGATTATTTACTTTTAACAGTTTACTTACAGCAATAGCATCTAAAGCATTATATATAAAAGCTGAAGTTATATTTTTGTTTTTAATTTTCAAATTATTTACTTTAAATTTATAATCATTAATTCTTTGAGCAATATAATTACTATCATTATTTATGCTAACAGTAACTTTATTTGGCCAAGAAACGGTTTTTAAATATTCATCATCATTACTTAATACTAATATTCCTCTTTCGTTCATTCCATCTAAAATTTCTAACTTTGCTTTTAAAATATTTTCTTTAGATCCTAAGTTACCAATATGAGATGTGCCAATATTAGTTATAACTGATATAGTTGGTTTAGCTATTTTAGAAAGTAATGATATTTCACCGAAATGATTCATACCCATTTCTAATACACAAGCTGTTTCATCTTTTAAATTTAGCAAAGTAAAGGGAAGACCAATATGATTATTATAATTTTTTATTGGTGTTAATACTTTATATTTTTTGCTTAAAATTTCTGCTATCATTTCCCTAGTAGTAGTTTTACCAACGCTACCAGTTATAGCTACGACAGGAATATTATACATTTCTCTTTTATAAGTAGCTAGTATTTGTATACATTTAATTGTATCAGGAACAACAACAATGGTTTTGTCTAAATACTCGGTAATTTCATCAGGATTACAATCTAATATACAAGCTTTAGCACCTTTTGCAAAAGCATCCTTATAAAATTTATTGCCATCAAAATTAGCTCCTTTTATGCCTAAATAAATGTCTCCTTCTTTTAAATCCCTTGTATCTTTAGAAAAACTTAAACATTCTAAAGATTCATCACCAGATATTAATTTGCCGTTACATTTTTCTAAGACATCTTTAATAGTTATATTTATCATATAATCACCAATTATCATTTTAGCATAAAAAATAAAAAAAGTAATTTTTAATCTTTTTTAACTGTTTTAAAAATCATGGTATAATTTTATTGGAAAAGAAGATGTATTTATATGAACGAAATTACTCCTCTACAAATAAAAGAAATATGTTCTTATATTAATGACCAATATGATATGTTTTTTTCTAAACAATCAGGAGAGATAGGTGCTGATATTTTTCATGAAGGATATTGTTTTTATTATGCCGAACTTTTAAAAAAATTATTTTCAGATGGTGATATGATATATAATGATTTTCATTTTTTATTTAGAAAAGATAATAATTGTTTTGGAGCAAGAGGAAATTATTCAATAGTGGATTTTGATACCGGTTCAGATCCACCAACATTTTTTGTTTTGGATGAAATGTTTTTAGAAACAGGAGTTCCGTCTAAATATTATCTTTTTAAAAAAGACAATCAAGTTGAAGATTTTTTTAGAAGAAAAAAGGGCGAGAATGAAAAAATAGAATCAATAATTAATTTCCTTGCTACTAAAACAGTAGAAAAGTTTCCCTTTTTAGTAAATCAAGGATCAATTAAAAAATAAAAAATCGTAATATTATTACGATTTTTGTTTTTATTGGAGCAGATAACGGGAATCGGACCCGCATCCTAAGCTTGGGAAGCTTATATTCTACCATTGAACTATATCTGCAACTAAAATTCACAAT
>Ga0116162_10002332_pt1 | contig 11886 bp, 7 predicted proteins | sample AD_UKC105_MetaG_FD_89875 | JGI IMG/M metagenome (GOLD analysis project Ga0116162, IMG submission 89875) | Active sludge microbial communities of municipal wastewater-treating anaerobic digesters from Hong Kong - AD_UKC105_MetaG | ecosystem: Engineered > Bioreactor > Anaerobic > Digestate... | reverse complement strand
GTCGACGATCTTATTGCCGAGCATCTGGTACCCGCCGCAGATTCCGAGCACCGGCGTTCCGGCGGCGCATTGTTTTTTGATTGCGCTTTCGAGCCCGCTCTGCCGCAGCCACAGCAGGTCGCCAATCGTATTCTTCGTTCCGGGCAGGACAATCATGTCCGGCGCGCCCAGCTCGGAAAGCTTGCGCACATAACGCACACCCACGCCGCGCGTTGCCTCCAGCGCGGCAAAATCGGTAAAATTCGAAAGATGCGGCAGCCGGACGACCGCAATATCGATCAGAGTATGCTCGTATTTCCGTTCGAGCCGTTCGGAGAGGCTGTCCTCGTCGTCGATATCGATTTTCAGGTACGGCAAAACGCCGGCGACTGGCTTTTTTGTCAGCTCTTCGAGCATGACGAGTCCGGGTTTCAACAATTCGACGTCGCCGCGGAACTTGTTGATCACCGTCGCCTTGACGAACGCTTTTTCATCGTCGTCGAGCAGCGCGATGGTCCCGTAAAGCTGTGCGAACACGCCGCCGCGGTCGATATCCCCGACCAGCAGCACCGGAGCTTTCGCCATGCGCGCCATACCCATGTTGACGATGTCGTCCGTTTTCAGGTTGATTTCGGCGGGGCTGCCCGCGCCTTCGATCACGATCACGTCGTATTGCGAAGCCAGCGATTCGTAGGCGCGAAGGATGTCGGGGACCAACTGCTTTTTCATGGCAAAATACGCGCCCGCGTCGTAGTTGCCGCGCACCTCGCCGTTTACGATCACCTGGGACCCGACGTCCGTCACCGGTTTGAGCAAAATCGGGTTCATCCGCACGTCCGGCTCGATTCCGCAGGCTTCGGCCTGCACGACCTGCGCGCGCCCCATCTCAAGTCCGTCGCGGGTGATAAACGAATTGAGCGCCATGTTCTGGCTCTTAAACGGCGCGACCGAGAGCCCTTCCTGCCGGAACGCGGCGCACAAGCCCGCGCAGAGCAGGCTCTTGCCCGCGTTGGACATCGTCCCCTGCACCATGATCGCCTTGCTCATGCGTTCATCGCCTCCCGGATTGCCGAAAGCAGTATTTCGTTTTCATCGGGCGTTTTCAGGCCGATCCGAATGAACCGCTCGTCCAGGCCGCGGTAATTCGAACAGTCCCGCACGAGAATGCCGTTCTCCTTCAATCGCCGATACAACGGCGCATCGCTTTCGATCAATAGAAAATTCGCGTCGGACGGATAGACGCGCAGCCCGGCGCTTGCAAGGCGCGAGGCAAGTTTGGCGCGCTCTGTCCGAACAGACGCCCTTGTGTTCTGCGACCAGCCCGGCTCGCAGGACAGCGCGGCGATCCCGGCAGTCTGCGCGACGGAGGACACGCTCCAGTCCTGCGCAATTTGATCGATCGACTCCAGCCGCCCTTCGTCGCCGCAGACGAGGTACCCGAGCCGGACGCCCGCCATGGCGTAAAGCTTGGTGAACGATTTGAGTACCATGACGTTCGGATCACGTTGCGTCAGTGGGATTGCCGACGAACCGGATGTAAACGGCAGAAAGCTTTCGTCGATCAACAGCGCTGCCCCGGTCGTCGCGCAACGCCCTGCAAGCAATTCGACGATGCTCGGATCAACCAGCGTGCCGTTGGGGTTGTTTGGATTACACAGAAACGCCAGGTCCGTTCCGTCCGGTATCGCTTTAATCGCGTCTTCCGTTACGGCAAACGCGTTCTCGCGCGCAAGCGGTATTTGCACGACGCGGCCGCCGGTTTGCTCAACAGAGCGCGCATATTCGGAAAACGTCGGCGCGAACACGGCCGCCAATTTCGGGCGCAGCGCAAAGCATGTCCGAAGGATCAGGTCGGCCGCGCCGTTTCCGCAGAGAATGCGGTTTTCCGGCACGCGCTCGCTCCGCGCTATGTCCGCGACAAGCGCCCGACAGAACGGGTCGGGATATGCGGCGAACGAATCGACATTCTCCGCAATCGCGGCTTTGACGGCCTGCGGCATGCCGAACGGATTCAGATTGACGGAAAAATCCAGCCGAATTTCGTCGTTGCCGTAAATATCCCCGCCGTGCTCATAGGCTCGCAAGGACGATCACCCCCCGAAGCAGGATTATGAAAAACAGCATCAGCCAGGACGCTGCGTACAAAAGCCGATGCATGCGGCGGATATCCTCCGGCTCGATCAGGCGGAGATCGTCCCCGATAAACGGCTTTTTGACCGGTTTACCGAAATAGCATGCGTCGCCCGCCAGCCGGACGCGGAGCGCGCCCGCCGCAACGGACTCCGTCTGCGCGGAGTTGGGGCTTTTGTGCTTCCGGCGGTCCCGCTTCCAGATGAAGACGGCGTGCTTTGCGTCCAGTCCGCAGAGCTTGCTTCCCGCGATCATGAGAAGCGCCGCAAGGCGCGACGGAACGAAATTAACCGCGTCGTCCAGCCGCGCCGCCGCGCGCCCGAAGTCGAGATATCGCTCGCTGCGATACCCGATCATGGAGTCCATGGTGTTGACCGTCTTGTAAAAGCAGCCCAGAACGCCGCCGCCGAGCAGGATATACAGCATCGGCGCGATCACTCCGTCCGACGCGTTTTCCGCAACGGTTTCCACCGCCGCGCGTGCAACGCCCTGTTCGTTCAGCGCGTCCGTATCGCGCCCGACGATGCGGGAGACGGCTTTGCGCGCCGCGGGGAGGTCGCCGCTTTTCAAAGCCCGGTATACAAGGTCGCTTTCGACGCGCAGGCTCTTTATCGCCAGCAATTGCCAGATCAAAAGGCTCTCCAGGCACAGGTACGCCCATGGCGACAGCTTCCAGCTCAGCAATATGACCGCAAGCGGCAGGCCGGTCGCGATCGTCAGCACGCAGACGACGAGCAGGACGCCGCCCGCCCGCTTGTTTTTAAGGGGATAGAACAGACGCTCGAACCTGGCGACGAGCCAGCCGAAAAAACGGACGACGTGCGGCCAGCCCTGCGGGTCGCCGACGAGCAGGTCCAAGAGAAAACCGATCAAAATTGCAGCCGCGCTATAGACGAGCATACCGAACCGCCCTTTCTGTAAAGAGGCCTCCTCGCGCTGCCCGTCCGCGAAAAGGAAGCAGGCGCACGCCCGCAAGCGCAAAAATGCGTTTTCTCAAATCGTTTCCTCCGGAACAAATAAAAAACTCCGGCGTCTCTTAGCAGATGCGGAGTGGTGGGAAACCGAAACAGGCCGTTCGTTACACAGCGGTTCTCCGTCGTTCGCAGAGACGCCAATTATAAAGAACCGCAAGTATTCTGGCTCAAGCCTCGATTGCCGTTTGCGCCTTCCCGACGAATCAGTGGCGCATGCAAACGGCTCGGCTTTTACAGCGGCGGGACCGCACGGGAATTCCACCCGTTTCCATGCCGGTTCTCCAATAGCACGTGTCATCAGTATAGCAAGGCGCGCCTTGCATGTAAAGCGATATAAAACAAACGAGACCGCGAAAGGTGATGGTCCTGTTTTAGCGTTGTTTGTAGTTTATATTCATGCTACACTAATATTTAATGCATAATCGGTGCAAAAGCCATGCCTATTTTCTTTAATTTATTATTCAATAATGAGACGATGAGGAAAACTGATGAAAAAATGGATTGCATGTACCCTGATAGTATTTAGCTTTATCCTTGCCGGCTGCGCGAAGAGCGCGCCCGCTTCGGAGCAGACTTCGTCCACCGTGACGCCAACGCCTGTCCCAACTTCGACTTCGACTTGCGACACGAACGCCGCGCCGCATACGTTGCGCGTGGTGATCGACGGCGCGGTGAATGAGGTTTCCGGATGCCTGATCGACCAGGAATACTATTTCACGCAAGACGTTATTCAGTCATTGCTTGGATTTGCCGATACCTCATCGCCCGTCAGTATTGACGGCGCACTCAACTATCGGCTGAGCGACACGGCAGCGACGTTAGACCTTTCCTCCTACGAATACGATTCGGCGCTGGACGCCATCTATATATGGACCTCGCTGCCATCGGAAGACGCAGGAAACGATACGGAATCCGAAGAATTGCTGCAGGCAGAGCAACTGGGGCTGGGAGTAGCTTCGGACGACGTCATCACATTTTCCGAATTTTTAATGATGCTGGACCGTACCGTGGAAATCTGCGATTGTACGAAACTGGCCGAGTGGCAGGAAATGCTGCCCGAGGCACGCGCTTCCAGCAACGAAATGACGCGCTGCGACGGGTTTATGGCCGTTCTCTATGCGGCGGAAGCGCTTGGCGGGGAGTACCTTACGTACAATGCCGACTGGCTGACGCTTGCCATGAGCATTAACGAAAGCTGGGGAATGGATACGGACATGTTTCCCGGCAGCACGGAGGGCGTTCAGGTAGGCGACGATTCCGAAGAACCGAGGGACGCGGTTTGCTACTTTTATGCGGTGGGCAGGCAATCCCTGACCACAGGGAACCTGCTGTTCGATTACGATGAAGAGCAGGACACGATGCATCCTTATGATCCGCTGACGGTGCGAGACGCGTTGCTTGCCGCCGTCCGGCTTTACGACTCTTCCGCAAACTATGTTTCGCTGTCGGACGAGGGTGCGGCAGATTACGACAAAAGCATTATCACCGACGAACTTCTCCAAAAGGCAAACGCCTTGCCGGCCGCCACGGCGGATGACCACCCGTACTGGACGGGATTTGTTTACGGCTCGGGCAGGCTAAACGATCTGTTCAGCGCTTTTAACGAATATGACATTCGAAATATGGCAAACTGGGGTTTCAACTATGTGCGGCTCATCATCGACTATCGCGACATTTTCAACGACGATGCATCCGAAGTAAACCTGCTCGCCTTGCAACGGCTCGACCGCGTGATCAGCTACGGCATGGAATATAACGTACACGTTGACGTCCTGCTTGAATCGTTGCCAGGATGGTGGCAGGAAATGCAGAGCGATTTTTCATACATTGGTTCGCTGGACATCTTTGCCAATCCCGAACACCAGCAGCAGACGCGCGACATCTGGCAACTGATTGCAAAGCGCTATCGGGATATCCCCAGCAGCGCGCTGTCTTTTTTGCCGATGAATGATGTGAAGAACTCGACGAAATCTTCCGGGATGGATATCATTCAGGAAGCGGAGTATTCATCGAAAGATATCGACGATTTCCTGCTGTCTCTTGTCGATACGATTCAGTCCGAAAGTCCGGACCGTTTGATTAATTTCGAGGGCAATAGCGCGTGGGATAGCACTTACGACTCTTCGGAAAAAGCCGCCTTGAGAAAAGGCGCGCTGATCAATGCAGATTATGGTGCCTACCTCTTTACCCTCTGGTCCTGGAACGAGTCCGATACGTCCGACCGGACCTATTCGTATTTCATGCCGGATTGGCCGACCACACTGTATTACACGCAGACGGAGATCACCGGCGGTAACTATTGGAAGGAAAGCGAACGGAATGCGCCTCTCACGTTCGACGGGGAATTGCCGGCGGATACTACGGTTGAATTCTATGTTTCGGAGGTCCAGGGGAACGGAAGCTTTGTGGCTACTGCGGATGGAGAAGAGATTTTCCGCCTGGAACTCGACCCGCAAATCGGTCAGGACGGATGCGTTTCTGAAAGCGACGGCATCTATTATTATGAAACGGATCCGGCTTTCTCCTGTGTGGCTCCGTATGCGAAAAGTGAGAAACTAATTTCTTTTACTTTGCCGGAAACTGCGGAGAACCTTGAGCTTTCGTTTGAGGGCGATCATGCAGGCCTGGTCGTCTGGAGCCAGATAAACGTAACGTTGCCGGACAGCTATGCCGTCGATCGCTGGTGGGTGGAATCAAGTTATGACGCCTATCGAAACGGAACGGAAGCCGGCACGTTTTTGCGTAAAACATCTACGGTTCTTATCATTCCAAACAGCACATATGAAGGCGACTGCCAAAGGCACGATATCATCATTACGATTCATCCGGATATTACGTTTACCACCGCCATGATTAAGGAAAAGGCGGATAAACAAACCCTAACCGATTGGGTCGATGCCCGCTTGACGTTATATGATTCTACGCAGCTTTTTCTCAACATCGGATCCGCTGATTTCAACGGAGCGGTCGGGGATCTGGCCGCAGCCTACTACGACGACCTCCTTTCTGTACTGAAAGAGCGGAACATCAGTTGGCTGAGCGGCGATTTTTACGACATTGCCTCGGACCTCGGTTCCACTTATGCCGGTGACGAGCTGGTGGAATATGATAATTATGCCGGATTGGACGTTAAAATGCTGGAAGTGTTTCAGAAGTACCAGTAACGCGATGATTCGCGCGGTTTTGCAAGGCGTCACGTCAACTGTTCGAAAGCGAACGGCTGTAATGAAATTCGGCGCGGACCGAAAGTCAAAATACTCACACTGGCAAAAATAGCAAGGAGCTCCAAACGGAACTCCTTGTTATTTGGTGCGAGTAAGGTTCGATCGTTATTTTCTCCATGCCGACCGTGAAAAGACAATCAGAATCGGGTAGATTTCAAGGCGGCCAAGGAGCATATTTACAGACAGCAGCATTTTGGAAAACGCGGAATATGCCGAATAATTGCCCGTGGGCCCCACGAGGCCGATTCCGGGACCGATGTTGTTGAAACAGGCGATTTCCGCGGCGAGATTCGTTGTAAAATCGAATCCGTCGAGCGAGAGCAGCAGCGTTGAAACGCATATGATCAGGATATAGCTGATAAAATAAACGCGTGTGGAATCCAGCGTTTCGTTTTCGACAATCGCTCCGTCCAATCGCACGACGCGCACGGCGCGGGGCGAGATGACGTGGCGGATCTCCTGATAGAAAGATTTTACTAAAAGGATCAGCCGTGAAATCTTTAGCCCGCCGCCGGTGCTGCCGGCACATGCGCCTATGAGCATGAGCATCACCAAAAGATGCTGTGAAAACGCCGGCCAGCGCTGCGCGAAATCGGCGGTGGCGTAACCTGTCGTAGTCAGAATGGACGAAACCTGGAAAAACGCGTGCCGCAGTGAAACGCCGAAGTTCTGATAAAGAGAGAAAACGTTGATCGTTATCGCGGCGGTCGAAAGCACGACGATCGTCACATACCATTGCAACTCCTCACTTTTCAGCGCTTCTTTGGCGTGCCGGATCAACAGGCAATAGTATATGTTGAAATTCACGCCGAAGAGCAGCATGAAGATACCGAGGACGATTTCGATATAAGCGCTGTCGTAAGAGGCGATGCCCGCGTTTTTGACGGAGAAACCGCCCGTGCCCGCCGCGCCGAACGCATGGCAGACGGAATCGAACAAAGACATCCCACCCAGCCGCAAAAGGACGATCAGGATCACCGTAAGGACGGAATATACGCCGTAGAGTATTTTCGCCGTCGCCCGGACACGCGGCACCAGCTTGCCTACGACCGGACCCGGGACCTCCGCACGGAGCAGATGCAACGACCGGTTGCCGGCAAGCGGCGCGATCGCCAGGACGAACACGAGCACGCCCATGCCGCCGACCCAGTGCGAAAAGCTGCGCCAGAACAGAATGCATTTTGGCAGAGATTCCACGTCCGACAGGATAGAAGCCCCCGTGGTCGTAAAGCCGGACGTAATTTCAAAGATGCAGTCCCAGATCGTCTGGAAGGATCCGCTGAAATAAAACGGAAGCGCGCCGAAAATCGACAGCGCAGCCCACGAAGCCGCGACGATAAAGCAGCCGTCCCGCGCAAAAATCGCCGTGTTCCGCGGGCGCCGGATTACCAAAGCCGCCCCGAGAAGCAGCAACAGCAGCATCGGAAGCAGGAAATACCGATAGGACTCTTCGCGATAGACGATCCCAATCAGCAGGGAAGGCATCATCAGCATGGCCTCGGCAATCAGTACCCAGCCGAGGATGTAGGCGATCATTCTCCTGTTCATACGTTCCCCTGAAGAATGTCCGCGAGCCGGATCAGCCGCTGTCCTGCGGTGACGACCAGCACGCTGTCGTCCTGCTGAATCACGTCGTCGCCGTTCGGAATAATTGTCTTTCCTTGGCGGACGATGCAGGCGATCAGGATATTCGGCCGGATCGGCAGCGTCTTTAACGGCATGTCGCAGTAAGCGGCGGATGCCGCGCGGAATTCCATTACTTCAACCCGACCGCCTACGATCTGGTAAAGCGCGAGGATGTCTTCGCGGTCGCGGCCGGCGGAGAGTGCGCGCGCGAAGCGAAGGATCTGACTTGTCGTAATCCGTTTGGGCGAGATGATGCTTTCGAGTCCGCCGTCGTGAATCAGAGAGACGAGGTTGTCGTTGTTGACCTTCGCAATGACCTTCGGCACACGGAGGTGATGCGCATAAATGGAGGACAGGATATTGCCTTCGTCCAGCCCCGTCAGCGCGACGAACGCATCCTGCCGGTTTAATCCTTCTTCCATCAGCAGTTCGTGATTGGAAGCGTCCCCCTGCAGTACGTTCGCTTTCGGCAGTAGCGACGCGAGCTCGACGGCGCGCGCGGCGTCCTTTTCAATGATTTTCACATGGATTTTGTCTTTGGCAAGCTGTGTGGCAAGATAATAAGAAATGCGGCCGCCGCCGATGATCAGAACGTTCTGCACGCGCTCCGTCAAGAGGCCCAGCTTTCGAAAAGCGGCCACGATCTGTTCTGGTGCGCCGGTAAAATAGAGTGTATCGTCGGCCGCAATCCGGTAGTTGCCGGAAGGTATCACGACGTTGTCCCCGTGTTCAACCACACAGATGAGCACTTTGATACCGGTCTTGTGCGGAAGATCGGAAAGGATGGTTCCGCACAGCCCGTTACTTTCCGTAACATGGTACGAAACCAGCTCGACCCGCCCGCGTGCAAAAATCTCCACTTTCGTTGCGGAAGGAAAGCGGAGGATACGTGTGATTTCTTCCGCGGCGGCCAACTCCGGATTGACGGCCATGGAAAGGCCAAGGCACTCCTTCAGGAAAAAAAGCTGATCGTAGTATTCTGGACTCCGAACCCGGGCGATGGTGTGCTTTGCGCCGAGCTGATGCGCCGTGAGGCAGCAGAGCATATTGGTCTCATCGCTTGCGGTCAGCGCGATCAACAAATCGGCGTCTTTCGCTCCGGCGGATTCCAATACGGGATAAGCCGCGCCGTTGCCAACGATGCCGATGATGTCGAGCGTGGTGCGTGCCTGTTCCACGACGCGGCTGCTTCTATCGACAATTGTAACATCGTACTCTTCCAGCAAAAGCTGCTGCGCCAGCGACTGACCGACTTTCCCGCCGCCGACTATGATCGTTTTTATGAATGATGCCTCCAGCAAGAACATAACGAAGAATGTCTTTACCATACCAGCATTGTGGCCGTTCTGCAATGCCGGCTTGAAGGAGACGACCTGTTTTTCATACGTCTGTTCCTTATAAAATGCTCTTAGGATCAAGCGGAAAAAACACTAAACAAAGGGATTTTGGCATAAGGAAGCAGTATTCGTGTCGAAATGCCAATGGAACAACAGAACGCCTGCTTATTTTGGCAGGCTGTCTGAAAAAACAGTACAACAAACAGACGCGACCATTGCAGACATCATTCCATAGCTTCTTGATGGTCGCCGGCCATAAGCGGGACGCGCCAGTGTACACAAAGTGAAGGACTGAAAAAGCTTCGCAAAGATGTCAGCTTTGATTTTTACCTTCGCTTACTCCCGCTAAAAATCGCTGCGCGAGCGCGCTCATGATATCCGGGGATTCGTCGAAGCCGCTTGTCACCCAAAGCGAGAGCAGCGAACAGATCGTCGCGGCGATAAAGCGGGTCGCATATTTTTCCAGCCCCGGTTCGTCTGTGTTCGTGATTTGCCGGAAGTCCAGAAACGATTCGATATTTTGCGTGATCACCGCTTCGATCATGAAAAAAAGGTCGTTTTCAGACACAAGGATCAAAAAGTCACTGCTTTGCAGCATGTATTCGAAAAAGGTCTTCAGCTGTATCCGCACGTCGTCCTCTTTAAAATAATCCGAAAAATAGAGACGCACCATATGGTCCAGATGAAACTTCAAGATGTCGTCCTTCTGTTCGAAATTTCTGTAATATGTTTGCCGTACGATCTGCGCTTCCTGGCAGATCTGCGTGATACTGATATCCGTGTATGGATATTTGCGCAACAGCACCAGCAGAGCGTCCCGAATCCTTTCGCGGGATTCCAGCGCCTGCTGATTTTCATTTGTCGCATACATGTTACAAAACCCCCTGTTTGTCTAACTTGTCAGCAAAGCCTTGAATTCATAAATCTTTGCAATATAATATCATACAAGATGAAATGTAACAAGTGTAACATGAAACGGTTGTATCATGTTTATTCAAATCCTTATGAGGGAGCGTGACGTATGGATCGTCATTTTGATGTAATTGTCGTTGGCGCAGGGCCGGGCGGCAGCGCAGCGGCGGCGCTTTTGGCCAATGCAGGTAAAAAAGTCCTGCTGATCGATAAAAACAAATCTGCAGGCGGGCGTATGCTGACCATTCATGACAAAGAGGGCTTTCACTATGAGCTGTTTCCGATCAACGGCTGTCCGGCGGACGGATCCCGCATGGACGAAGTGTTGAAAAGAATCGGAAAGGAAAACGCCGTCGAGCGGATCGACCCCGGAAAGCTGGGGCTGAAAGACATTCTGTATCTGCAGGATGAAAAGGGAGAACTGCGCTCCTTTGAAATGCACGGAAAGAGTATCTCCATGCTGCGGGCCATGCGGATTTCTCCGTTTAATCCGCTGCAGTTGCCGGGAATCATGCGGATGAACAGGTTCGTAAAAGCGATCATGAAGATGCCCGAGACGGAGATCGAGGCGCTGTCCATGACGCCCGCAACGGAATTTGTCGACAGTTACGGTCCGTTTCCGGGGATGTTTCGTACGCAGTTTCTGCATCAGTGCGAGGGCGCGTTCGAGATGACCTGCGAGCGGGTGCCCGCGTCCGAGATCGTCCGTTTTTTCCGCCAGTCGATGCATCTGGGTACGGGCCGCTATTACGAATACGGCATCGGCCGCGTCTTTGAGGTCTATGCCGAAACGGTCGCGGAGTTCGGCGGGACGGTGCTGTTCAACACGCGGGTAAAACGCATAGACGTAGAAGACGGTGCGGCAGTAGGGGTCACACTGGGGAACGGGGACGCTTACACCGCGGACCTGGTCGTCAGCGACGCGGGGATCCGCCAGACTGTGTTTCATCTGGTAGGAAAGGATCGGTTCGAATCTGCGTATACCGAGCGCATCAGAGCCCTGGTCCCGAATCTGGCCTGCGTCGGCTACCGGTGGTTCCTTGACGCACCCGTCCTCAAGAGCCCGATGACGGTGATCTTTTCCGACGGCGGTTTGGATACCTATGAGGAATTCAAGGCAAAGGCAGACGGTGCGGGCGGCGCATTCAACAATTACGTATATTTCGGGACGACCTCATTGTATCGCAACACGGCGCCGGAAGGAAAGCAGCTGGCCTACGCCGTGATGTCTTGCTATCCTGATCCAGAGATGAACATTCAGCCCTACCTCGACCATGTGGAACGGACCGTCCGGAAAATTCAGCCGGATCTGTTCGAGCACATCTATAAGACGGAGCATATGACGCCCGCACAATGCGCGGCCGTCGGAACGGACAAAATGAGACCGAGGCTCGGCGGTGAGGCATACGGCGTGGCCAACGCAATCGACCAGTCCGGCGCACAGCGGCCCGGCCCGAAATCTCCCGTCAAAAATCTGTATTACGTTGGAAACGACGCGGGCGGTTTCGGCCTCGGCACGCAGCAGGCCGTCGATTCCGCAGTGAACGTCGTCCAAATGATTTTAGGACAATAAAGATATCGACTTGCGTATTTTGACGAGGAAGGGGAATAAAATGTCGAAATTTCAGCAGATTCCATATAACCCGGATAAACTTGAAAGCTTTGAACGCGAATGGTTGTGCCACAAGGGCGTCAGCGAGTGGT
>Ga0116162_10002327_pt1 | contig 11902 bp, 14 predicted proteins | sample AD_UKC105_MetaG_FD_89875 | JGI IMG/M metagenome (GOLD analysis project Ga0116162, IMG submission 89875) | Active sludge microbial communities of municipal wastewater-treating anaerobic digesters from Hong Kong - AD_UKC105_MetaG | ecosystem: Engineered > Bioreactor > Anaerobic > Digestate... | reverse complement strand
GCTCCGGCGGCCGCGCCCTTCACCCGGAGAAACAAAACCACAGGCAGGCGGCATGACAATAACCAACCGATCGTAGCTTAACTTCGCCGCAAAGCTGGCCGAAGAACCGAGACCACCTCTAATCGCTAAATGCGGCAAGGCCGGTGCGCGATTTCGATTTCATACTTAGAACCGCGCTCAGATTTCTGAAAATCCTTATAATCTCTGGGCCTAAGGCCGGTTAGAGAGCCAAAGAGCGATGCTCAAATTAGCCTTTGCCGACCGTCTTGCCCATCTCCAAAATAAAGGAAGGGGCTGTCCTAGATAACCGAGAAAGGTTATCACTATGGACATGCGAAAAAGTCGAATAAGCTCATATAAACAGGATCGATTAATCGAACATTTTGTGTCGGGATCAACTGCCCGTACAGCAGCAAAACTTGTTAATGTTAACAAGACGACTGCTGCCTATTATTTTCACCGTCTCCGGGAAATTATTGCCCTTGAATGCAATAACGAGGCTTTGCTTTCAGGGGAGTTTGAAGTCGATGAAAGCTACTTTGGCGGCACGCGCAAGGGCAAACGGGGGCGTGGTGCCGCTGGTAAAGTGCCAGTGTTTGGAATCCTCAAACGCGGCGGCAAGGTTTACACACAGATCATTCCAGATGCGGGGAGCAAGACCTTGATGCCCATCATCCGAGATAAAATCCAGCCCGATAGCATCGTTTATTCCGATTGCTGGCGCGGCTATAATGTGCTGGCTGTATCTGGCGGTTGTGATTGATCTGTATTCACGGCGCGTGGTGGGGTGGTCGATGCAATCACGGATGCAGATGGATCTGGTATTGAGTGCTCTGTTGATGGCGGTATGGCGCAGGAAACCAAAGCAGCAAGTCATCATTCATTCCGATCAGGGCAGTCAGTTCACCGGTCATGAGTGGCAGGCTTTTCTTGATAAGCATAATTTGGAAATGAGCATGAGCCGCAAAGGGAATTGCTACGATAACGCTGTGGCGGAAAGTTTTTTCCAGCTTTTAAAACGAGAGCGTATCCGGCGTAAAACCTATGCTACGCGCAAAGATGCCCGCGATGATGTGTTTGATATATCGAATTTTTCTACAATCCGAAAAGAAAGCATGGTAATAACGGATTGCTGTCACCAATCGATTTTGAAAAACAGCAAAAATGGAAAAATCGAGGTGTCTAGATCCATAGGGGCGATTCACTACTTCCCTTCGAGCGGATGTTCGAACACTCTTGAAACTGTTTAATTACAACGGTTCCAGCGCATTGGAACTCAAGCGGCCGGTGCTAAAACTCGTCTTTGCAGAGCGTCTTGTATATGATCGGAAAACCGGGTTTCGAACACCGAATTTATCCAGCCCGTTCAAGGCTCTAAGGGATATTTCCGGCACTAAATGGGAAATGGCGCGCCCGAGAAGATTCGAACTCCTGACCTCCTGATCCGTAGTCAGGCGCTCTATCCAGCTGAGCTACGGGCGCATCCCTTGAAAAGTCGGCAGACCATAGACGAATTTATTTTTTTTTGCAAGTCTGTCTTTAGTAATTTTGCATTTCAATATTTTTACACTGTAAAACTCATCTTATAACAAGGGTTTCACTTGACTCTCTGTATAATAATGGTGATGTTTGGGCATAGTTTAAGGATGATGCACCTGAAGTGCTTGCTGGGCGTGTTCAATGTAAGAAGAATTTGTTTAGATCATGATTACACCCTCTCCGATTTTTTTAAAACCGATTGTCGTTGTGGCTGCGTTGCTGGTTCTCATCCCGGCGCAGGCTGTAGCGAAGCAAAAAGAGTCCCTGCCCTCGTTGGTTATTACCAACGAGCCTTTGCCGAAAAATTTGCAACGTCAAATTTACAGCAGACCTGCGCAGGTGCGCACAATCAAGCCGCAGGAAGTTTTAAGTGATTCATACTTCAAGCCCTCACAGACTCTGGTTGGGCGTAAAATTGGAAATATTACCAGTGAACTGGCGCGTATCCAAAACTCTGTTGCAGGCTTGTCCGGGAATTTGAATGGGCTGGAGCGCGTGAATGAAGAGCGCGCGGCGGAATATTACGCGAATATCGCGACAATTAATACACAATTGCAATCCGGTACAACGCCTGGTAATCCCCGCCTCGTAAAGCGTCTGGATGATGCTGAAGGTCAGCTTGAAACTCTTTCCAGCAGTATGGCCAAGTTGAATGGAATGGCTGTCGAAACATCAAATATAGCTTCGGAAGCTTCTTTTCTTCTGGAGGAAGCACGCGCAGCCTACAGCCTGTCGGGGGCTATCGAAGAAGACCATGTGCACCTTGCCCAGGTTGAGGATGCTATTAATAACACGCTGATCCTGATTGAGAGGGTTTTGAATACCATCAGTGATGACATGACCCGCACGAGCACCTATTTAAGCTCTGAGCGTGAAAATTTGCGTCTTTTGGGGTTGGCCGTTGCTAATGGTGAGTTTTATGGCCGCAGTTTGGCTAAACGGCCTTTTTCCGGTGTATCGGCTTATGATGCTACACTGGTGCCCAGTACAACGTCTGCGGACCCTGTGGCTCCTGCGGCCAGCCTTTCTTCAGGCCCGCGGCCTCTGGCCAAGATCAAGTTTGATCGTCCTGACGTTGCTTATGAAGAGCCTATTTATCTGGCTATTAACGAAGCTCTCAAGCGTTATCCTAACGCGCGCTTTGATCTGGTCGCTGTGACGCCTATGCAAGGTAATGCCGCACAGATTGCCATAGAGAGCACGAAAGCGCGGCGCAATGCTGAAAAAGTCCTGCGGACATTGACACAAATGGGCCTGCCGCATGAGCGTATTGACTTGTCCTATAATAAGAGTGCGCAGGCCGTGACCAATGAGGTTCACCTGTTTGTAAAATAGTTGTCTCTGCATTTATGCCTACGGCAGGCAAGGAATGCTTGATGTTGCGGCGTTAATTTTTAGGATGCAGAGTTATCATGTCCCATATTGAACTTGAACTTGAGTCCATTTCTGTACGCCTTGCCGAAACGCAAGCCGAGATGGAGGCCGCACAGGCCTTGCGCTATACAGTCTTTTATGAAGAATATGATGCAATTCCTACTGCAGAAATGGTCGCCGATCGCCGAGATTTCGATGAATATGATGCTTATGCAGACCATTTGATTGTTATTGATTCTTCCGGGGCCAGTGACAAGATCGTCGGAACATACCGCATGTTGCAACGCTCGGGTGCAGATCAGGTCGGGCAATTTTACTCTTCCAGTGAATATGATCTTTCCCCTTTGCTTAAGTGTGGTTCGACTTTGCTGGAACTTGGACGTTCATGTGTTTTACCGGATTATCGTACACGCCCTATTTTGCAGCTGCTCTGGCAGGGAATTGCCGATTATATCAGCGAGTATGATATTGAGCTGATGTTCGGCTGCGCGAGCCTGCACAGCACAGATATTAAGAGCATATCCAAGCCGCTTTCATATTTACATCACTATCACCTTGCGCCGGAAACTATTCGCCCGCGAGCGCTGAAGGGGCAGTATATTAATATGGATATTATTCCACAGGAAGACATTAATGCGCGCAGAGTCTTTGCCGAATTACCCCCGCTTATCAAGGGGTATTTGCGTGCAGGGTCATGCATCGGAGACGGTGCGGTGATCGACGAGCAATTCAACACCACCGATGTTTTCGTCGTCGTACAGACGCATTTGCTGGCAGATCGCTATCGCAAGCATTACGAACGTAAAATTCAAAAAACTATTCCCGGCAGTGATGACGCTGAAAATAATGTGCATGAACTTTCCGCTTTTAAAAAGACGAAAGAATCATGAACCTCACATTCGCGTCCCTAAAGCTTTTTGGTTTTGCTCTGCTCTGCGCTCTAGTTGTGCCGCTTCAAGCACTTTTACTGCTAGTTTACAAAGGACGAGGGGCCTATATACTTCCGCATCTTTGGCACAAAGCTGTATGCGCTGTCTTTGGCATTCGCGTTCAAATGCAAGGTAAACCTTATACAGATTCTCAGGTCATTTATGTCAGCAATCATATCTCTTATCTCGACATTCCAGCGCTGGCTTCGGTGATTTGCTATGGCTCATTCGTGGCTAAAAAGGATGTCGCGAGTTGGCCGGTGTTTGGTTATTTATCAAAGCTTCAACAAACTGCTTTTGTGAGCCGCTCGCGTGAGGATGCCCGCAAGGGTGCCAATGCGCTTGCCGAGATGCTTAAAGACGGTAAAAATCTGATAATTTTCCCTGAAGGTACGTCTACCGACGGGCGGGAAGTTGTACCATTTAAATCCAGCCTGTTTTCGATCATGTTACAGAAAGATGCCCAAAACCTTGTTATTCAGCCCGTGAGCATTGAAGTTGTAAGTTCAAATGGCCGCGCCCCGAAAACACAGGAAGAGCGTGATCTGTACGCCTGGCACCGCGATATGGATACGGAGCTTCCCGAACATCTTTGGCGCTTTGCCAAGACGTCCGGCGCGGTTTTAAACATCAAATTTTACGATATTGTTCGGGCAAATGACTTTTCTGATCGAAAAACACTTGCCAAAGTATGTCATGAAACCGTATCCAAGGGTCTGAAACTTTCAAAAGCCGCATAATGAGGAGCGTATAAAATGGTCGAAATTCACCCCGAAGAAGTATCTCGTCTACAATCCTATCTCCAGGGAAAACTCAAAAATACCGGTTTTGCTCTTAAAATACGTGAGAAAGCTAGGGATTCCGTTGAAGTTTTGCTTAACGGTGAATTCATCGGGGTGATTTACAAAGACGAAGACGGCGACTTTAACTTTGACATGCCCATTCTTGAAATTGACCTACCGGGGGCAACCAGTTAAAAAAACTTGCGCAAAATAGCTGTTTTTAAAAGCGTTTGTTGCCAGCCTTAGCGCCAATTTGCTAAAATTAAAGGAGTGAGCAATTTGGGGCAGTAGCTTTGAGACTTCAGATAACCTTTTTAATTACCGGGTTTCTTTTGTGTATGCTGGGCATATCTTATGCGCAAGCTGCTGAGAGTCTGCGTTTTGACACCCCCCTCGCCTATAGCAGCAAAGAGAAGATAAAATCTTTTACTGTCAATGAGTTAAGCTCGCCATTGGAGAAATTCGATCTTGCGGGAACGGATCTTAATGGCGATGGCCTGCACGAATTTATTGTCCGTACGAAAATGTGTGAACGCGCTCCATTGTGTGATTATTTCATCCTTGGGGAAGCCAAAAACGGCATGATTAATTTAGGAAAAATTGAAGCAGCGTATATTTTATTGGGCAACGATTACGCTCACGGCGTACGTAATTTACTGGTTTTCGATAACCAAGAGAATGATTTTGACTTCCAACTTTATACCTGGGACCCTGAACAGTCTCTTTACAGGGAGGCCCGGTAATATGATTTCTTTTAGAAAATATTATTTTAGGACCTTTCAACCTGGCGCCTTTGCATATGCGGCTTTGTTCTTTTCAACGCTGTGGGCATACTCCGCGTCAGCCGCTTGCCTCCCCGGCTTGCCGTGCGAAACTAAGCCTAGCGCGGCGCAACTCCTTAATCCGGAGACCGGGCCGAACAGCAGTAAAGACTGGCCTGCCGTACGTTCATGGCCAGCCGGCCCTACTCGCCCTAATGCCTGTGATGCGAACTTTATGAACCAAATTTACGCAAAAGCCTTTATCGAGGCTGAGCGTGAAATGGTTATTACCAATGCAACCATCACCAAACCCGACAGCGTCCTGGAATATACCTGTTTTGATTATTTGGCCGCGCGAGTTGCCACGATTGCCGGGCCGATTTTCTCGGAAAGCACACGCTGGCACCCTGTTACGGTCAATATTATGGGCGAGAGTGTTACCATTGATGTGTTTTTAGGTAACACCCATCTCGATAGATCCATTGAAAACCTTGTCTTACAAGGTTTGGATAGATATGGCGAGAAGAGCTTCCCTTATGATTTTTTGGCCGGAGCGGCGGTTGGCGACAATCATGATTTCTCGCCTACAGTTGCGGGCGCGTCCGGGGTTTGTGACCATATGTACAATATGCATTATATCTCAAAATGTGAGGATTTTGGCCTGAATGTTCCGTTTATGACTTTTGAGAGCTATTTTTCGACGCCTGCGCTTCTAAACACTGACCCCAGAACCAAACCGAAAGCATGCCCCGGCACTCACCAAATTACGCCTATGCGCGTGGAAATAGCAAAAAACAAGGACTGGAGCTGGGCCGCCTTTGATAAGGTTGATACATTGTTACCTATACTTAAAGCACCGGCTTCCGGCAGCGGGTGCGCGAATGCAACCCCTATTCCTACTGGCGTAATGGTTAAGAAATCTACGTATGCACAGGATTTGGCAGGAAACCCTATTATGGGCGCCGCTCAATTTGAATATGAAGAAAAAGTCTGCACAAATCCTGCGTGTTACTTTGATAATAAAGACAATGCGAACCCGGCAGACGATGTTTGTAAGGCTGCTCCTTAGGGAGATTGGGTAACATTTTAAAAAGCTATTTGCCAGGAAACACTTCAATAGCGTACAATTATATAGGGTAGAGAGTGAATGATACGGTATATTCGACGCGATATGAAATTAGACATTAAACTGCTTAAGGTATTGTTTGCAGCGGCTTTAGCTGGTTTTATCAGCGTTTCTGCCGCGCAGGCGGCGGGGCTTTTTGCACCTGACCCATGTGATCCGGAATATTATGAATCGCTTAAATCGCGTGCGTGGCTGGAGGCGCAGCGTGAAATTACTCAAAATCAAAATCTGATTTTTAAGGCTGACAGTGTTTTGGAATATACTTGCTTTGACGGTTATTTGAAAGAATTGGCTGATCATGCTGGCCCTCCTGTCGCTGCAGGCAAGATGTTCACCGGAACAAACCGTTGGGGCGGTGTTCCAGGCAATATGAGCACTACACTTAGCCGACTTGTTGCAGCCCCTATGGATGCGTATGATACCGCTAATTTCAATCATACTCTTTTAGGCGGGCGAACCGGATCGGGCGTTAATTTACCTGCCAGCATAAGTCCAGGAAATTACACTTGTAACGTCATGGATCAGGTTTGGAAACAAGCTAAATGTATGGATTTCATTCATACAGCGGCTGAGGACGGTTTTTTTACCTTTGACCAATATCATGCCCAAGCAGACAAACGCTTTCTTCCAACGCGCTGCCCGAAGACCGCCAACTTTAAAGCAGAGCAGGATAAGGCCATTGAAACCGCTACAACACCCTGGACGGAAGATGATGTTATCACCTATTTCGGTCTTATTTTTCCTTCCGGAGGCTGTGGCTCTGCCAATGGGCAGTTTGCATCAAAGATCAAGACAGGTCTCGTGATCGAACGGACTTCCGGTGGCGTATCAAAATATAACGAATATGTCTGCGTTGTGCCTGGGTGTTACTATGAGCCTACAGGACAGAATTCGGGGAGTTGTAAAAATTAGAAATTAACTTCTTCGATGGGTTAATTTCTAATTCAGGAATTTAGAGAGTTCTTGTTTCAGGTTGTTTTTTTGCTTACCCGTCCGGGTTGCCGCATATTTCAAAACAACCTCCAGCGTCTTTTTACGATCGACCGTTTCATCGGCAATGTTTACACCTTCAGATTTTGGTGTTTGACCGGTTTGCTTTAGTGCCTTGCGCGCTTTTTCCAACAATTCAGGATATTCCTCTTCGAAATGCATACGCGTTTTTTGCAGCTGCTGCAGCGTATCTTCGCGCAGTTTCTTTGATTTTCTTTTACGATATATGCGTTTCATACAAAAACATCCCGGTTAGTTTTCAAGCCTTCCATGCAGTTAGGAATTGCCAAAAAGGGCTCCAGCCCTTATATCTTCACTCTAAACCAAAGATCCTAACCAAGTGTTACGATAACAGAAAATAAGTTAAGTTTTCATGGTACTTTCTCTTTACAGCTTTAGCATGCGCGCGGCGAAGCCTTTGATCACGGCGTATCTTAAAAGGCGTCAAAGGGCGGGTAAGGAAAGCTCTTCGCGCTTTGATGAGCGTTTGGGAGTGGTGCAATGCCCGCGCCCTAAGGGGCGCTTGATTTGGGTCCATGCGGCCAGTGTTGGTGAGGTGCAATCTGCTCTTATCCTTATTCACAAGCTTCTTGCGCTCTATGAGGGGGTGCAGGTTCTTGTTACTACAGGAACGCGAAGTTCGGCGAAAATGATGGAAACAGCGCTACCTGAAGGCGCGTTTCATCAATATTATCCGGTTGATAATCCTGAATGGGTGGAAGCCTTTTTAAACCATTGGTCGCCAGATTTAATATTATGGATGGAATCTGAGCTATGGCCGAATATGCTGCTGGCTATTCAAGCCCGTAAAATACCCGCTATTTTGATCAATGCACGGCTTTCTCCGCGTTCTTTTCGAATCTGGAAGCTTTTAAAGGGAGCAAGCCGTAAAATTTTACTCAGTTTTACGCTGATTTTATGCCAAACAGATAAAGATGAATCTTTTTATCGTCGTTTAGGCGCGCAAAACGTGCAGGTCAGTGATAATTTGAAATACAGCGCTGCTCCCCTGCCCTGTGATGAGGCCGCCTTAAAGGCCATCAATAGCGCGTTTATTAACCGACCATGCTGGGTTTATGCCAGTTCTCATGCCAGTGAAGAGAAAATAGCAGCACAAATTCACGCCCGCCTGAAAAACAGTATCCCCAACCTTCTTAGCATTATTATCCCCCGTCATCCTGAAAGGCGCATGGCCATTGCGCAAGATCTGGATGGGCTGGGGTTGAATATTGTTTTTCGTGGCGGGGATAAAACCCTGCCTGGTGATGATACGGATATTTATATTGCCGATACTATGGGCGAGCTTGGCCTGTTTTACCGCGCTTGCCCGGTGGCTGTTATTGGGCGCTCGTTTAGTGATGATGGCGGCGGCGGACATAACCCAATTGAAGCCGCCCAGCTTCATTGCGCTGTGCTTCACGGCCCTAACGTGCAAAATTTACAGGAAATCTTTGATGAAATGGATGCATATGGAGCGGCGATGCGCCTAAGCACGCCAGAAGAACTGGAAAGTCATTTATATGATTTGCTTACAAACGCGGAGAAAATTGAAGTCCTACAACAAAAAGCGTATGATTTTTCCCGGCGCAAGGAGCAAGTTCTCGAAACTGTTTTAGAGGCTTTGCGCCCTACCCTTGATACTCTTGAAATCGGCAGGAAGGCTGCATGACGCTGAAAACCCCGAGCTTTTGGTATCGCCCTGCAGGGAGCAAGCCTCCTGCGGTCGAACGGCTTTTGATTCCCGCGGCGGCCGTTTACAGGTTTTTGTACGATATACACCATATTATGAAACGGCCATATAAAGCCCGTGTGCCGGTCTTGTGCATCGGCAATCTCGTTGCGGGGGGAACAGGAAAAACACCCACAGCCATCGCCTTGCTCAAAACTCTGAAAGCCCATGGAATTGCCAAAAATCCGGCCTTTCTCATTCGCGGGTATGGCGGTGCGGAAATCGGGCCGATGCGTGTGGACCCAAAAATTCATACGGCCTGGGATGTTGGCGATGAAGCGCTCATTCTTGCACAACATGCACCGACTTATGTCGGCGGCGACCGGGCAGCCAGCGCACAAATGGCGTTGGAAAACGATGCAGATTTAATTATCATGGATGACGGATTGCAAAATCCGAGTATTCACAAAGACCTTCGGCTGGTGGTGGTCAATGGTGAAATGGGCTTTGGTAACAAACGCCTGCTACCTGCCGGACCAATGCGCCAGCCTCTGGATGAAAATTACTCAATGGCGGATGGCGTTATATTGATCGGCGAGGATCGCCGCAATGCTTTGCAAGGCTTACCTGATAGCATCCCGTTAATCCAGGCGCAACTTAAACCAAGCGCTTCTGCCCAAATTGATACACAAACGAAGTATCTGGCCTTTGCCGGGCTGGGATATCCGCAAAAATTCTTTTGTTATCTTAAAGGCACGCTGGGCATGAATGTTGTTTCCGAGAGTGCGTTTAGCGACCATCACCCTTATGAAATTTCAGACCTTAGAGCCTTGCACAAACAGGCAGAATCCTTAGGTGCACGCCTGATCACGACCGAGAAGGATTATCTGCGTCTGCCGCATATTGAAGGCGTTGCTGTTGAAACATTGCCTGTTGAGATGTGCTGGGATAATGAAAAGGCCCTCCTCCAACTGATTCAAAAACATCTGAAACCACAACTATGACGGATGATTTTCTGAAACAACTTCGTTACGCAGGCGAGGCTTTTGGACTTGCCGTTTTGTTTCTGGTGTTTCTAGTTTTGCCCGCCGAAACGGCATCAAATCTGGGCGGGTGGATCGGCCGGAGCATTGGGCCTAAACTAGCCGCATCCCGTAAAGTACGGCACAATCTGAACCGCGTTTTTTCTGATATTACCGAGACATGCAGCGATGAGATCATCGCCGGAATGTGGGAGCATTTAGGGCGTGTGATTGCCGAGTACCCTCATCTGGAAACTCTGGCTCTGGGCCATACCCAAATCATTGGGCAAGACAATTTACAAAACGCTTTGAATAATCCCAATGGAGCAATTTTCTTTGGTGCGCATTTAGGAAACTGGGAAATTAATGGCGCGGCAGTGCTGCTGCAAGCCGGACGAAAAGTGGCCCTAAGTTACCGCGCACCAAACAATCCGTGGAGCGATAAACTTTTGATGCGTGCGCGCACTCTTGGGGGGCGTTTACCTGCCTATTCCAAATCCCGTCAAGGTGGGAAAGCCATGATAGAGACAATCAAAAACGGCCGGACGCTAGGCATTTTGATCGATCAAAAATATAATCAGGGCGTTAGCGTTCCCTTCTTTGGCCTCGAGGCGATGACCAATCCGTTTTTTGTCCAGCTTGCGCAGAAATATGGCTGTGCGCTTGTGCCTATTCGCAACCGCCGCCTTGACGGCGCGAGCTTTAGCCTTAGTGTTTATGAACCTTTGACGGTGTTTGAAGATGATGGCAAGCCGCGCGCCATTGAGGATGTCATCAGAGATGCGCATACCGTGTTAGAGGAATTTATTCTTGAAACGCCGGAGCAATGGCTGTGGCTACATAGGCGGTGGAAGGATTCATAAAAATGGCTGATTATGATTACGACTATTTTGTAATTGGGGCAGGTTCCGGTGGGGTGCGCTCAGCACGCATCGCTGCCGGGCACGGCGCAAAGGTTGGGGTTGCAGAGAAATCGGCTCTTGGCGGAACTTGCGTTAATCTGGGCTGCATTCCGAAGAAGCTGTTTGCCTATGCCTCCGATTATACGGGGCATTTTGAAGATGCGCGGGGGTTTGGCTGGGACGCACCGGCAGAAAGCAGCTTTGATTGGCGGGCATTGATCAATAATAAAAATAATGAAATCAGTAGACTCAATGGGATTTATAAGAATTTACTTGAAAATTCCGGTGTGGAGATTTTAAGCGGACGCGCCCGCTTTATTGATGACCACACACTTGAAGTTGGCAAACGGCAGGTTAGCGCCGATAAAATTCTGATTGCCGTTGGCGGCCGCCCCCGCCTTCCCGATATTGAAGGCGGAGAATTGATGGCGACATCGGATGACGTTTTCTTCTGGCCGAAAATGCCTGAAAAGGTAGTCATTCAAGGTGGTGGTTACATTGCAGTGGAATTTGCACATATTCTGCACGGCATCGGTGCGCACGTTACCCTGCTTTACCGTGGAGAGCTGTTTTTGCGTGGTTTTGATCGCGATATTGCGCGCAGCCTGGCTGATGAGATGGCCAAGCAAGGCGTTGACCTGCGATTTAACTGCGATATTACGCGCGTCGAGCGTAAGGGAGAGAACGGCTTTATTGTTTATACAGAGGTGGTCTCGGTTCTTCGGCCAGCTTTGCGGCGAAGTTAAGCTACGATCGGTTGGTTATTGTCATGCCGCCTGCCTGTGGTTTTGTTTCTCCGGGTGAAGGG
>Ga0116162_10002322_pt1 | contig 11910 bp, 14 predicted proteins | sample AD_UKC105_MetaG_FD_89875 | JGI IMG/M metagenome (GOLD analysis project Ga0116162, IMG submission 89875) | Active sludge microbial communities of municipal wastewater-treating anaerobic digesters from Hong Kong - AD_UKC105_MetaG | ecosystem: Engineered > Bioreactor > Anaerobic > Digestate... | reverse complement strand
ATTATTTTTTAAACAATATTCTTTTATATCTTTAGCTAAATTAATCCAGTAATCATTTTTATGAGCAACATATATTTGTAAATATGCTTGATAATACTTAGGATACTTATTTTTTATATAAGCTAAAATAGTTTGTTTATAATTACCTCTTAAATTAAGATTTTCAAACCAATATTCATCAACATAATTCTTTGTAGATTCAATTATCTTCTTAAAATCAGTTATATAAGGAAATATTGGTGACATAAATAAAACTGTATATATACCATTTTCGTGCAAAACTTTTAAAGCTTCTATTCTATCCTTTATACTACTAGCATTATCCATATCAGATTTAAAACTTTCATCCAAAGTATTAATTGAAAAAGAAACAGTTAAATTTTTAAACTGTTTTAATAAATCCAAATCTCTTAATATTAAGTCTGACTTAGTAGATATTCCTACTTCACAATCTATATCTTTTAATTGTTCTAATATTTTTCTGGTTATTTTATATTTTTCTTCATATTTGTTATAACAATCCGTAACTGATGATAAAAAAACCATTTTACCTGTTAATTTCTTTTTATTAAGTGGTTTATCACATAATTTAACATCAATAAAAGAACCCCACTCTTCAGTGTGATTAGTAAATCTTTTCATAAATCTCGCATAACAATATTTACAGCCATGAGGACATCCTATATAAGGATTTATAACATAATCAGCAGATGGTAATTTAGATGGTGTTACATAATCATTAACAGCTATTTCTTTAAAAGTGATATTCTCCATATTAGCTCCTTACTTTAATAAAAAATATAATAAAACTACTATTCCAAGTACGATACGATACCAACCAAACATTTTAAAGTCGTTTTTCTTAATATATTTCATTAAAAACTTAATTACTAATAAAGAAACTAAAAATGCTACTAACATACCTAATATTAAGATTATTAATTCAGTTGATGTAAAAACTAAGCCAAATTTTATTAATTTTAATAAAGAAGCTCCAAACATTATAGGTATTGCCAAAAAGAAAGTATATTCCGCGGCTGCACTTCTATCCATTCCTAATATTAAGCCACCTAAGATAGTTGTTCCACTTCTAGAAGTACCAGGAATAAGCGATAACATTTGAATCATTCCTACTCCTAAAGCGGTTTTAACGTTAATACTTTGTAAATCTTTTATTTTCGGTTCTTTATTTTTATTTCTATTTTCAATTACTATAAACAATATTCCATAAAATATTAAAGCTACAGAAACAACAGTAGCAGTATAAAAATGACTATCAAAAAAATCATCAAATAATACACCAACTATTCCGGCGGGAATACAACCAATTAAAACCATTAACCATAATTTAAGAGTATTCTTTCTTTCTATCTTGTCTTTTTTAAAAGGGTTTAACTTTTTAAAATATAAAACTACTACAGCTAAGATAGCTCCTAGTTGAATTACAACTAAAAACATTTCTTTAAAAGTATCAGTAACATTTAAATGTAGAAATTCATTTATTAAGATCATATGTCCAGTAGAAGAAATAGGTAACCACTCTGTTACTCCTTCAACTATTCCCAATATTACTACCTTAATTATTTCTATTACATCTATTTCCATTTTCTACCTTCTAACTAGTAAAATTATATCATAGAAAATAAGAAGATTAATATTTTATCCTAAAAATAATTTTAAGCCTCTTTTTCCACCACTAACTCGCATTTTATTTAAGGCTTTAATTTCAATTTGTCTTACTCCTTCTCTAGTCAAGCTAAGCTCATCGCCTATTTCTTGTAAAGTCCTTGCATAAAAATATCGTTGAATTAATACATATCTTTGCTTTTCGGGTAATTTATCAAGTAATTCTTTTAGCAAAAATTTTAAGTCTCCGGAAATCAAACCTTCATCAAATAGTACATCATCTGTTTTCAAAAAATCTTCGAGTGTTAAACCTTCTCCATCTTCGGCATTGGGATCTAATAATGCTTGTAAACTTATATCATATACATAATTGCGTTTTTCTCTTCCCCAATTATATACATATGCCTTAAGTGCATTATCTATACACAAAACCATTAAAGTTGAAAATTTACCTTTTGTTTTAACATAATTATTTATTGCTCTTATTATTCCATAAGATCCAACACTTATTAAATCTTCAGTAGAAAAAGGAGGATTTAGCCACAATTTCAATCTAGCTATTCTTTGCAAAACCAATCTTAAATTGTGCTCTATAAGTTTATTTCTAGCTTCCTCATCGCCAGATTGAGCTAATATAATTAATTCCTCTGTCTCTTCTTTACTAAGCAAAGGTATTTGCCTTATTTCTTTTTCATATTTACTTAATTCCATTTAAATTCCCCTAAATAATGTTTTTTATTATACCATACAAAATAGTTGTTAGGGATTTTATTTCCTAACAATTATTTTTTTAATTTCTTTATTTAATATTTTCAAATCTTCATTAGAACATATAGCAAATTTCTTTTCCAATATATTATTAGGAATATTTAATTGCTTCAATTCTTCTCTGCTCATCCTTTGGGTGATTTTTTCTCCTTTAATACCTATTGCTTTTATTAATGATTCAACTAAGGCATTTTTAACTTTCTGGTTTCTATAAATAAACATAAATCTAAATATTAGAGTTGATAAATCATTTATTTCAGCTATATTTCTAGAAGTTATTTTTACCATAGCTGCCATGGATTTAGGTTTAGGTGAAAAAGCTTCTGGAGTTATTTCCATTATTTTTTCTAATTTAAAAAAACAATTAGTTAATAAACTTAGTCTATTTAAATTAAGACTATTTACACTTTTGGCATATTTGTTACCTATTATCATAATAATCTCCTCAAAATCACATTTTAATAATTTTTCCATAAAAGGATCTATAATACTAAATGGTAAAGAAGTAATTATTTTAGTACATTTAGGTATTAAAACATCTAAGACATTACCAAAAATAAGCTCAATATTAGAATTTTGGTTTTGTACCTTTTCTAAATATGGTTTTAATCTTTCATCGATTTCTATACAATATATTTTTTTAACTTTTGGAGCTATTAATTTAGTTATATTTCCTTTACCAGATCCAATTTCTACTACAATATCATCTTTTTTAAAATTAGCAGCTTCTAAAAAAGTATTGATGACTTTTTCATCAATTAAAAAATGTTGATCAAAATAATTAGTATCATTTTTAAAAGCCATAATTACCTCCTGGTTAGATAATACCTAAAAATATAGTTGCTACACCTATTAATATATGAGATATTGTAACGCCTAAAATGTTTTTGTCTTTATAATAGCAATAATTCCAGTATAAACCAATTATAAAAGTAAATACTAATGTTAGTGTATCCATATATATTATATGCAAAAGCGAAAATAATAATGAGGCTATAACTATTTTTAAAATATAATTCATTTTAAATTCATCTAAATACTTATTTAAAATTGATCTATATAATAGTTCTTGGATAGGGCATGATATAAGAATATAAAATAAATAAAATAATACTGATTCATTATTACTATATGTACTAAATCCTAAAAAATAATAAACTAAAGATAATAGTAAAATACTACTAGTAACTGGTAAAATCCTTTTTATACTTATTAAAGCATTCTTTTTGGTAATACCTAATTCTATATTATTTATTTTAAATAGTTTAGCTACTCCAAATGATAGTATCCCCATTATTACTAAGACATAAAAACGATATTTAAAATCTATTATATTAAAAACAATCAGTAATGGTATTAATATATAAGTTACTAAAGAAATTATTATAATTAATGCTTTCTTTCTCATAGTATCATCCTTCTTTATAACTATTTTATAGTACTTACTAGTTTTGTTTTACTTATTTTCTCGTACAACATTTTTTTACTAGTAAAAAAGTATTTAAATACTGATATTATATATACTAACAAAATAACACCTATAAAAAGAGCTCCAATAAACTCAACAATATTATTAGAAACATTTAAGTTATTTATACCAAAAGCTATTAAACTTGGTATGCCAAAATAGATAATAATAAATAATATATTACGATAAAAATAGCGGAATATATTATTTTCACCATTATCAGTAAGTATTTGAATATTCAAAAACTTTTCCCCTAAAGTTCTAGACTTTAAAAAAACAGGAATAATAAAATAATAAATAAGAATACCAAATATCATTAAATAAACATCATTAATAAATTTAGACAAACTCATAAATAAAATTATTTCTATTATCATCCAAATGAATAAGTCTAGTAAAAAAGCAGTAGTTCTTTTAAATCCCGTTATTTTTTTACCTTTTTCTCTTGCTACTAAATCTATCTTTTCCATTTTTGGTAATTTTTTAACTATTGGTTTAGCAATTAAATAGCCAAGAAGCCCTCCTAAAGTGTTTAGCATCAAATCATCTATATCAAATAATCTATACCCTCTTGGATAAATAAAATATAAACCACTTAATTGAGTTAGTTCAAAAAATAAACTTAGTAAAAAAATATATAGAATGGTTTTTTTTAAATCGCATTTAAAATAATATCTTAAATATATTCCAAAGGGTAAAGTTAAAAGGATATTATAAATTGGGACATAAAAACATGATTCTTTTAATGCTATCCAATAAGTATGAATATTGGTAATGTTAAACGAAGATTCTTTAATAAAATCAATTATAAATTTAAAAGGAATTAATTGCATTCTAGGTGTTGTAAGCATTGCTACTTCACTTATTTTTGGTAAAGGTAAGATAATTAAAAAATAAGCACACATTAAATATAAAACAAATGAATATACTAGAACAGTCTTCCAAAAAGATATTGATCCATACTTATGGTATTGAATTAATATAAAAGGCAAAGTTATTAAAAAAGCCACAAAAGGAAAAGCTACTAAAGTGATTTTTATTATATCTAGATAATTATTCATTATCAGCCCCTCCTTGTACTTACATAAATATTATACTACTGATACTTAAAAAAGCCAGCCTTTTAAGGCTAGCTTTTTCTTCTGAGCTTTTTAATTACAATATGTTGATGTGGTTATATAGCTTGTTACTCCTTCTTCCGATAACATATCACAAATGTTATCTTCAAAGGCACAACTACCGTCTTTATATTCTGCTAAAATCCAAGTGCCATATTTAGTAGTCCCTAAAGCACAAAAGTATTCTTCAGTATCATAACTAAGTTCACTGGATACAAATGGTAATCTTTTATCTACTAATTTATATACACTTATTTCATTAGTATTACCAGTTTTAGTTTCAGTTTTTTCATAACTTCCTACATAGCCATAAACTGAGTATGCCTCTAGTTCAGCATAATAAGCATTTTTGCCTAATGTAACAGCATCAGAATTCATTGTGTCTATTTCAGCTTTTGACGTCATTAAAGATAATAAATAGTAATCTGCTTCGCTTATTTTAGTTCCTACTGAATTAGTATAATATCCACCTACAAATATTGTCTTTTTTTCTTCTTCAGTAGAATTATAGCTTTTATATAACATGAACCCTAACCCTACCATGATAATTAAACAAAAAATATACCCAACAGCTACTAGTGTCTTTTTCATAACTCCAACTCCTTTTCAACCTCACTATATAACTATTGTTTTTAAAAGTAAATAGACATTTTGTAAACAAACATTTTGTTTACATTTAAAATGGACTAGTGAAAGTTAAACTAACTCCTGGCATGCCATCATAATAACTGGCAATTCTATTGGTATATTTAAATGTCCCTCCTAAAATAGTATGTCTACTTGAAGCGGATCCAAAGGAAGCACTTTTAGCTTTAGCTTTAGTAATTCTTGAACTTGTTGCATGTTGATAAGAAGCATTTATAGATAATCCTTCTGGTGAACCCCATAAATACATTCTCATAGTATTCTCTAAAGAAGATGAGGTACTATCTACAATATTCATTACTTGGCCTACACCATTTAAATTTCTAACCGTATTGCCTGAAGATGATGTATCATAGCTATAATTTATAGTATGACCATCATAAATTTGCTTAGCAACATAGGTACCACCAGAATTAAAATGCCAGTAAGCACCATTAGAAGATGTTATTTTAAAACCTATAATATCATAAAGTTTTACTGAAGGAATACGTTTCCATTCATTCTTAACATCTACTCGAGTAACTGAAACGCTAGCTCCATAATTAATTGTTAAAGTTAATTTTTTATAAGTTGTTTCATAATAAACGCAATTAGTTCCACAAGAAGATTTAGTTTCTATATTGCCATTATCATAATCTTCTTTGGATACTTCTATGTTACTAGTTTTTAAAACATTTCCTTTTTCATCTTTTTTATAAGTTGTCTTATAATACTTATCTATAGACCCTATCTTTTGGTAATCTTTGGCTAAAACAATTTTTAAATCACTGTCGGTAAATTTAGCAATAGCTTCTTTAGAATAATCATTTAATAAATAATTATAATCTTCTTTTGTTATCGCTACATTATTATCATTTACATAATAATTTTCCTGAGCTTCTACGTTAGAAATAATAAAAATACTACTAATAATTAATAAATTTAATATAATTTTTTTCATTTTTTTCTCCTCTCTTAAAAAAATATTAAATCAAACAAAAAAGTTAGACCACCTCGTTTCTAACTTTGTTAATACAAATAAAAAGCAATATTAACAAAGTATATGATGTTAATACTGCTTACATCCCATTAAGAATATCACTATTCCTTGTTATTGGCAAGTATCAGCCTAAATATTTTCCTAATTCATCAGGCACATATTCTTTTCTAGCTATATGAAGTATTTTGCTTTGATAAGCACTGTCTCCATCTAAAAAAGCTATGGCTGCTTGTGCTGTTGGGTCTTCATCTCCATCACTGGTATTATTACTAAATACAGATCTTCTATTTACAGGTAATACTTTATAATCTTGAATATATTCTCTAAACATTAAACGAATCCCCGTACGAATATAATTTTCGGGATCATATTCTCCAGCATATTTAACTGCGCAAGCTATTAGCATCCCAACATTTAAACAATCCATTAGTTCATAAACAAAATCATCATTAATTGCTGGAATATTATTTGCCATACCATAATTTGTCTCATCAATCATTTCGACAGCGATTTCTCTAGCCATGGTTTTAATAAGATAACATAATTTGTCGTAAGCATTTTCGACAGAAAGTCCTAAATCGTGCGGTTGGCAACAAGTTAAGATACCAATAAGGCAATTTATAGAACACTCTTTTTCGTCCACAATTCTTCCTTTTTTACAATTACTCATAAAAACATCTCCTTTAATTGATTATTTATTATACTCAAAATAAAATTTATTACAACAAATTTCTGATTTCTTATCTTAAATTAGCAAATTCTTCTTTTAAAGGGCCTTCGGCAAAAGTTCCTCTATTTAGTTCGTAATTATAAAATTCCTCAAATACTTCGGGCATATTATATTTTTCACTATACATTTTAGCTTTTAAAACAGCATCAAACTTATCTACTTGGTAAACAAATTTTGCTAAAGGAGTTTCTTTAGCTTCCTCTTCTTCCCATAATTCTAAGTAAGATGACAAAGAATCTGGCAATGATTTTAAAAATTCTATTGTTTTAGCTTTTTCATCTTTTTTTCTTTCTGCGTAATCTTCATCAACATCAGAAACATCACCCACTTTAGCTTCTCCTATATCGTGAATAAGACACATTTCCAATAATTTGCCAGGATCAAAACCTAATCCTTTTTCATAATTAAAAGTTAAAGCTAACATTTGTAATTGCATAGTATGATCTGATACTGATTCTAATCTTGGATCTGGTACTTTAGTTTGTTGCCAACCTGTTCTTTCTATTTTTTCCAATGCACAAACAGCATCATATATTTTTTTATAATTTTCCATATCTATCTCCTTAATCTATTAAAAAATGGAATTACTTCTTTTAAGTAAAATTCTTCATAATTTACATAATTGTTTTTTCTTTCTTTAATTAAATTTATTAATAAATCAATATAAGTATACCCTCTTTTTTTGTTATTTTCTATATAATAATCCAAATTAATATACTTTTTAGCCAATATATATTCATTGGCTCTTACTACATATTCATTAATCAATGTGGCTATCCCTTTATATGAAGATTCTAAACCATTTACTTTAGCTTCTTCTAAAAACTTATTAGTTACTTTAAACTTGTTTTTATATTTATCATATAAAGGGTTTACATAAGGATGAGAAAACTCATGGAACAAATTGAAAATAAAAGTTTCTTGGGAATAATATTCATTTTCCTTTAAATACATTCCTTTAATACAATATAAATCATCATTATTGCTTATCCCAAAAGCTCCAGCTATTAAAGGACTTAGAATTATGTTATAGCTACCCTTTTTATACCCATAAAATTCTTCTATATCTTGAACATTAAAATTAGATGGTAATTTAACTACATCTTTTAATGTTTTTTGATACATCTTATTATTAGATTCGAAAAACATATTATAATTTACTTCATTAGTAAATTTACTAATTAATTTATTAAATTCTATTCCATCTTTATTATCAGATATTCCTGTTCTAGTTTTTATATTATGATCAAATTCTTGATTTTTTATTTGATAATTATTATCTAATAATAAAGCTAAACTACTAGTGGAATCATAAAAACCTAAATATTCTTTTTCTAACCAATTAGACAATTCTTTAAATTCCTTGATTTTAAAAGTTTTTATTAAATTAGTAGTATATTCATTTTGAAAGGTAATTAACCATGGCTTTATATTCTTTTTACTAGCAGAATAAGCATATTGTAATCCATATAACAATTCTATTCTTGGATCAACGCTAAATTTAATATTAGCTTTTTTATAAATATTTCTGCCATCATTTCACTTTTAAACTTTCTATCATAACAAGATTTCTTAAATTTACTGTTTATTATTATCTTTTTTATTTTTTAATATCAAATATGTTATGCCAAACATAATCGTAAAAATAAAAACAAAACAAATAACCATTCTAATTAAAACTATTTTAGTAGGTAATGTTTCAAAACTATACCAGCTCATTAAATAAAAAGTTGTAAATGTTATTAATAATGAAATAATGCCTTCTACAATTCCTATAATTATTTTTTTCATATTTATCACCCAATAAAATTATATCATAGAAAAAAGATATTTAAATTTATTAAATATCTTTTTGATTTTTATAAATGAAATTTTATTTTTTTGGTCATTCCTTTAGCAACCATATTTCTTTTAGCTTCTTCTTCGGTATCAAAATAATAATTAAAAATATCTTTCACTGATTCAAAATCAAATCTTTTAATTGCTTGACGAATAGCTACTAAAACTTTACTTATGTTACCTCTAGACCTTTTTAATAAAAGTTCATACATTTCATCTGTTAGTAATTCAATTGGGAATCTTTTTTCATTAACAAGTTTATTAGCATTATAATGTGCAACATAAAGCTCAACTATTTTCTTTATTGTAGCTAAATCTTTACCATAATCAACTGAAACTAATGAGTACCCTTTATCAATTAATTCAGTATTACCCATTCCAGGCCATCCTTTTATTTTAGCCTCATATATAGATATATCAGATACAGCTAAAACTATTTGATCAAACAATTCAAAATAACCAGCTAATGTTTTTTGAGCAATAACACTATTGCAATCTGTTGAATCAAAATGATCAATTAAAAGTGATACTGATTTTGGTGTCAAAGCTTTCCTAAATTCATCTAATAATTGGTTACATATATCACCAGTTTTTAACTTTTGACTTAATTCTATATTTTGATAAAAATGATTATGAAAATAATTGTCAATTTCTCTAGTAAGACCATTAATTCTTTCATGTAATTTCAAAAATCTACTTTCATATATTTTGCCATGATATTTTTTTATATAACTAATTATATATCTTGCCATTTCTAACTCATAATAATGGCTAATAAACCAATCATCAAATCCTAGAAACTTACCAACAGCATCAAAATGGGTTAAAATTGCTGGAGCAGGAGTACCTATTGTTTCATATTCACGATAACTAAGTACTATACTTTTACCACCACCTCGTGGTCCGTATAAAATTGTTTTTTTAGATTTACCACTATCTATTTCCCTATTTATTCCCTTTACCGGTTCTTCAAAGAACTCATCTGATAAAATTATTTTTCTTGTTTCCATTATATTTACCTCCCTTACATTTATTTAATAGTATTCTATCTTTTTGCCCAAATATATAAAAATACTCCTTAGCTGTTTATTATAACAACAATCTATTGAATTTCAAATATTTTATTAAAAATTGTTTTATTAGTATTAACAATTATATTTTATATTTGGTGGTTTTAATATTCTTGCTATAGGGTTTTCTAAAACACTAAAATTTGATCCATATTTATCAGATTCTTCCCATGTCATATCAATACAAGATGAAATTCTACCATCTGGTAATATTTGAATATCACCTATTATTTCGTTACAAATAATTCCGGCATTCCTATATATAGAAAACTCTCTTCCATCAACTACTTCTTCAGTTGCCATACTTTGTCCTTTACCAACAAAGGAAAGCCAAGGGCCAGCACATGGTTTATATCTTTCTAAAAATAAAGATTCATTATCAGCAGTGTATCCATAGTCTCTCATTATTGCTCTATATTCTTCTACTCTTTTTCTAATTTCCCACATTTCGGTCAAATCATCTTCGTATCCAAACAATCTTTTTCTTTCTTGTCTGTGATAAAAATCATTAGAAACTTTTATTCTAAGAACTGCTCCTTTTTGGCTAGAAATTGCTACAAATTCTTCAAATTTACTTGCACATACAGACCCATTGGTGAAAAAGCTAATACTTTTCGGAGTATTACCTAAACTATATAATTGGTCTAGTAAATAAATTATTTTTTCAATATGTAATAATGGTTCGCCACCAGCTAAAAATAAACGTCCATGTATTTCAATTTGTGATAAAACAGCATTAATTACTTCTTTTGATATAACATTAGGCCTTCTATCGCCTCTAAGACAATGGGCACATTGAAAAGAACAGTTTTCAGTTATTACAAAACTAATAGTTCTATCAAAAGGAATAATTAATTTTTCTTTACTATATAGATAATCAATCGCCATATTTAAGTCCTTTTTTTAAATATGGTTAGTATTATAACATATTTATATTTAAATAAAAAAGATATAAATTTATATCTTTTTATTATTTTAATAAAACATACTTAGTAAGCCAAGTTTTAAATTCCGAAACGGAATTAAAATAAGCTGTATCTTCATCCGAACTAGCATCTAAATAAGCTACTATTTTACCTTTTTGATAGATAACTGCTGATGGACAATATTTAACATAAGAAGCTATATCAGTATCCTTTATCTCGGTAAATAACATTCTGTAAAAAGTCATTTCATAAGTATTAGAAAATTCTTCTATATTTTCACTAAAATCATAAGAAGTACTACAAGAAGCTTGATAAAGAAAAACAATAAATGATTTATCTTCTTCTTCTAAAATATTCAGTTCTCCACCATCTATATCTATTAATTCAGCTTTATCATAGTATTCATCATCTAAATAAAATGGTTCTATAGTTTTAGGAGAAATTAAAAACCAAATTAAAACTGCTATACCTATTAATATAATAGGAATTATTATAAACCATAATTTTTTCATTAACTTACCTTATTCATAATACTAAAATCAATATCATGATATGTTAATTTCCAAAAATCATAAGTAACTTTATCATCAGAAGTTTCTTTAATTACTAGATTATTTTCACCTTCATAGTACCAATAACCACCAACATTATATATTTTATTTTCATCCCAACCTAGATCTATTAACATCGTTTTCATCATTCCGGCGTAGCCACCACCACCACACATTAAGAAGATATTTT
>Ga0116162_10002310_pt1 | contig 11950 bp, 13 predicted proteins | sample AD_UKC105_MetaG_FD_89875 | JGI IMG/M metagenome (GOLD analysis project Ga0116162, IMG submission 89875) | Active sludge microbial communities of municipal wastewater-treating anaerobic digesters from Hong Kong - AD_UKC105_MetaG | ecosystem: Engineered > Bioreactor > Anaerobic > Digestate... | reverse complement strand
TCGGCGCGTGCAACTTTGACGCCATTGCGACCAGCGGCGACAGCAGCTGGATTATCCTCGGCGAAAAAATCGCGGAATATGCCTTCGCCGTGCTGCAGGGCCGCCCGCATTTTCATATCAGCCTCGTCATGCAGGTTTCGCCCAACTGCGACTGCCACCCGGATAACGACGTGCCCATCGTTCCGGACGTCGGCATGTTCGCCTCGTTCGACCCCGTTGCGCTTGACCAGGCCTGCGCGGACGCCTGCAACCGGCAGCCCGTCATGCCGAACAGCCAGCTGGCCGAGCACCTTGAAAACGGCGAATGCCATCACGACCACTTTGCCGACTCCGCGCCGGGTACGGACTGGTCGGCCGCTTTGAAGCACGCCGAGGAACTCGGCCTCGGCACGCGGCAATATGAGCTGATCACCGTGAAATAGAATAGGCTTCGCTCAAAAGGCGGGCGGCAACTGCCGCCCGCCTTTCACATTTCCGTCATTATGCGTTCGTCTCCGTCTCCAGCATGATCTGAAGGATTTCCGACTCGGTACCGCGCATGCCGTCCTTGGCCAGCCTTCCAACGTTACGTATCGTATTATCGACGCCCTTGACGACGATGCCGTCCCCGCTTAAAAATTCCTGCTTCTGCGTATACATGCGGTAACCGAGGATGCCTGCTTCCACGGCGGTCGCAATCTTCGCCGCACAGGAAGCCTTCGCCCCGTCGCACACCATTCCGCTGATAATCGCCAGCGCGTTGACCAGCGTATGCGCGACCGCATCATAGCTGCCGTCTTCAAGGTAGGCGATCCCCGCGCCTGCGCCGCAGCCCGCGCAGACGGCGCCGCAGAACGCCGAAAGCCTTCCGATGCCGGTCTTCTGATGGATTGTCACAAGGTCGGACACGATCAGCGCACGAATTGTCTCCTCCTCGGAATACCCCTTTTCGCGCGCCCAGACGACAACCGGGACCGAAGCCGTGATCCCCTGGTTGCCGGACCCGGAAACGATCGCGACCGGCATTTCCAGCCCGCTCATGCGCGCGTCCGATCCGGCTGCCGCGTATGCGCGCGCTTTCGTAACAAGGTCGTCGGCTCCGCTCAGCAGCACGCGCCCGATGTTTGCGCCGCAGCTGGTCGTCAGCCCGCGTTCGGCGATCGCCATGTTCAGCTCGATCTGACGCAGAATCACATCTTCGATTTTCGAGAGTGCGACCGTGTCCGCAAACTCCACGATATCGCGGACGTTCAGAATCTCCGGCGCTTTGGTTTCGCTGCCCGCATCGACGACCGGCAGATCGACGCTTACGGTTCCGTTCTTCTCCACATGGACGATATTCGTATGCGCCCCCGCGATGCGGACGCTTGCGCTGTCCTGCCCGCGCTCCCCTGTGACCGTAATGTCGAGCGTCAGTCCGCCTTCCTTGCAGTCGACCGTAATCGGCGTTTCGGACAGGTACGCTCCAATTTCCTCGCGCTGGGCGTCCGTTACCGAAGCGATGACCTCAAGCAGGCGGCTCGCGTCGCCCGCGACAACGCCCGCCGCGGCGGCCGCGGCAATCCCTTTGCGCCCGCCGGTCCCCGGAACGACGACGCTTTTCGCGTTTTTTAGAATGTTGCCGCTGACCGCGACGCGCATTCGCTCCGGCATACCGCCGAGCGCGTCGCGCATCGTCGCCGCCGCATACGCGATTGCGATCGGTTCCGTGCATCCCGTCGCCGGAATGAGTTCGTCCCGCAGGATCATACAGTAGGATTCCATCGTCTCCTGTGATAGCATTTTTGAATCGTTCTCCTTGCAAATTATATATTGATCGAATTCAGCACAAAAAGCGTTGATTTTTTCCCGAATGCTCCGCGTTTTCTTGACCATCCGGCGTTTTTTGTATCCTTTTTTATTTCAGGTACAATCCGACAAGCTGAAAATCCTTGTCGAACGACAGCGTATAGAGCACGTTGCCGTCCTCATGCGTGCAGAGCACCTGCGCAACGGCGTATTCCTCGCCGGTCGTGTTGTCCGAAGTGCCGGAAAGAACAACCTTTTTTATGCTCTCGAACGCGCCGACGCGCTCATACGTCGGCTCCCAGCTTTCCTCAAGCTGATCCGCCGTCACGGCGTCCCTGAGGTCTTCGCGCAGGTTGTCGATGATCGTATCGTATTCGCCGTCGCTTGCATACCCGACGATTTCCTCCGCACGCGCGGTCACCGCGTCCGCGTCAAATCCGTCCGGCAGCGGCGCCGAGCCGCACCCCGCCGCGAACGCGCAGACCATAATCGCCAGCAGTCCTGCACAAAACCGTTTTATTGTTTGTTTCATGCCATTCACCCCCCCTTGATATACTTGCAGTATAACATACAAATGTGTTATTCTTGATGCTGTATTTTAAGCGTTTACGAGGTGATTGCCATGCGAAAAGATGGAACGCGCGTAAAGGACGCCAACCCGATCTACACGGTCATGCCATATATTCTGAAATACCGGTATGACGCCATGAACATGATCGAAATCGACATACCGATCTCTCCTATGCAGGCCTATCTCAACGAAAAACGCAAGCAGGGTTATCGTTTTTCGCATCTGGGGCTTGTGCTCGCGGCATACGTGCGCACCGCGGCGGAGTTTCCCCTGCTCAACCGTTTTATCGCCAATAAGCGGATTTACCAACGCAACGAGTTTTCCGTTGCAATGGTCGTGCTCAAGCCCGGCGAGCTGGACGGCACAATGAACAAAATGTACTTCAAAATGGAAGACGATATCTTCGCCGTCCATGAGGTTATCGACCGCTACGTGTCGGAAAACCGCGGGCAGGGCGACACCAACGCAACCGACGACATCGTCCGCACGTTGCTCAACATTCCCGGTCTGGTCAATTTCGGCGTCGGGTTGTTCAAAGTGCTGGACCGCTTCGGCCTGCTGCCGAAAAGCCTGATCAAGGCAAGCCCGTTCCACACGAGCATGACGATCTCCAACCTCGCGAGCATCCGAACAAACCATATCTTCCACCATCTGTACGAATTCGGCACGACGAGCGTTCTGATCACGCTCGGCAACATGCGGGAAGTGCCCGTGCGCAAGGGTGAAGAAATCGTATTCGAGCGCAGCCTCCCGATGGGCATCGTCATGGACGAGCGCATCTGCTCCGGCAGCTACTTTGCAGCGGTCTTCCGCCGGTTTAAGCAGTATCTCACCAACCCCATGCTCCTCGAAGGGCCGCCGAAGGTGGTCAACACCATTCTGGATTAAACCGAATCCCACGCCCGGCGGTTTGTGCGGCATGCATGAACCGCCCGGTTTTTCGAAAAGTCCCTTCCATTGCCCAATGGCTCGATTGTAACATATAATCAGCAAAACGACACCCTGATAAGGAGGTTTTTTATGAATAAACGTATTGTAAAAACACCCGCGGCACCCGCCGCGATCGGCCCGTATTCCCAGGCCGTATCCGCAGGCGGTTTTCTGTATCTTTCCGGCATGCTTGCCATCGACCCCGCCACGGGCGAAATGGTCGGTTCGGATGCGCCCGCGCAGGCGCGGCAAATCATGCGGAATATTTCCGCACTCTTGGAAAGCCAGGGGCTTTCTACTGAAAACGTCGTAAAAACCACGGTGTTTTTAACTGACCTGAACGCGTTCGGCGCAGTAAACGCAGTCTATGGCGAAACGTTTTCCGTCGATCCGCCCGCGCGCTCCTGCGTCGAGGTCAGCCGCCTGCCAAAGGCTGCGCTTGTCGAAATCGAGTGCGTCGCCGTACTCTGACGCGTCGGGCGGTTTCCTGCAAAGTGTAGGAACCGTCCCGTGGATTTCATGCGGCCAGGCGGCACGTTTCCCCGTATCCTCCATTGCATGCCGCGATCGATCTGTGGTATGATCGATCAAATAAGGAGTTTTTATGCGTTTTACAGAGACATTTATCGAAACATTGAAGCGGCCGCACCTGTTTTTCGACGGCGCGTTGGGCACGCAGCTGCAAGAGGCGGGTTTGCCCGCCGGAGCCTCGCCCGACACTTGGAACATCACGCACCCGGACGTTGTGCGCGGCATCCATGCGGCGTATCTCGAGGCGGGCGCAAACGTCGTCACGACCAACACGTTCGGTTCCACCGCGCCGCGCCAGAAGCATGGACCGTACAAACCCGCGGAGCTTGCAGCGGCGGGCGTTCGCCTCGTTAAAGAGGCCGTCGCCGCGTTTGGCCAGCCGCGTTTTATCGCGCTGGATATCGGGCCGCTGGGCGAGTTTATCGAGCCGATGGGCGAACTGAGCGAAGAGGATGCCGTCGAGCTCTTCCGCGAGCCGATCGAAGCCGGCGTCGCGGAAGGCGCGGACTGCATCCTGATCGAAACCATGATCGACCTGACCGAGGCGCTTTGCGCCGTGCGCGCCGCAAAGAAGTACGGCGCCGGGCTGCCCGTCATCTGCACGCTTTCCTACGATCCGAACGGGCGCCTCATGACCGGCGCACCGCTGGAATCGGTCGTGGCCGGTCTGGAAGAGGCGGGCGTGGACGCCCTGGGCTGCAACTGCGGCGTCGGCCCGGAACAGCTCGTTACGCTGATGCCGCGTTTTACCGCCTGCGCGCATGTCCCGCTCGTCATGCAGCCAAACGCGGGCCTGCCGGAATACTGCGACGGAAAGACGGTCTATCTCGTCGGCGACGAAGCGTTCGCCGCACAGATGAAGCTGCTTGCGGACGGTGGGATCTGGGGCCTTGGCGGCTGCTGCGGAACGACGCCCGGGCATATTGCCGCGCTGATTCAGGCCGTTTCAAAAGCATAAAACCGCTTTGCCGTTCCTTGCAAAACGAATTTTGGAAAGTTGAGCCGATCGCCCGTGCGTGACTTGTTGGAGATTCTTAATACGATCCTTCCTCTGCTGATCTCGCTTGGGATCGGCTTTTTCGCCCGCAAAAAAAATATTCTTTCGCCGGAAGCAATCGAGGGCATGAAAACGTTCGCGCTGAAATTTGCGCTGCCCGCCATGCTGTTCGGCCTTTTTTTTACCGCGGAATATTCCATCAGCATACTGTTGTTTGCCGTTACGATGTTCGCCATGGGTTATCTGGGCCTCGGCCTTGGCTACGTTTTTTCCCGTCCCTTTGCCGCCCGCAGCCCCATGCTCCGGTTCATGACGGCGGGCTGGGAGGTCGGCCTGCTCGGTTACGGGCTCTATGGGCTACTTTTCGGCACGGAAAACCTGCGTTACATGGCGGTCATGGATTTCGGACAGGTGCTGTTCGTTTTCTCCGGCTTCATCACGGCGCTCAACGCCCGCAACGGGCAAAACCTGAAGGACTCGCTGAAGGGCCTGCTTTCAAATCCAATCCCGTGGGCTATGCTTGCAGGCGCCGCGCTCGCCATTGCGGGCGTGTCCAGGGCGCTGGAGCCGTCCGGCATAACCGCGCTTATTACGTCGGTGTGCGATTTTCTTTCCGCGCCGCTCTCCTGCCTGATTTTCGTGGTGGTCGGATACGGCATTGTCTTTACAAAGAAAAACCTCACGACGGCTGTCATATCCGCGGTGCTCCGCACGCTCGTTTGCGGAATCCTCTGCGTTCTGACGCTGTGGATCATCGGTTCGTTCGTAACGTTGTCCTTTCAGGCGCGCTGGGCGGTCATTCTGATCTTCCTGACGCCCGCACCGTTCATCCTTACGCTCTATGCCGCAAACGAGCAGGAGCGGGCGGATGTTTCCATGTCGCTTTCGGTGCAGACGATGGTAACGATCGTTGCGTTCATCATCATCGCCGTCGCGATACTCTGAGGGTTTGCATCAAAAACGGCGCCGCGGTCTTTTTCGACCGTGGCGCCGTTTTTTTTGAATTCCGAAACGATCTTGTGCGTTTCGCTTATCCGCCGAGCGCCTTTAACACAAACGCAACCCCGATGCCGAGATAATTGCCGACGGCATAGCCAAGGATGCCGCAGATCAGCCCGGGCAACACGACCTCGCGGTTCTTCAGCGCGTCCGCGGTCGGCGCGATAAACGCGGGGCCGTAAATGCCCGCCGTGGACGTAATCAAAGCGGTGTCCGCATCGATTCTGCAGACCTTCGCAAGAATCAGATGCAAAAGGATCGCCCCGAACTGTGCGAGGGCGAACATGCCCAGAAACATCATGGATTCCATACGGATCGCACCAAAATCGAACGACAGGCCGATCCCGAACGAAAACATGAGGATCAAATACTGCCCCGCCGAATACGAGCCGGGCGCGGTCCGTACTTTTTTGATAAACGAGAAGCCGATGCCGCAGCTTGTAACCACCAGCATGATGACGACGACGTTGAGTTCGCCCGTTATCAGCAGCGCAAGCCCGGCGGCGATTGCCAGCGAAAGCACGCCCAGCAGGACGATCGGAACGCGCCGCAGGATCGACCGGACAGAGAACGGCTCTTTTGCCGGGATGAAGTTTTCTTCCAGCCCCTGCATATAGGTTTCGCTGTCGCCGGACGTCACAATATCCCTTGCGTGCGCAAAGGGTTTTAGAAATTTTCTTGCGATTCCCGGCATGACGGAGATCAGCAGCAAAAAGTAGATCCCGCCGACCACAACGTCCGCGGCGTTCGCGAGCACGATGTGGGAATCGCTCACCGACAGCGCGGACCCGATCGCCATCAGATTCGGCGTCCCGCCCGTATACAGGCCGATGATCATGCCAGCGTACTTATACGCCTCCGGCAGCCGCGTCCGAAAAACCATATAAGCCGCGCCGGACACGATCGTCACCGACACAATCACAAGAAGAAACGAATTCAGCATGGGTTTTGCGAGTCGCTTCACGCTGGACAGGTCCGCGGAAAACAGGATCAGGGGTATGGCGATCGGGATAAGAACCTCAGAAATATCCATTGCAAGCGACGTATCCGGTATTACAAGGCTTAAAAGGAACCCGCACGCATAGCAGAGAAACACGGGGCCCAGTATGCCCAGCAGACGGACTCTTTTAGAAAGCGCCACCATCAGGCGCGGGCCTGCCAGCATAATAACAACGATCAGGACGTTCCAGACGATTTGCATGATTCCCTCCCGACGATTCGGATTGTAACGTGCCGCAAGCAGGCGACGCACGCAACGCTTCGATTATAACATGGCGGCAAACCGGGGGCAAACGGACGAGCATAGTAAATCGTACCGTGCCCGTCAGCATAACAAATACGCCGGCGGGTTACCCCGCCGGCGTGCAAACGTCTGTTTTTGTCGTTCAGTTCATCTCAATGCTGATTCCGCCGCTGACGCTGTTGAACCGGTAGTCTCCGCTGCCGTCTCCGCTGACGATTTTTTTATCGCTCAGCGTTCCCGGGAATTCGCAATTCAGCGAACCGCTCACCGTATCGAGTTTTGCGGTGAATCCGGCTCCTTCGGGCAGTATGACGGTGATTTTTCCGCTGACGCTGTCTCCGCTGATCGCGTCCGGAGCGGTCCGGCTTTCGATCTTTGCGCTGCCGGATACGGTCTCTACCTGCACGTCCCGGAAATCCCCCTCCACGCGCATGCTGCCGCTGACATTGTTTAATTCAATCTGATCCGCCGTGCAATTTTCACAATCGATACTCCCGCTGGTCGAGGAGAGCTCCAGTTCGTCGCACGTTAAGTCCACGCAGCTGATCTGGCCGGAAACGGAGTCGATTCCCGTTTTGTCTCCGCATACGCCGTTTACTTCGATCCTCGCGGACACGTTGTCGATATCCAGTTTGTCAAGCTGTCCGGCAAGCGACGCCGGAACTTCCACAACCAGCGCCTTTGAAGGCATATTGGAATCCACGCTGAACCAGTTGAAGATGTTGTCGACGTCCTCGCGGAACGAAATTTGCAAAACGCCGCTTGTCGAGAGCGAGTAACGCATTTTTTGCGCGTCGGTCAGCGTCCGGCTGGACGTTTCATAAAACGTGACGTCGTCTCCCGTGCCAACGCGGACGTCGATACTCCCGGAAACCCAGTCGATCTTGATTTCACGGACGTCCGCCGCGGGGACGGATGCCGTGTCCGTTACGCTCGATTCGCCGCCGTCGGTATTCACGCCCGACGACGTGATGACCGGCGAATCGTTGAAAAACCAGCTTCGTATGCCCGCGCTGTTCCAGCCAAGCCGCTGGAACAGGCTCTGGCCGAACAGCCCCGCCAACAGAACCGCAGTCAGTATGACCGCGATCACGAGGCCGACCACAATGCGAATGATGCCTGCTGTACGCATATGTTATGTTCCCCCCTACTGTTTGAGCATAAAGATGCCCTTGATCATAGAACTGACGGCGGCGGTAATCAGAAAGATCAGCCAGGTAATGTGCCATGCGCCCGTCATGAAGCTCACTACGATATAAACACAGACCGCAATCAGCCATACGGAGCCGATAATGGCGTCCACCGCCTTGTTTTTCTGCCTGCTGTTCTGCTTCCACTCCTTGAACTCTTCGACCATGGTGTCGTCCGCTTTCACGTATTTTTCACGCGTTGCGCCGTTGTAGATCAAAAGCCCGGTAGCCATCGCCACGAACACGAACAGCAGCATTAAGCCCACCGTATTTTCCAGCAAAATCACCGGCACGGGACTGAGGATATAGAGCGCCACTGCAATCGAAATAAACAAAGCGTTGCGTTTCCTGCTGCTCTGGTTGAGTTCAACTCTGCCTTCGCTCAGCCCCGCGATCAGGCTGTCCACATCGCCAATGCTCGCCACGGCAATGTTATAGGCCGCTTCCTCGCTTTTTCCTTGGCTGATCAGGTCGTTATACTTATCCATAAGGTTCTGGAACATTTCCTCTTTGAGCTCGACCGCGCGCACCGTCTGGGGCGCGTCTGCAAAGAGCGAGTCGATATAATTCCTTAATTTTTCGTTCATATGGATTCCCCTTCTCCTTCCGACAAAAGCTTGTCGATGATGGCTTCCGCCGTTTTCCAATCTTTTTTACGCAACCGATATGATTCTCTTCCCAAGTCCGTAATGGAATAATATTTACGTCGCGCGCCGGTCGTTTCGTCCCCCCAGTACGAGACGATGCATCCGGAATCTTCAAGCCGCCGAAACGCCGTATACAGCGTTGCTTCCTTCAGCTCAAAGCGCCCTTCGGTCATATTGAGAATCGCCTTGTTGACCATGTATCCATAGCCGTCGTGCTTCATCAGCTGCGCCAGTATGATTGTTTCCGTATTCCCACGAATCAATTCCGATGCAACGGACATGGCGCACCTCCTTCACGTTTGCGGGTATATCTTAACGCAATATACCTCATCTGTCAAGGTATATCACGAAATAAATATCATTCGTTTCGCGGAATAGCAAAATGCCCCGCGGTCGAGCACGGGGCGTTGTCGAAATGCTTGTATCGTTCTCTATTTTTCCAAAAGCGTGCAGCGCGTTCCGTCGTCGTCCTGTTCGACGGAATACAGCTTATAAAGCGTAGGGTCGATGCTCGACTCCGCCATGATCCGTTTTGCGCGATCAATCTGTTCGTTTGCAACGCGCAGCGACATCCCGCAGCTGGCCGAAATCGCCCGGAGCGTCGGCATAACGGCGGCGTCGACTTCCTTGAGTAATCTCTGCGCGGCGATGGCCGCATGCGGCGAATCGAACGCAAACAGACCGTACGAACGCTTCGTCAAAGGGTGATTACCTTGTCGGCGCGCTGCATCGCGCTGATAATGTCGTACATATTGCTTGCGATCCCGATTTTCAGTTGGTCGGCAATTTTGTAATAGTTCAGGCAGGTCCCGCAAACGAGAACATTCGTGCCTTTGTCGATCAGTATTTGCAGGTTTTCAATCACCTGCGCCTCGTCGCCGGCGGGCAGTTTGACGCCGCTGTTCATAAACAGCATGCTGGCCGGAACATCGTCGCTCTGCGCAAACGTATAGATTGCCATCTTCAGCAAATTGTAGCCAAGCTCGCGTTCCCCGTTCCCGACCGTGTCTTTGCCGATAAATACCGCATATCCGTTTCCGTTGGAAGCACGCGGAGCAACCGGCGCCTCTCCGGGTTTGGCCTCGCCGGTGAAATGCACATAAAATCCGCCTTCCGCGGCACCGGATTGAACGTTCACATTCATCGAGTTGCCAAGCCGTGTAAGGTTCTCCACGGCCGCCTGATTATCGACCAGCACGGTTAAATCGCTGCTGCCGCCATCCAGCGCTTTTTTCGCAAGAATCACCGGCTGCGGGCACGCTTTGCCTTTTGCGTCAATCTGCATGAATTTCATCCCTTTCCTTTTGTTTCACTCCTTATTCTAGCAGAAGATAACGTATTTGCAACATTTGATTTCAGCTGCGCAATAGAAAAAGCGCCCTTGCATGATGCAAAGGCGCTTGAGCCGATACGGTTAGAGTAAGTTCAGCCCGGAATCCGGATCGAACAGGTGCGACAGTTCCCCGTCGAACGTAAAATGCACCTGATCGCCAAATCTGAAACCAAGGCGTTTTTCGGCTGGCAGGTCCACCGTGGCAATCCGCAGGACGCAGTCCTTGCCGCTCGCGGTAACGTGGACATACAATTCGCTGCCCATCATTTCGGAAACGTCGACCTTCGCCGGGATCGCGCCCTTATGGCTGCTGTCGACCAGCACCACGTGCTCCGGACGAATGCCGAGCACGACCTTCATCGGCTGGACACCCTTCGCCTTCAGCGCGCTCTGGATCTCATTCGGAAGCTCGATGACCGCGTCTTCGAGGTGCACGACATATTTGCCGCCCGACATAGTGAGTTCCGCATCGAAGAAGTTCATCTGCGGCGTGCCGATAAATCCCGCGACAAACAGGTTCGACGGATGGTCGAACACTTCCTGCGGCGTGCCGATTTGCTGGATGAAACCGTCTTTCATGATAACGATTCGATCGCCCAGCGTCATGGCTTCCGTCTGGTCGTGGGTAACATAAACGAACGTGGTATTGACTTTCTGGCGGAGTTTGATGAGCTCCGCGCGCATCTGGTTACGGAGTTTTGCGTCGAGGTTCGAGAGCGGTTCATCCATGAGGAAGACCTGCGGCTTACGAACGATCGCACGGCCGATAGCGACACGCTGGCGCTGGCCGCCGGAAAGCGCCTTCGGCTTTCTCTGGAGATATTCGGTGATGCCGAGGATCTCCGCCGCCTCTTTTACCTTTTCGTCGATCTCCGCCTTCGGCGTCTTGCGCAGTTTCAGTCCGAACGCCATGTTTTCGTACACGGTCATATGCGGATACAGCGCGTAGTTCTGGAAAACCATCGCGATGTCGCGGTCTTTCGGCGCGACGTCGTTGACGAGTCGGTCGCCGATGTAGAGTTCACCTTCGGTGATCTCCTCCAGGCCGGCGATCATGCGCAGAGTCGTCGACTTGCCGCAGCCGGAAGGCCCGACAAGCACGATAAACTCTTTGTCCGCGATATCAAGATTGAATTCCTGAACCGCGACCACGTTTTTGTCGTAGATTTTCTTGATGTTCTTGAGTGTTACGTTTGCCATTTCTTTTCGGCTCTATTGGGCGCAACAACCGTTAACCGCCCAACTCGCGATCGCCCGCATACGTGACGAACGCCTTACGACAGGTCTCCACACTGCCGCACCGCAAGCCATGCGGAATGGGTATCCCTCCTTTTATACAGCGTCGCGGAAAATAAGAAGTGGAGTAAAAACCGCGCGCCTGAATACAAAGTTCGGTTGCATATATTATGGCAGATTACCGGCAAAAAGGCAATAGCGGCGTTTCGAAAGTCAAAGCCACATATAAAGGTGATTATGCATTCCTGCAATTGCGGTATTCACGCCTGATTCGCCGGCAGAAAGTTGTCTTCCTCCCCAGCACCGGAGGGACGACTTCTCCATTGTGTAACAGGTCATTTGACGATGCAGATTGCCGCATGCCGATTTGTGTTGACTTTTATACCCGCATGTGTTATATTATTTTTTGCACGCCGAAAGGCGCCGTCGCGGGGTAGAGCAGTTGGTAGCTCGTCGGGCTCATAACCCGGAGGTCGTAGGTTCAAGTCCTTCCCCCGCAACCAATT
>Ga0116162_10002309_pt1 | contig 11951 bp, 10 predicted proteins | sample AD_UKC105_MetaG_FD_89875 | JGI IMG/M metagenome (GOLD analysis project Ga0116162, IMG submission 89875) | Active sludge microbial communities of municipal wastewater-treating anaerobic digesters from Hong Kong - AD_UKC105_MetaG | ecosystem: Engineered > Bioreactor > Anaerobic > Digestate... | reverse complement strand
TATTCCCTGCCGGAGCGATTCCTTTTAAGCCTTTCTACAATTGAGCCAAGAAAGAATATTGAATTGCTGTTGAAAGCATACGCCAACCTGCTAGACGAAAAGATTAAGCTGCCACCACTGGTCCTTGCAGGAAGAAATGGATGGCTGATGGAGAAGAAAATAAACACAATTGATGATTCGATAAAGGACAGGATCATTTTTACCGGGTTTATTGAAGAACAGGACATTGCAACATTATACTCCATGGCAGAATGTTTTATCTTTCCATCAAAATATGAAGGATTTGGAATGCCTCCATTGGAGGCACAGGCAGCAGGTGTTGCCAGAATTATTACTTCAGATACACCGGCACTTAGAGAAGTGATGGCAGATACGGCCACTTATTTTATCAATGAGGATGCCCGGAATCTGCAGAATGTATTAGCGAAGTATCGAGAGATTACTCCAACGACAAAACAGCAACGAGAGGAGAATCTGAACCGGTTTTCCTGGAGAGAATCGGCAGGTAATCTACGCGCCTGGATGGAATTGAGCTATGAACCTCCAAAACACCGCATAAAGGAACTTGTTCGAAGCATAATACCAAGACAGTGGATTAATCGACGTAACCAGCTAAGAGATCAAAAAGCATTAAGGAAAACAGCAGAAATGATTTCGCAGTGGTCAGCACAACAGACTACAGCACCTGGATTAACACAAGGTGTTAATCTATATGGTGATGGAGCATCCCCGACGGGATTGGGACAAAGTGTTCGATTAATAGAAAATCTTCTATATCGCTCGCAGATGAAATACCATTATTATGCCTTTCCGCTGGAGGGAGAATTTCGTAAAACCAATTATAAAGTAAATCTGTTTCATATTCAGCCGGCGAAATGGCCGGAGTTTGTTAAGACATTTCCCAAAGAATGTCTGATAGGACATTATAATATTGCATATTGGCTATGGGAGACTCCGTGTTTTCCAAAAGAATGGATCAGTGCCCTGGAATGCTTTGATGAAATATGGGTACCTTCCGAATATATTGCTGATGCAATCAAAAAGGTAACAGAGAAACCTGTCACGGTAATCCCATATGGTATGGAGATGGATGAGATTACGAATGTAAATGAGATTCGTAAAAACTACAATATTCCAAAGGATGCGATTACGTATCTAATCATGTATGATAGTTTAAGCGGATTGGAACGAAAGAACCCACAGGCAGCATTACAGGCTTTCTGCGGCGCATTTCCAAAGGAAAGAGAGAATGTCTGGATTATCTTGAAAGGAAAACATATGAGTGTTCGAAACAGATCGCATATTCAGACAATTATTAAGAATTATCAGAATCAGATCTGGATTGAGAATACGCTGGAAGAAAGTGCTGTCATGGAACTTCTTGCAATGAGTGATGTTCTGATTTCGCTACATCATGCGGAAGGATTTGGACTGCCATTGGCTGAAGCGATGTTTCAGAGAACCGCAGTGGTTGCGACAGGATGGTCCGGTAACATGGAGTTTATGAAAGAATCCAATAGCTGTCTTGTCCCGTATTCCATGACAACCTTAAAAAAGGATGCCGGACCGTACCCAAAAGGGACGGAATGGGCCAAACCGGATGTGGAGGCGGCGGCCAGGTGGATTCGTAATCTTGCAGATCAGCCGCAATGCTTACAGGATAGAAAGAACAGGGCAGGCAAAGAAATCAGAGAATTGCTATCCGTTGACGCAATGACACAGCGGATATCGAAACGTTTGGGAGAAATATTCCAAATGGAGGAGTAAATGAAAAAAATTGCAATAATCAATCAGCGATATGGCAAGGAAGTGATTGGCGGATCTGAATACTACACCATGCTTTTAGCCAATCGACTAAAAAAAGAATATGAGGTTGAGATATTGACCAGTCGTTCCCTGACCTATGATACATGGGGCAATGACTATCCCAACGAGGAATGGATAGATGATATTCATGTGCGAAGATTTGATGTGGAAGGAAAACGACATTTATTTCTTAGAAAAATCATCAGAAACCTGATTATACGACTTCATTGGAAAGGAAAAAAACTGGAAGAAATCTGGCTTCGTGTATTGGGACCATATCTTCCGGGGTTGATAAAGTTTCTAAAGGAACATGCCAGTGAATATGACAGGTTTATCTTTGTTACATACCTGTATTATCCGACGGTTATGGGATTGCCACTGGTCATGGAACGGTCTGTATTTATCCCGACAGCGCATGATGAACCCTATATCAATCTTGGCGTTTATAAAGATTTATTTACCAGAAGTCATGCAATTGGTTATCTGACGCAGGAAGAAAAGGAAATGGTGGAACACAAATTCCATAATGAAGCAATTTTAAATGAGGTGATTGGAACTGGTATTGAGGTGCCTGATTCAATCAGTTCAGAGCAGTTTTTTTCAAAATACAAGATTCAGGGTAAGTATCTATTGTATGTGGGAAGAATTGAACCAATGAAAGGATGCAGAGAGATGTTCGATGCATTCATTGAGATGAGGCAACAACGAGAGGATCTTTTACTTGTTGTGATTGGTAAAGATTACATGAAGATACCGGAATCGGATGGAATTCGCTTTCTGGGCACTGTCTCGGAGAAAGATAAATTTGCTGCAATGCAGGGAGCAGCTGCGCTGTGGTTACCATCTGCGAATGAGAGTCTTTCCCTTGTGGTCCTAGAAGCGATGGCTGTTGGTACACCGGTGCTGGTGAATGGACAATGTCTGGTATTGGAGGGACATTGCAGAAAAAGTCAGGCTGGAATTGCATATCACAATGCAGATGAAATGAAAGAGGGAATTGAGAACTTCTTTACAAAAGAGCATTGGGAAATGCGAAAGAATGCCAAAGCGTATGTACAAAATAATTACACCTGGGAAATGGTCATGAAGAAACTGCAGCGTTTACTGGCATAGATGGGAGAACAACGATGAAAGAAATGTTACAAAAACTGTTATATATTATGTCTGCAAAAGAGAAAAGACAGATTGGTGGATTGCTCTTCATGATGCTGGTGGGTGGTTTTCTTGAACTGGCCGGTGTTTCTGTTGTACTTCCTTTGATTAACCAGATTATAGGAGCGGATAATGCATCGAATAAGCCGATTCTTATGCTGTCTGTACTATTGATTCTGGTTTATGTCGTTAAAAATGTATTCCTTGCATGGATGTATCGCTCTATCTTTTCCTTTGTTTTTTCGGGAATGAGTGCTCTTTCCACGAGGATGCTGGCGGTCTATATGAAGGAACCATATTCTTTTCATTTATCCAGAAACATAGCAGTGCTGCAACGAACAATCAGACAGGACGTGGAAGGCTGTTATCGTGTTATCAAGCCATTGCTGCAGATTATTGCAGAATCCGTGATCTGCGCAACACTGATGATTTATTTGCTGGTAACCAATCCGATGATTACGATTTTTCTGGCATTATTGCTGGGAGTCTGTGTTGGTATCTTTCTGATGATTTCCAAGAAAACAGTCAAACGTCTCGGACAGGAGGACATTGGTTATCAGGCGAAAATGAATCAATGGGTTTTGCAGGCAATCAGTGGAATTAAGGAAATCAAGATATTAGGAAGGGAACCCTTCTTTGTAGAATCCTATCAGGGATATAGCAGGAAATCAGCCAAGAACAATGAAAGACAGCAGTTTTTGGTGCAGCTGCCAAGGATGGTAACGGAAACTGTTTGTATGGCGGGTGTATTGCTGTTAATTATTGCAAAAGCACTTTCGGGAGAAAATCTGGCTACACTGATTCCCAAGCTTGCAGTATTTGCAATTGCGGCATTTCGATTACTTCCTTCTGTAGGGAAAATCAATGGCTTTTTGGCAGAGTTACTTTATTTCAGACCCACAGTTGATTGCGTTTATGATGATTTAAAAGAACTTGAAAAGCTTGAGGGTAATTCAGAGCAAGCTGCAGATACAAAAGAAGATATGCCGGAGTTACAGCTAAAGAAGGAGTTATGTACAGAACAACTGGATTTTCATTATGACATTAACGGAGAGAAGATACTTTCTGATGTCTCAATTCAGATTCCTATAGGAAAGGCAGTTGCGCTGATTGGACCTTCCGGTGCCGGCAAGACGACACTTGCTGATCTTTTAATGGGACTCCTTTTACCAACCAGGGGAGAAATCATGGTAGATGGACAATCAATACAAAAGAATCTGCTCTCCTGGTATCGCCAGATTGGTTATGTCCCACAGACAATCTATTTGTCAGATGATTCAATTCGAAATAATGTCGCATTTGGAATCCCAGCGGATCAGATAAAAGATGAATTGGTGTGGAAGGCTTTAAAACAGGCGCGACTGGATGGCTTTGTTGAAGGCCTAAAAGAAGGGCTGGATACGCTGGCGGGAGATCGGGGAATCCGTCTTTCCGGTGGACAAAGACAGCGAATTGGTATTGCGAGAGCCCTTTACCATAATCCGCAGATTCTGATTTTTGATGAGGCAACATCAGCACTGGACAATGAAACAGAACAGGCAGTTATGGAAGCGATTGAACAGTTGCATGGAAGTAAGACAATGATTATTATCGCACATCGATTATCAACAATTGAGAATTGTGATATTACTTATGTGGTCAAGGATGGGAAAGTGACCTTAGCTTAAGAATATTGAATCGTAATAGAAGATGTTGTCGATTATTGACCGATTCAGCAGATGACTGATGGGGAAAACAGAGGAAATTCTGTTGAAAAGAAAGAATCGTTTTGTTATCTTTAAGAGGATGCAGTCGAAAGTCTGCAATGCTTGGGTAAAGGGAGGTACAAAATGATTTACATGCATTATTGCTCTAAATGCAAATTTCTACATATGTTAAGCGGTCATAGGACTGATTGCCCGGGATGCGGTGGTACGATTACAGAACTGAAGATAAAATATTCGGATTATCTGGATATGAATTTGAAAGAACGGGAAGATTTTCTGAAGAAATGTCAGTCTCCTGATTCACTACAGGAGATTACTTATGTATACAAAAAGCATAAATTCAGCAAGTGGTATAAAAAAGGAGGAAAACGCGGATAGCCTGTGTATGGCGGATTTCTTTTTTGTGTTTACAACGCTTGCAAATATGGATATAATGAGAAGGAAATGTTTTCTTGAAGAAGAAACATTCATAGATGAAAGCGAGGTTAATGTAAGATGAAGAATGCGTTGATTACAGGTATTAATGGACAGGATGGTTCCTTTCTTTCCGAGTTACTCTTGGAAAAAGGATATAACGTATATGGAATATTGAGAAGAAAGTCTGTTGTTGATTATGGAAATGTGGAACATATCAAAGATAAGATTCATTTCATTTATGCAGATATGACGGATGTAGTATCATTGATTAATGCTATGAAGATTTCACAGGCAGATGAGGTTTATAATCTGGCAGCACAGTCTTTTGTTGCAACCAGTTGGGAACAACCTATTGCAACTGCTGAGATTGATGCAGTTGGTGTTACAAATATGTTGGAAGCAATCAGAACAATTAATCCCAAATGTAAATATTATCAGGCATCAACTTCAGAAATGTTTGGTAAGGTACAGGCAATTCCCCAGGATGAGAACACACCATTCTATCCTCGAAGCCCATATGGTGTTGCAAAACTCTATGGACACTGGATTACAAAGAATTATCGCGAAAGCTTTGGATTATTTACCTGCAGCGGTATTCTTTTCAATCATGAAGGCGAGAGAAGAGGTAAGGAATTTGTTACCAGAAAGATTACAGATACAGTTGCCAGAATCAAGCTTGGCGTAGCAGATTGCCTTGAACTTGGTAATCTGGATTCCAAACGTGACTGGGGTCATTCCAAGGACTATGTACGTGCAATGTGGCTGATGTTACAGCAGGATGAACCGGATGATTATGTTGTAGCAACCGGAGTAACGAGAACGGTTCGTGAATTTGTCGATATTGCATTTAAGAAGGCTGGAATTGATATTGAATTCTCGGGAAGTGGACTGGATGAGATCGGTAAGGATAAAGCAACCGGAAAGGTTCTTGTAAAGATTAACCCCAAATTCTTCCGCCCGGCTGAGGTAGAATTATTGCTCGGAACTCCCAAGAAAGCGGAAGAGAAATTAGGATGGACAAGGGAAATTTCCTTTGATGAGATGGTAGAGCGTATGGTTCAGACGGATCTTGCTTTAGTAAGAAAGGAAATTGAATACGCAAAGCTGTAGATTTAAGGGAATTCCGAGAGGAATTCCCTTTTTGGAAGAAAAGATACTAGAGACTGAAATGAATCAGCGGGAAAGGATTAGCAAGAGATGGAAAAAGCATTGGTAATAGGAGCAGCCGGGTTTGTTGGAAGCTATCTGATTAAACATCTGGCCCAGGATTGCGGATATGAAGTGTTCGCGACGAAACTGCCCCATGAGAGTCTTGGAGATGTCCCTGCCAGGATTTATGATTTGGATATTTTATCTAAGGATAGTATTGTTGAATTACTGTTTCAATTACGACCGGACTATATTTTTCATCTTGCAGCACAGAGTTCTGTCAGCGTTGCATGGAATAATCCGCAGCTGACGATTGACGTGAACATCAAAGGTGGAGTTAATCTGATGGATGCTCTTCGTGAATTATTCTATAAACCCAGGGTGGTGATGATTGGTTCTGGGGAGGAATACGGACATATCAGGGAAGGTGAGACGCCAATTGGTGAGGAGAACCGCCTTTATCCAGGAAATATTTATGCGGCAACCAAGGCATGTCAGAATATGATCGGGAGTATTTACTCCAAAGCGTATGATCTGGAATTGATTATGGTAAGAGCGTTCAATCATATCGGACCCGGACAGGCTCCGATCTTTGTGGTCTCCGATTTTTGCAAGCAGGTGGCAGAAATTGAGAAGGGAATTAGAGAACCGGTGATGTATGTTGGAAATCTGTCTGCAAAACGTGACTTTACAGATGTCCGGGATGTTGTAAGAGCTTATTCAGGACTTGCAAAGAATGGAAGCAAGGGGGAAACCTATAATGTAGGAAGCGGACACGCAGTTGAGATTCGGGAAATACTGAATCAGATTATTGCACTTTCAGATAAAGAAATACGTGTAGAAACTGATCCTGCCAAGATACGACCGGTTGATGTGCCAATTATTGAGGCGGATATTACAAAGATTCATGAGGCCACGGGGTGGAAACCACAGATTTCTTTGGGGGAAACCATTGAAGAGACACTTAATTACTGGAGGGAAAGGTAGGAATGAATATGGAAAAACTGTTTGATGCAGAGGGAATAACAAAATCAGAACGACTAATGCATACACCCTCCACATTTGCAAGAAAAAATCTTTTATATGTGCAGGAAACGGGACAACTAAAAAGCCTCAAAGCACATAGCTGCATTCGTGAGAATCTGGATTCGTATCTGTTTTTCTTTGTCTTATCAGGAACCGGCAGCGTTGTGTTTGATGGAGAAGTATATGAGATGACAGAAGGAAGCTGTGCATTTATTGATTGCCGGAAGCACTATGAACATAAGAGCAGCGAAGAGAATCCATGGGAACTGATGTGGGTTCATTTCGACGGACAGATTGTAGAAGCCTGTTATCCACTGTTTTATGAAGGCAATCATAACTCACCGGTATTTATAGCAAAAGAAGAAAAAGAGAAGCTGGTAGCTTTGGTTGAGGAATTAAGAGCGATTCCAAATGAACAGAATGTTCTTTATGAATTGCAGGCATCCGGATTATTACAGCAGTTATTAATATCCTGTATGGAGAAGGTGATCACGGAAAAAGCCAAGACGGAAGGAGACACGGATGCGGCATTGTCGGTAGCGGATTATGAAGCAATCAGGGAATACCTGAACACACATTTTGCAGAGAAGAATCTGACACAGGCGCTTTCTTCGATGTTTGGTAAAGAATTCGGACGGATTAATACTGCTTTTAGTCATCGATACGGTATTACCGTAGAAGACTATGTGGAAAATCGTAAATTTAATAAAGCAAAAGAGCTTCTTCGTTTTACAATTAAACCGATAGATGAGATTATTACACAAGCAGGATTTGCCAGTTCAGAGCAGTTCCATGCTATGTTTCAGAAAAATGAGGAAATGAGTCCGGAAGATTATCGTAAGAAGTGGGCACAATGGATCAAAGGTTAAAATGTATTTGGATATAGGCAATAAAAAAGGTACGCTATGCGTACCTTTTTTGCACTCAAGAATTATCTGTTGCTGCTTTTTTCTTTTCAGCAAGCTTTTCGGGACTCCACCGAATAATCTTCATGCCGCGTCCACGATTGGCGGCAGCTTTCATCAAATGGAACACCTGCTTTAGATACTGAATCGTAACCTTGGTGGAAAGCTTTGATTGTCCAGCTTCACGATCATGAAAGACGTAAGGGGTTTCCAGTACATTTTTAACCTGACACATCGCTAATACTTCAATCATTATCTTCCAGCCAATTGGATTGAGACTGGCATCCTTAAGCAGTTCACGCTTGATCATAAAGAGACCACTGGTGGGATCGGATACTTTACGCAGACAGGGAAGAAGAATCTTGCCAATATATCTGGCAGTGCCGGATACAAATTTACGGTAAAGATTAAGTCCGCCATCGCTGCCACCCGGGATAAAACGACTCGGAATAGCCATATCTGCATTGGCTTTCATGGCTGCATACATATCAAGCAATACTTCGGGTGGATGCTGTAAATCTGCATCCATAACAGCAACATAATCCCCTTTGGCCAGAGTAAAGCCTTTGACAACTGCAGTTGCAAGACCTTTTTCAGTATCACGGTGATGCAGTACTACACGAGAATCCGTAGCAGCGGCATCTGTAATCACCTGCGGGGTATTATCGGTACTGTCATCCACGAAGATGATCTCGTGTGGAATGCCGGGGAGAGCTTCTTTTATTCTGGAAAGAAGCGGAAGAATGTTATCTTTTTCGTTATAAGTAGGAATTACAATAGAAATCACAATATGTTCTCCTTTGCTATTTATTCAAATAAAGATCGAAAACAGGATTGCATGAACGAAGTTCCTGTTCAAGAGCTATGCGGACTTCGTCCGGCAGTCATATTATATCACAGTTTTTCATGGGATGAAAACCCGATTTTTTTGACAAGTATTTTAGTGTGGTGATATAATGAATAAGAGTGTGGGTTTGAAAGAAAAAAATGAATAGCACGGGGAGTATTCCGTGGAGTAGGAGGCTAAGTTTGAAAGTTACAGCACTTATTATGGCAGGCGGCAAAGGAGAACGATTCTGGCCGAGAAGCCGAAAGAACAATCCCAAGCAGTTTTTATGTCTGACCGGAGACGGAAGGACTATGATTCAGCAAACAGTCGATCGAATCCTTCCCATGGTAGCGATAGAAGATATCTTTATTGCAACCAATAAAGATTATAAGAAACTGGTTCGTGAACAGTTGCCGGAGATCCCTGAGGAGAATATTCTGTGTGAACCAATTGGAAGGAATACAGCACCGTGTATTGGATTGGGTGCAGTTCATATCAGAAAAAAATACGGCGATGCAATAATGCTGGTTCTTCCAAGTGATCATCTGATTAAATACAAGGGAATGTACCTTAATATTTTGCAGGATGCAATTAAGGTGGCTGAAGAAGATCACAATCTTGTGACACTTGGTATTACACCGAATGCACCGGAAACCGGATACGGCTATATCAAGTTCAATCCGGAGCAGACGAAGGGCAGAGCATTTGCTGTTGATTGTTTTGTTGAAAAACCGGATAGTGCTAAAGCAAAGGAGTATCTGGAATCGGAAGAATATATGTGGAACTCCGGAATGTTTGTCTGGAAGACCTCGACCATTCTGGAATCGATGGAGAAGAATCTCCCGGAGATTTATTCCGGTCTGACACAGATAGAAAAATCAATTGGAACAGAGGATGAAGATGCAATGTTAAATGGTGTATTTGATGCAATTCCTTCTGAATCCATTGATTATGGTATTTTGGAGAAAGAGAAAGGAATCTATGTATTACCGGGAACTTTTGGATGGGATGATGTTGGTTCATGGCTATCGGTAGAACGAATGAAACCGCTGAATGATTCGGGGAATGTGATTGAAGGTAATGCCATGACAGTCAACGTTAAGAACTGCATTATCGAAGGCTCCGAGAAATTAATTGCTGCGATTGGAATACATGATCTTGTTATCGTTGATACGAAGGATGCAACACTGATCTGTTCTAAGGACAGTACTGCAGATATAAAGAAGATTGTCGAGAACCTTAAAATCTGTAATAGAGATCAGTACTTATAAGAAAAGAACAATTATTGAAGGAGAAGAGATATTGAAAATTGCGGTTGCCGGAACAGGCTATGTAGGTCTTGTAACAGGTACCTGTCTTGCTGAGCGAGGCCATTGTGTTACCTGCGTGGATGTAGATGAAAATAAGATTAAGATGATGGAAAGTGGGAAATCTCCCATATATGAGGATGGCTTGGAAGAGCTTATGCAGAAGAACCATGCTGCTGGCAGACTTTCCTATACAACAGATTATCAGGCTGCTTACTGCGATGCGGATGCGATCTTTATCGGAGTGGGGACACCGGAATTGCCGGATGGAAGTGCTGATCTTCACTTTGTCATGGGCGTAGCCAGACAGATAGCAGAATCCGTTCAAAAGGATTGCCTGGTGGTTGTTAAGTCGACCGTTCCAATCGGAACGAATGATGAAGTTGAAAAGTTACTAAAAGAATGCGTGAATGGCCGGGTTAATATTGAGGTTGCGTCCAATCCGGAGTTCCTTGCACAGGGGACTGCAGTTCGCGATACATTAAATGCGTCCAGATGTGTTATTGGAACAGAAAGTAAAAATGCGGAGTCTGTAATGCGTGCGATATACGAACCATTTGGAATCCCGATTGTTTCGGTCAATCGTCGTAGTGCGGAGATGATTAAGTATGCAAGTAATGATTTTCTTGCATTAAAAATTTCCTATATGAATGACCTTGCCAATCTATGCGAACTGGTTGGAGCGGATGTAAAAGCTGTTGCACAGGGAATGAGCTATGATGAGAGAATAGGAAGAAGATTTCTCAATCCGGGAATTGGTTATGGAGGAAGCTGCTTTCCAAAGGATACCAAAGCACTTCGTTCTCTCGCAGCCGATCTTGGTTATGAACTAAAGACGGTATCCGCAGCGATTGAAGTTAACCAGATGCAACAGATTCGACTATTTACCAAAGCAGAAGAAATGGGAATTGAACTGGAAGGAAAGAAGATCGCCATTCTTGGACTGGCATTTAAGGCAGGTACGGATGATTTAAGAGAGGCAGCATCACTTAAAAATGTACCGCTATTGTTGGAAAAGGGAGCAAATCTGGTAGCATATGATCCTGTAGCGCAGGATAATTTCATCAGACGATTCCCTGAGGGCCAACAGGGTAGTGGAAGTATTCATTATGTTCACTCAGCCAAAGAGGCTTTACAGGATGCAGATTTATGTTTTGTATATACGGAATGGCCTGAATTTGTCAGCTTAACACCGTCTGATTTTATTAAAACAATGAAAAGCCCGGTGGTATTTGACGGAAGAGATATCTATCAGCCTGAGGAAATGAAGAATGCCGGAATCACATATATTGGAATCGGCAGATAAACAATCATTATTTAGAACGGTAAGGAAGAACGATAACCGTAGGAGGGTATACCAATGCAGACCCTGCAACAGGTGACATGTTTTATCCTCTGGTTAGGATTGGTTCCGTTATTGGCCGGAGTGATTCCATCGCATTTTATTGAAAAAAAGCATAAATCAATCGGATTAATCTATCTGTGCGGTTTTTTTATGATGTTTGCAGTATTTCAGCTGACAGCAGTTCCATTTATTGTAGGGAAACGGACATTAACAGAGCTCTCTTTTTCCTATACCATTGTCATGGAAATTATCTCTGTGGCAGGACTTATTGTGGCTGTGATTAGCATTGTAAAACACTCCATAGAGGAG
>Ga0116162_10002308_pt1 | contig 11952 bp, 6 predicted proteins | sample AD_UKC105_MetaG_FD_89875 | JGI IMG/M metagenome (GOLD analysis project Ga0116162, IMG submission 89875) | Active sludge microbial communities of municipal wastewater-treating anaerobic digesters from Hong Kong - AD_UKC105_MetaG | ecosystem: Engineered > Bioreactor > Anaerobic > Digestate... | reverse complement strand
CAGCAGCAATACCCATAGAGATCTTGATAAATATGCTTTCTTTTCGGTAGCGGCTTTTGAATTATGTCGAAAAATTAATTGGAAACCGGATATTATTCACGCACACGATTGGCATACGGCGTTAACCGTAAAGCTGCTCGCTCAGAATCGGAGTTTTGATCCTTTTTTCTCTCAGACAAAATCACTTTACACCATTCACAATCTTCCTTACTCAGGGGGAGATCATCCTGATATTCTAGATCTGTATGATATCCGACCTGCTTTTGATCTTGATTTTCCGGATTATTTGAGGAATTTACCGATGGCTATCGGTTTGGATTCGGCGGATCATATCAGCACTGTTTCAAAAACGTATGCCGAAGAAATTACGACGGAAGCTTTCGGATGCGGATATCAAACGTTTCTGAGAAATCATAAATATAAATTATCCGGAATATTGAACGGCATAATGATGGATCAATGGAATCCAGCCACAGACCATTCTGTTTATATGAATTTTGATACCCATCATTTTGAGAATCGACCTGTCAATAAGCAGCGTCTTCAAACAGATTTTAACCTGAAACAAGATCAAAATATTCCCTTGTTTGTCATGGTTGGACGTATGACTTTTCAAAAAGGAATTGATTTGGCAATTCAAGCTTTGAATCAAATGAATGATTTGAATTGGCAAGCTATTTTCCTGGGTACCGGCGAGGAAGCTATTCAACGCGCTTGCATCGATTTGGAAAATCATTTTCCGGACAGAGTGCGAGCGATTATCCGTTTTGACGAAAAGCTCTCCCGAAAAATGTATGCGGGAGGAGATATGTTATTAATGCCTTCCAGATATGAACCTTGCGGAATTACGCAAATGATTAGTATGTTATATGGTTGCATCCCGATCGCATGCGCTACCGGCGGATTAAAAGACACAATAAAAGATCCTTTTCACTTCCCGAACGATTATACAGGATTCTTATTCGAAAATGCGGATATCGGTGGGACCGAATGGGCGATGAGGCGTGCAATAGAGTATTTTTATGATAAAGAAAACTGGAAGCAGATACAATTTCGTGCGATGAATCAGGATTTTTCCTGGGACAAACAGGCACTCGAATATTTTTCGCTATACAATTCGTTGCTTACAAAAGATACAACGAATTGATCATTTCGGTTAAAAGTGAGGTTTTTTCATGAATCTTGAACGTTCGTCCGGAATTTTGCTCCACCCAACCAGTTTTCCGAGTCTCGATGGTATCGGTGATCTCGGTCCTCAAGCTTATTATTGGGTTGATTTTCTCGCCGCTGCCAAATGCTCGGTTTGGCAAATTCTACCCCTCGGTCCGACCGGATACGGAGATTCTCCTTATCAATCTTTTTCAGCCTTTGCTGGTAATCCTTATCTCGTAAGTTCGACCTTATTATTGGACGAAGGATATCTGACTCATGAAGATCTGGCGGACCGCCCCATTTTCCCTGAATCAAGGATTGATTATGGAAAAGCGATTCAATGGAAATTAATGATTCTTGATCGGGTATATGAAAATTATAAGAATCATCCTGGTATTTTAGAATCAGAATTCAGCGATTTCAAGGAGAAAAATCAATATTGGCTTTCAGATTATTCTCTATTCATGGCAATCAAAGATACACAAGATGGGCATTGTTGGCTTGATTGGCCGCAGAAGCTGCGAAAAAGAGATCAAACGGAACTTATCGATTTTTCAAAAAAATATACTGAGCTGGTCGAACGGCATGCTTTTCGACAATTTTTATTCTTCAGGCAATGGTTAAAACTTAAACAATACGCAAATTCAAAAGGAATCACGATCGTTGGTGATATTCCGATTTTTGTATCCATGGACAGTTCGGATGTGTGGAGCAATCCCCATTTATTCTATTTGGATTCAGAAGGGCATCCAACCGTCGTTGCCGGAGTTCCACCCGATTATTTTTCACCCACTGGACAACTTTGGGGGAATCCGTTATATAAATGGCCCGAACATGAAAGAACCGATTTTGATTGGTGGGTTCAGCGCATTAAAGCGACACTGCTTACCGCGGATTTAATCCGATTAGATCATTTCCGGGGTTTCAACGGATATTGGGAAGTGCCGTCCGGAGAATTAACTGCCATAAAAGGTCGGTGGGTTGAAGGAGCGGGATCGGCTCTATTAAAAAAGTTGAAGGATGAATTGGGTGATCTTCCGATAATCGCTGAGGATCTGGGAGAAATTACACAAGATGTTGTGGATTTACGGGATTCATTCGGATTGCCCGGAATGAAAATTCTGCAATTTGCTTTCTCCGATGATGCCAGAAACCTTTTCTTGCCGCACAATTATATTCAAAACTGTATCGCATATACGGGTACGCATGATAACGATACCGCAATCGGTTGGTATCAAACCGCGCCGGAATCCGAAAAAGACTTCGCAAGAAGATACCTTATGTCGAACGGAGAAGATATCGCATGGAAAATGGTTCGCTGCGTATGGAGTTCCGTCGCGGTATATGCGATTGCTCCTTTACAAGATATTTTGCAACAAGGTCCGGAAGCAAGAATGAACTTTCCCGGTAAAGCCGAAGGAAATTGGTGTTATCAATTTACACCATCGGATTTAACTCCGGAATTGGCTTTCAGAATAAGGGAACTAAATACTATTTTTAATAGAATTCCGGAGATTAATCGAATTCCCATTCAAAGGCCGATCATAAAATATATGAAACCATAATAAAAAAATCGAATCGATAGAGAGGTTTGGGGATATTATTCTCAAAACCTCTCTATTTTTTTAATCGTACCAAAAATTTTTCAGTCTTAATCTATATCCGATGCACATCTGAACCCGACATCATCAGCTGATTCTGTTTTGTTCATCTTCCCTTCTATCCTATTATTCAGATCGCCAGAAAAGGTCCGCCATCCGCCGCCCATAATCGATTGCTGCTCGGAATCAAGCTCCGGATTTGACGAAAAAACCCATTCCCATACATTTCCCAGTAAATTGCATACACCATAAAAGCTGCACCCCTCAGGATAGGTATTCGCAGCTACCGGCTTTCCGTTTTCTCCGTTTGCGTTTACCGGCATTCTTTCCGATACTCGTTTCCCCCACGGATAAAGATAATCCTTATCGACTCCGGCTGCTTCCAACCATTCATCTTTAGTCGGAAGTCTTTTCCCTGCCCATTCGCAATAATCTTTCGCGTGATTCCAAGATACATTGACGACCGGTAATGAGTTAAACGTATCTTGAGAGATTTCTTTTTCCACATCGGAATCGATAATTGAGCAGTCACCGTCTTTAATACATTTCTGATAAGATGCATTGGTTACTTCATATTTATCAATCCAAAAAGATCGAGAAACATCATCGATGAGAACCATTATGCTTTGATCTTTTCCGAGAATCTTCTCGGTAAATCCTTTTGAATTGATTTGGGGCATCCACTTTTCTGTTTCCCTTACAACCATTTCCGTTTCGGTCAATTCGGTGATCGCTCTGTTTACCGCTTCCGTTCTAATAACAGAAACATCGGGTGTCCCGGTTGATGTGGCGATGTTTAATTGGTTTTGAGTTTGAATCAAATTACCGGCAATATACGTATTCACAGCGTTTGTCTTCAGCAGATTCAAATCGAGTGTTTTACTGGGAGTAAATGTTACAGTCGGAGTAATGGTCTGTGTAGCTGTTATGGTCGGCGTATAAGAATTTGACGGTATAAAAAGAAAGCCCACACCGGATTGAACATTCACAAAAACGCCATAAATTAAAATGATCAAAAGCAAAAGGAGAATAATCAAAATAATAACGATGAATCGACTTTTTTGACTCATTAATAGAATCCTTTATTCAGATTTTGGTTCAAAAACCCTATTTTATAAAATGACTTTCGATAGTAAATATTCGTCTGAGGATCGCGATAGAAGTTGCATAAGTCGAATCCATTCCAAAATAGGATAGTGTACCGGCGCCGAGATTTTTTCCTTTACTCATCGGAGTATCGGAAACATAATGCAAAATTCCTAAATCAAAACGATTATTATATAAGGTTATAAATTCATTTGTCGGGTGACGGTCCGGCCGTACCATTTCATAAATAGCGGAAAGATATGGTCCGGCTTCCATCTCAATATCTGTATATCCGCCCTGATATAAAGTTTCGACAAAACGATGGTTTTGAAGAAAAGTTCCAAATACGGAAACCGCCCGTTGATTGTCTAAGATAGATCCGTAGACCAACCAAGGTTCAATATCAGAAGCCGTAAAACAATTCTGAAAAAGATAGGTATTCTGCGAATGAATATCATGAACCGCGGTAGGAATGATGACATCTCCATAGATCCCATTTAATGATGCGGCTTTTCCCATAATGTAGATGCCGCGGACATCTTCAAATTCTTCCGCAAACTTTGTCATAACATTAAAAGCAGTCATGCCTAACGGATAGTCAATATTAAAAAGAATAGCTTCACTCTTTTTCAATTTTTCGATATTATCCAATTGAATGCGCGGATCAATATTCTCTGTGTTTATTTTCGATAATTCAATGATTTGTGTCTCAATATCAAAAGTATTGTATCCGGATATACGAAATATCCCCCCCTCGTTCTCAATTTCCTGTTGTTCTTTAACTGTGTATGCTCCCGCGGGAGTTTGTTGATATTTTTTTAGAACATAATAAAGAAGATTCTCTTTTTTTGCAGAAAGTTTATTTCGGCTGATTAAATCCCATTCATGAAAAAGGGACTGGTCGTCCATTTTTTTCAGAAAATCAATTAATTCGGATTCTTTGGAGAGAGCATATCCCGAGATCATATTGGTAATACTATGCGTGTTGCTTGAGACAAAATATATCGGCCGATCAACTATATCAGGCATTTCTTGTAAAATATTCTTCATCCAACTATTAGCTGACCTCGAATATTGGATAGAGGAACTGTCCAATAACTTAACTCTCAGCTCAGAAACACGACTTTTCATCTCAAGTAGCCATGTCCCTGTCTTTTTCCCCCAAATTGTATACAACCGGTTAAGATCTTCCACCGGAGATAGAATCGCTTCCGCTATAAAACGATATTCCGTTTCGTTTTTAGGATCAATATTTTTCAAGTATTCATCGGGAACCTTCATTAAAAGATAATGAAACTTATTCCATTCGATTTGGAAGGCGGTAATTTCCGGAATTAGATCATCGATATCGGATCTGCTGGTGATAAAACAAGCCAATGTATCGGAATTGTTATAAAGACAATATCTTCGCCTTGCTCTCGCACTGACCACTTCCCATTTTTCGATATCGGAATAACCTTGTTCAGCAAACATTTTAATGTTTTGGCCGAGAATAATGCGTTGAACTTTTATCAAACATTCCGGCAGCCGAAGGATACTATAGATAAAAGCATTGTAATCCGGAAAATCGGATCGAGCATCGGGATGCATCATCGAATCCATTCCGGAATGTGCTTCTTCAAATACGCTGATTCTCGTATCAGACTTGGAACGCAAGACGGAATAAATTGTGCGCAAATAAAAATCAATTGATTCTGATGCATCTCGTGGGATATTCCTTTCCATATTCCTCCTTTTTCGATTCCCAAAGCTAATATTTTAAAGACTATTAAATCACATTTATATAATTCTTATTTATTTATTTTATTATATGGAATTTTTTCATGAAGATCCGATCCGAATCCATCCCCTGAAATTAATTCTCTTATCCCAACTTTTCTGATAAAAAATGACAATAGCAAATAATTATTTTTTCTAAAATTACTGTTATAATTTTGGAAAAGCTCCACAGAATCATCTGTCGTGGATGATTGAAATATCAGGGAAAGTCCGGTGAAATTCCGGCGCTGTCGCGCAACGGTTAAAGCCCGAATGCCTGTCTGTGGTTAAAACGCCCTTCGCGTTAAAGGGTTGAGCAAAAACAGTTGTAAAGCAACTTTCTCATAAAGCTCATCCTTCATTAGGGTGAGCTTTTTTAATCAATTTACGAGGAGTTGCTTATGTTCTCATAATTTCAATGATTATTTATATAATACGAAAACTTTTTTTACAAAAGTTCTCGCTGAATTTTGAATGCTGTCAAGTAAAACGCCAGTTTTTATTTGCTCCATTTTGCATAATATTTGAAACTTAAGAATTTATTTTGATCGATAAAAAAGAAATTCGACGAAACACGTAAATGAGGCATAAAATGAAAAACCAATATGATAAAAAAGATCTGCTTATAACTGAAAATTCTTTAATTGCCTTGTCTGAAATTAACTGTCATTCAGTAAAAGGAGAATTTAAAGTTATTCAAAAAAGGGACGGACGAATCGTTCCCTTTGATATTGAAAAAATAGCTTTGGCAATATTCAAAGCCGCTCAAGCTGTCGGAGGAAGCGATCAGGTTTTAGCACATAAATTGGCTCAAGAAGTCATTATATATTTACAGAAAGAAACGGACAAATCGAAAATACCGACCGTTGAAGGTGTTCAGGATGCTGTTGAAAAAATATTAATTGAAACCGGTCATGCCCGAACCGCAAAAGCATTTATCCTTTATCGTTCCCAACGGAGCCGTATTCGCGAAGGGAAAAGTGAATTAATGGATACCGTAGCGGATATTCTTGTTGAAACAAGCCGAGAAAACGCGAATGTCGGTAACTCACCTTCAGCAAAAATGCTTCAAATTGCTTCCGCAGCAAGCAGACAATACTATCTTTCCAGATTGATTCCCGAAGATATTTCTCAAGCGCATCGCAACGGTGATATCCATATTCATGACTTGGATTATTATTCAAAAACGTTGACATGCATTCAAATTCCTTTAAGAAAACTATTGCATAAAGGTTTTAATACCGGACATGGGTATATTCGTCCCCCGAAACGAATCGGATCGGCCGCTGCTCTTTCGGCGATTATTTTGCAAAGTTCGCAAAATGATATGCATGGCGGTCAATCCTTTGCTCACTTTGATCGTGACATGGCGGATTTTGTTTTCAATGCAGACGAAAATGAAATTTTTCAGGCTATGGAAGGTTTAGTATATAACTTAAATTCGATGCATAGCCGCGCCGGTTCTCAAGTTCCGTTTAGTTCAATTAATTTGGGTTGTGATACAAGCGAAGCCGGACGGGCAATTACCCGCAATCTTTTGTCAGCTTATGAAAAAGGTTTAGGGCACGAAGAAACACCGATCTTCCCTAATATCATATTTCGAATTAAAAAAGGCATCAATTTCGATCCGCAAGATCCGAATTATGATCTTTTTAAATTGGCAATAAGAGTTTCCTCTTCCCGAATGAATCCAACGTTTTCCTTCATGGACGCACCGTTTAACAAGCCTTTTGATATGGAAGTAGCCTATATGGGCTGCCGCACACGCGTTATTTCGGATCGACACGGAGAACCGGTAAGTGACGGGAGAGGAAACTTATCTTTTACCACTGTCAATCTTCCGCGATTTGCCATTCGTGCCGCAGGAAATATTCAAAAATTTTATCTTCTTCTTGAGGAAGTTATGACACTTGTCTCTCATCAACTTCTGCATCGATTTCAAATTCAATCACACCTTAAAGTAAAAGACATGCCTTTTCTCATGGGACAGGGTTTATATTTGGGATCGGAAAATCTCGGCAGCCAAGATGAGATCAAAGAAGTAATTCGTCACGGAACACTTTCCATTGGATTTATTGGATTAGCTGAAACTCTTATTGCACTAACCGGATACCATCAAGCGCAATCAAACGATGCTCAAAAGTTAGGACTGGAAATCATAAAGTTTATGAGAAAAATGACAGATTATTTTTCAGATAAGTTTGATCTGAATTTCACTTTGTTGGCAACGCCGGCTGAAGGACTTTCAGGACGTTTTATCTCGATTGATAAAGAAAAGTTCGGATCATTGCCGGGCATAACCGACAAAGATTATTACACGAACAGCTTCCATGTTCCGGTTTATTATCCAATTTCATCATTCGATAAAATTTTAATAGAAGCACCATATCATGCTCTCACAAATGCCGGCCATATCAGTTATGTGGAATTAGACGCATCACCGCTTTACAATCCGGAAGCAATCGAAACACTCATTCGACATATGGCTGAAAGTGGAATCGGCTATGGAGGGATTAATTTTCCAATTGATGAATGTCCTGTCTGTGGTTTTCATGCTGTCATCGAAGGGAATTGCCCGATATGCGGTAATGGCGATATTCGACGTATCCGTCGAATTACAGGTTATCTTTCAACAGTCGATCGATTTAATGATGCGAAAAAAGCGGAATTAAAAGATCGTCGTCCACATAAAAAGGATTAATTATCATGTGCAAAGTTCGATTATCAGGAATTGTCTCAGAAAGTGTCTGCGATGGGCCGGGACTTCGTACCGTTCTGTTTTTCCAAGGATGCAACCACCATTGCATTGGTTGCCACAATCCTCAAACCTGGTCTTTTAGCGGAGGGGAAGAGCATAAGATTTCAGATTTGCTCCGAACCTTACCAGATTCACCGTTAATCAAAGGGATTACTTTCAGTGGGGGCGATCCATTTTATCAAGCTGACGCTGCCGCGCTGATCGCAGAAGAGTTACATAATCGCGGAAAAAACATTTGGGCATATACTGGTTTTAAATGGGAAGAATTATTACTGGAATCAAATCTATCTCGCATGAAATTTCTTCTTCAATGTGATGTATTGGTAGATGGCCCATTTAATTATAAGGAGGCTAAAACGGGTCTGATTTTCCGTGGATCTTTAAATCAAAGAATTATTATGGTGAAAGAAAGTTATCTCGAAAAAAGAATAATCTTGTGGGAACCTCAATAAGCGAAGAATGTTATTAACGTTCTATTAGTGTTATTTGTCATAAATTCATATGTCTTTAATCCTGATTCAAACGGGGGACAACAAAGTATTTTCTTTCCCAATAAAATATTTTGGTAAAATTAAAAGGTCCAAAAAGATTTACAGTTGATTGGCTTTTAGAAAGGAGACAAAATGTCTGGAAAAAGTTATGATTTCTTTAGAAAATGCAGATATGATGATTTCGCTTTTAGAATCTAAAATTAAATTCATTTTAACCCGACATGAGCAGGGAGCCGCATTTATGGCTGATGTTTATGGGAGACTAACGGGAAAAGTAGGAGTTTGTCTTGCCACTCTTGGTCCTGGTGCCACAAATCTTGCTACTGGAGTGGCAAATGCAAACATGGATAGATCCAGATTACTTGCAATAACTGGCCAAAAAGACTCACATCTTTTGCACAAAGAATCACATCAAAACATGGATGTAATAACAATGTTCAAACCAATAACGAAATGGAACTGGTCAATGAGAAATCCCAAGAATATTCCAGAGATAGTAAGAAGGGCATTTAAGATTGCTTTATCCGAAAAGCCAGGAGCTACTCACATTGAGTTGCCACAAGATATTGCAAAAGGGAAATCAAATATTCCACCAATAATTCCTCAAAAAATTTTCAGAGCAAAGGCAAATGAGACATTGATAAGTAATGCCGCTTCAATAATCATGCAAGCAAAAAGGCCAATTTTGTTTATTGGAAACGGTTGCATAAGAGAAGATGCAAGTACAGCAATTCGTCGATTTTCAGAAGAGACAGGCATATGCTCAATGAATACGTTCATGGCCAAAGGAGTGATAAGAGATGATCATGAAAGACACCTAAGAACAATTGGCATCAAGGAAGCTGATCATGCATTACTTGCAATGAAAGAGGCAGATGTTGTTATTGCTGTAGGATTGGATCTTGTTGAGTATAGCCCCAAAAGCTGGAATTCTAATTTGGATAAGATAATAATTCATGTTGATTTTACACCATCTGAAGTTTACACATTTTATAGGCCAGAAGTGGAAATCGTGTCAGATATAGAATATGCCATAGATTCCATTTTGGATGAGATGAAGAAGCAAAAACAAAAATATCCAAATTCATTTGTTCTTCCACGAAAAGAGATTCCAGAAGTATTTAGTAGAATAAAGGAAGAAGTAGAAATCAGATCAGAATCATTCAGAGATGATTTTTCATATCCAATACAGCCTGAAAAACTCGTTATAGATGTCAGAAATGCACTTGATGAGAAAGATATCGTGCTTTCGGATGTTGGTGCTCATAAGATGTGGATTGCAAAGATATACCAAACATTTGAGCCAAATACTTGCATAATTCCAAATGGATTTTGCTCGATGGGATTTGCTCTACCAGGTGCAATGGCAGCCAAGATAGTATTTCCTCAACGAAACATTGTTGCAATGTGTGGAGATGCAGGATTTTTGATGAATGTGCAGGAGCTTGAAACTGCAGTACGTCTAAAGATTCCAATGATCGTCATAGTATGGTGTGACAAAGATTTGGGACTTATTTCATTAAAGCAACTTGACGAGTTTGGTAAGACAGGCTATACGAATTTTGAAAATCCAGATTTTGTTACTTTGGCCAATAGTTTTGGAGCGCGAGGATATCATGTGAAATCTGTCAAAGAGTTTGAGGACGTTTTAGAACAAGCAAAACAAGAAAAAGAAAAACCTACAATAATTGCAGTTGATGTCAACTATTCTAGGAATCGTATTTTGCTTGACGACAATTTTTCTGAATATTTATCCAATCTTAAAAACTATGGATGAATTCCTAAAAGCAATAACTAAGTACAATCTTTCTTTATACAAATAGACTGAAAATGGCAGGTTCTGGCGTAACTGAATTCCTAGCGTTACTGGCTCTATTATTGGGCGGAGGTATGATAGGGGCAGGCATAATGAAGAAGATAAAATTTCCGACCATTATAGGATTTATCATAATAGGAATGATTGCAGGCCCCTATGGGCTTGGAATTGTAAAAGATGTTGATCTTATCAACCTGCTTGCAGAGTTAGGAATCATAATTTTGCTTTTTGTTGTAGGATTAGAATTTAGTCTGCAAAAACTAAGACAAGCAGGTATAAAAGCAATAATTGTTGGGTTGACCGAGTTATCCATCATGTTCTTCTTGGCATACATAGGAGCATTTTCGTTAGGATGGTCACATATAGAGTCGTTATATCTTGCAGGAATTTTGTCAATTAGCAGTACGGCAATATCGTTAAGACTGATGCGAGACATGAAGCTTGTCAAAACAAAGGAATTCAATACTGTAATCACCATTCTCATAGTTGAAGATCTGGCGGCAGTTTTACTACTTGTAATTTTGGATAATGCATCAGCAGGTCAAGGAATTGCAATCACTGATGTAGGAATATTGATACTTCAAAGTTTGGCTTTCTTTGTAGTAGCACTGGCTGCTGGAATAAAGCTTGTACCAAAATTACTTGACAAAATACATGGATTAGACATTCAGGAAGGCCCATTCATTACTGCATTAGCTCTAGGATTCGGGTTGGCAGTTCTTGCACATTTTTTAGGTCAGAGCTCGGCAATTGGGGCATTTATCATGGGAATGATAATTGCTTCATCAAAACATTCGGAGCCCATAACAAAGAGAGTTTTACCGTTGCGTGATTTTTTTGGAGTAATATTTTTTGTATCCATAGGAATGTTGGTAAACATCACTGTAATTCCGGATGTCGTGTTGATTTCAATTCCAATCATTATTTTAGCAGTTATTGGAAAATTCGTGGGGAATTTCTTTGGTTCAACAATGTCTGGACATGACTTTGTTGGAGCATCAACGGTAGGTTCTGTGATGGTTCCAAGAGGTGAATTCTCATTTATCATGGCAAAACAAGCGGTGGATGGGGGTGCGGTTCGGGATTCCCTCTATCCGATTACAATGTTGGTTACACTTGCTACAATGTTTTGTATGCCAATATTACTCAAAGTCCTTCCAACCCTTGCAGACAAGAAGAGTTCGATTCCAATGCAAATTATTAATCCCATATTCATTGTAGGTAAATTCTTCAATCAACTCATGCAATCATCAGATGATGATAGTAAACTAAATCAAATGCTGAGACAAT
>Ga0116162_10002302_pt1 | contig 11962 bp, 10 predicted proteins | sample AD_UKC105_MetaG_FD_89875 | JGI IMG/M metagenome (GOLD analysis project Ga0116162, IMG submission 89875) | Active sludge microbial communities of municipal wastewater-treating anaerobic digesters from Hong Kong - AD_UKC105_MetaG | ecosystem: Engineered > Bioreactor > Anaerobic > Digestate... | reverse complement strand
CCCCCTATCAGGGCATGATCATCGGCAAAGTTACGATCACCGGCCAGTGGCGTAAAATCCGTAATCAACGCATCGAGATAGTCCTTAAAATGCGGACGGTTTTGATGCCGGGCAACTTGCACTTTTTGCGCCGGATTAAGCTTGGCATAGGCCTGCTGAAGCAACTTCGAGGATTTATCCTGCATCCGCTTAACTTCATCGGCAATATTTACTGCGCTATCGCTGCTGACATTGCGCAATTCCGCAATTTTTGCTTCTAGTTCCAAAATGGGTTTTTCAAATTCAAGCTGACTCATATGAGTATTCCATGTTTGGTGCGCACGTAATGATGCGCTCATTTCATTATTGTGGGACTTGATAGCAAATCAGGCGCCCAAGTTCAATGAAGAGTGTTCAGTGAACATCGGTCGCCTGATGGAAATTTGGTTAGAAATTTCTTACTTCGCGCCGGCTTTTTTCGACAGAGGATGCTTGTCTTTAACGGTCTTTTTAAGGTTTTCACCAACAATATGCGTGTAAATCTGAGTAGTAGCAATATCCGCATGCCCCAGCATTTTCTGCACACTGCGCAAATCAGCGCCGCGGCTCAGCAGGTGCGTCGCAAACGCGTGACGCAAAATGTGCGGGCTAACACGGTCTTCGTCAACTTCAGCATTACGCGCCAGATCTTTCAAAAGCTGTGCAAAACGCTGACGGGTCAGGTGACCGCTGTCAGATGTGCGTGATGGGAACAACCACTGTTCCTGATTGGCTTGACTTTCCGTTCCAATGAAACGCTTGCGTGTGTCCATGTAATTTTTTAACGCTTCTTGCGCAGGATCGGACAAAGGCACCATGCGCTCGCGCCCGGCTTTCCCGGCGACAGTCAAAAACTCACTGTCTTCGCCAATTGCCGACATCGGCAAGCCCACAAGCTCGGAAACACGCAAGCCTGTAGCATAAAGCATCTCCAGCAGACAAACTAGACGAACACTCTCCGGAGTACCCGGCTCAGCCGCAGTCGTGATCAACTGTGTCACCTCAGCTTCGCTGAGTGTTTTTGGCAAAGTGCGTCCCTGTTTAGGACTCTCAATTGTTGAAGTGGGATCATCGCTGCGTGTCCCTTCGGACACCATAAAGCGGTAGAATTGACGCAGGGCCGACAAGCGCCGCGCTACGGTACGCACGGCGATCTTGGATTTGTTTGCGCCTTTAATGTGCGTCTTCTCACTCAGATCTTTAAGATACGCTTTCAGTTGATCGGTCGTGGCTCTGTCGATGTCGCTGTTTTTACTGTTACGCAAATACGAGCTGACATCAGCGAGGTCACGCCAGTAAGCTTGACGGGTGTTAAGCGCCGCGCCGCGTTCCGTCGTTAACATATCTAAAAATGCATCCACAGAAGGGTGGAGGTTTGGTTTGGGCATTGCTGGACGGCCTGGACGTGCCATAATATTTCTCCTTTAAATTCTATTGTCTTAAAGCCTTGGTAGGCATCAAGAACATCTTTATCCCACACAGTACGTACCTCTAGAGGCCTCACGCAACGATCTGGTTTTTCCTTAAATTCAACCTTAGTATGCGTATTTTGCAAAACTTCATAGCAGCTTTTTAAAGCCAGACCCACATTAAAATGGAGTTTAGAAGTTAGGCATTACATAATACACAAGCCACTTGAGCGTCAAGCATTTTCATAAATTATTTCTGTTTTGTCAATGCGGTGACTAATATTGACATAATTATCATTAATAAAGGTATTTTATGATGCGAAAACACTATAATCCGGTAGCTGGAACTTCGATGATGACTGGTTCCTGTTCGATAGTGACAGGTACAAAAGCCAAAAAAATGAATCCCCCGAAAATAAGCAAAGCAAATAAAACGCCAAGTGAGAGTAAAAATTTTGACATCGTTTGGGATTTCTCCGTTAATGTTGAAATTTGGAACGACAATAAGGGCTTACTCTGGGCGTTGCAATGCAAAAAATGAAAAATGGACTATAGACGTTGGCTGTTGAGGAAAATTTAAAGTCTGGCATTCTTTCAAGTCTCACAAAGCCCATAGCATTGGTTGGCATGATGGGAGCAGGCAAAAGCCACGTTGGCCGAGAACTTGCTGAAATCCTGGGGCTAAAGATTTACGATTCCGATAAAGTGATTGAAGACAAGGCAGGTCAAAGCGTTGCTGATATATTCAAGAATTTCGGTGAAAAAAAATTCAGAGGCGCCGAGCACAATACGATCATTGAATTACTGCAGCGCGGCCCATGCATAATAGCCACAGGCGGCGGCGCACTGAGCAATCCCGAAACGCTCGAAGTTTTGAAAGAGGGCAGTATCATGATTTGGCTGGACGCGGATTTTGAAACGCTGTGGGAGCGCGTACAAAAGTCGCAAACACGTCCGTTGTTACAAACAGATAATCCCGAGAAAAAACTGAAAACCTTGATGCAAGACCGCCATCCGCTCTATGCGCAGTCTCACATTCATTTCAAAATGAATGCCGGGAGCCAGCAACGGGCCCATGAGGCGTTGATAAAAGCATTGTATGAATATCTGAATATCGATAAGGTTTGAGGCTGTTTTATACGCGAAGAAGGCATGGAAACAAAAATCGTTACGATCAATCTGGATGCAAGAGCCTATGATATTTTCATTGGCCATTCGCTGCTGTTCAGAATAGGAGATTTTATTCCTCAGAACCTTGAAGGCCGTAATGTCTTTATCGTTACCGATAAAAATGTTGAGCCTTATGCGGCGCGTGTGCGCAGTCTCATCGCTGACAGCGGCACGGGAATCTGTGATCTTAAGGTTTTGCCCGCTGGCGAAAAAACTAAATCTTTCAAACATGCTCAGGAGGTTTGCACCTGGATGCTCGCTGGTGGCACCAATCGTGATTCGCTGGTATTGGCCATTGGCGGCGGCGTAATTGGAGATCTCACAGGCTTTTGCGCCTCCATCGTTATGCGCGGCGTACCCTATGTGCAGGTCCCCACAACACTTCTTTCACAGGTCGATAGTTCCGTTGGCGGTAAAACCGGCATTAATACCGCCGAAGGCAAAAATCTGATAGGCTCATTTTACCAGCCCACCGCCGTAATTGCCGATATTGAAACGCTTGAAACTTTGCCACGCCGCGAGTTGCTGGCCGGGTATGCAGAAGTTGTTAAATACGGTCTTATTGAAGATGCAGGATTTTTCACCTGGTTGGAGGCGAATGGCGAGCGTGTTTGCAATCTTGATCAGGATGCTGTCGCCCATGTTCTCGAGGTCAGCTGCAAAGCCAAAGCCAGAGTAGTGCAAGCCGATGAATTAGAGCATGGACGCCGTGCTTTACTCAATTTGGGCCACACCTTCGGTCATGCTTTAGAATCTGAAGCTGGTTACAATGGTGCGCTTCTGCACGGTGAAGCCGTTTCAATAGGTATTGTGATGGCTTTTGACCTGTCTTATCGGATGGGGATGTGTTCACAGGCCGATGTTGAACGTGTTGAACAGCATCTCTCCGCCATGGGGCTGCCAACACGCGCTGCCGCGATCGAAGATTTAAGCACCAGTGTTGATGCATTGGTTGTCGCCATGAGTCATGATAAGAAAATTAAGGACGGCAAGCTGACTTTCGTTTTAGTTAGTGGCATCGGCGAGGCGTTTTTAAGCGACGATGTTACGCTGGATTTAGTGCGCGATGTCTTGCGCGAATCCCTCGGCGGAGAAACCAAAATCACACAGAAAGGTATTAAAGAAAGATGGAAATCGGCATTCTCCTCTCTGTAACTGCAATCATTGTTTTGATGTTGCTTTCAGCGTTTTTTTCTGGTGCAGAAACTGCTCTGACTGCGGCTTCTAGGGTTCGGCTGCTCAGCAAGGAAAGTGACGGTGACGTCCGCGCGGCGCTGGTCAATAAAATCAGAGATCAAAAAGATCGCATGATCGGTGCGTTGCTGCTCGGCAACAATATGGTCAACATCCTTGCTTCCGCATTGGCCACCAGCGTCTTGATCAAGATTTTTGGCGAAACCGGCGTTGTCTATGCAACGCTGATCATGACCATGCTTGTGCTGATCTTTGCTGAGGTCTTGCCCAAAACCTACGCCCTCCATCATGCAGAGGGCATGTCGATGCGCATTGCGCCCATAATCCGTATCGTGATTATGGTCTTCGCGCCCATAACAGAGACAGTCACCTGGATTGTACGCAATGTACTGCGCCTGTTCGGGATCGACATTTCCAAGGTTGCCGCTGGATCGCATCTGGAACTTTTACGTGGTGCGATTGAGATGCATCAGGGCCCAGAGCAAGAAACACAGGAACAGCGCGCTATGTTGCGCTCGATCCTCGACCTAGCCGATGTCGACCTCGAGGACATTATGACTCACCGTAAAAATGTCACTATGATTGATGCTGACCAGCCTATGGACGTGATCATCAAAGAGGTGCTCGACAGCCCGTTTAGCCGCCTGCCGGTCTGGAAGGACAATACCGACAACATTATTGGTGTCATCCATGTCAAGTTGCTTCTGTGTGAAATGCACGAACGTCACGGCAGCGTGGAATCAATCACATTGGAAAACATTATGATGGAGCCGCGCTTTGTCCCCGAAACCACAAATCTCTATGAACAGCTTCAGGCCTTTCGCGAGCGCTGCGAACACTTCGCAGTTGTGGTTGATGAGTATGGTGCCATGATGGGTATCGTAACGCTTGAAGACATTCTTGAAGAAATTGTCGGGGAAATCGATGACGAGCATGATGTCAGCGTCGCAGGTGTGCGCAAAATTGCCGGCGGACAACAATATATGGTCGATGGCACGGTCACAATTCGCGATCTTAACCGCGAATATGAATGGGGGTTGCCTGATGAGGAATATTCAACATTGGCCGGTTTGGTCTTGCATGAAGCGCAAATGATCCCCGAAGTCGGACAAAGTTTTATGTTCCACGGCTTTCGCTTCGACATCATCAAACGCCAGCGTCACCAGATCACCAAAATCCGCGTCACGCCGCCAAAACACGATTAATCGCCTCGATATTCGTCCGTAAATGCACAGGATTAATCGTACCCACAATAATTCCGCTGGTGCCGGGATGGACAAAGGCAAAACGGAACGCTGCTTCAACATCCGTGTTATGCCCGCTGCCCAGCACTTTCTTCAGCAAGACACCTTTGTTATGTTCCGCTGCGTAATCGAGCACTGGCTTTTCATCCGTATAATCGGCATTATAACATGCCATCACCACGTCCATCGTTTCGAGCGCGCGAAGGCCGCCCACTACAGTTTTGGTTGAGGCACCAATCGCCCGCACCAACCCGCGCGCTTTAAAGTCCTGCATCTTGGCGATCAAATCATCGGATAAATTCTCCACGTCATTGCCATCCGAATGCACCATCAGCACATCGATATAATCGGTATTTAGGCGCTTGAGGCTGCGTTCAAGACTCATTTCAAAATACTCAGGGTTAAAATTGTAAACGGACTTGCCGTCTTCAAATTCTTCCCCGGCCTTACCAACAATCACCCAGTCTTCCCGCCGGCCCTTCAGTAAATGCCCTAGCCGTTCTTCACTTGTTCCATAGGCAGGGGCGGTATCAAGCATATTGATTCCCAGATCTTTAGCCAGCGTCAGCAAATCCGCCAATGCCGCCTCATCGGGAATTTCAAAGCCTTGCGGATATTTCACGCCCGTATTGCGGCCAAACTTCACCGTCCCCAGCCCCAGCGGGGAGATGCCTATGCCGGTATCACCTAGTCGCCGTCTGTCCACTGCGCCTCATCCCACGGTGTTTCAGCGTAATCAATATCGGGCAGAAAGGCCCAGTCGCTTTGCGTCTTCGAAGGCTGAATATCCATCTTTTCCAGCAATCGTTCAGCCAAGAGCGGTGCAAAGGTCAGTTTTGTCGGCCAGCAATAATGGACGTTTTCATGGCTGTGGATGGTCGGCGTATCCGGTATCCACCCGTCAATCCCGGATTTTCCTTCAATCCGGTCTATGGGGAGCGCCGCCCATTGCACGGCGGAAAGATCGACAGCAGGCAGATATTTCGCAAAGCCTTTGCGCACCGCATCGTAGACTTCTTGCGGATCGGCTTCCTTCTTGCGTTCCGCTGCGCCGCCGCCCAGATACCATACCAGTTCGCCTTCACGCGTTGTATGCGTGGTGATGCTCGCCACAGGTTTGTCCGTATGCCCGACCAGATGCGCAAATAAAGGGTAGGGGGCGGGTTTAAGCATTCCCATCAACAAAGGACGTGCCTGCGTATGCAGACCGTGGTTGTGCCCTTCCTTGGCCGCAATCTGCGCATTGCTCGCCGCACCGGTAAAGATGATATGCTTGGGCTCGATATTGTGCTGCTTCAAAAATCCAAACGGATCGTCGGGCGTGTCAATCTTGCGAATCGAATCCTTGTAAGGCTCCGCCAAAGCCCGCAGAACCGAAGGAATATCCAGCACCGGCTCATCCATAAACACGACCTTGCCGTGAAACCCGCTACTCTTTATCTCTTGCGGCCAGTCCTCTGGCATAACTTCATGGACATTATTGCCCAGCGCCTGAGAGGTCACGAGCTTGATGATCTCGCCCATGATCTTGTTATTCATCATCAGATATTGCGAAGTCGAAAGTGTTTTCGCCGCGCTTAAGTCTACATCGCCTTCGCCGCGCAGCGCCGCTTCCCAAAGGTTTTGCATGGCGCTGATGCCTTGAGCCAGCTTGTTGATCTTGCCCGCAAAGGCATATTTGAGGCCGGAATGAACAATTCCCTGAGAAGCAATCGTCTGCCCGCCGCCAATACCGAAGGATTCGAGGAGCAGCGCGTCATAACCCATGCGTTTATAGCGATGAAACGCCCACAGCCCCGCAATTCCCGCGCCAAAAATCACAATGTCTGGAGTGTGTCTGGTCATACTCATTATTTATAGGTCATCCCGAGTGTAGTCGAGGGGTCTTTTCTTTATTTTTTTTACGAAGATAACAATGTTGTTTTAAGCCAGCCCCGCACAATTTCGATCTGATTATCCGCCATCAGGGACGGCACATGCCCGCAGCCTTCAAAGACGGTGAGATCAAACGAAGGCCCGCTTTTACGCATATCATCAAGAATTTCTGAAGTGAGCAGCAGCGAATCAGCCCCCTGTAAAACCATCGTTGGACAGGTGATTTTATCCCAACACGGCCACAAATCGACATCACCAATCGGTGCATGCTCAAATACCACCGCTATTTGCGGGTCATACGCATACGTAATCCGCCCGTCATCGGTTGCCCGCGCATTATATTTGGCCATATGCGCCCATTGTTCATCCGTAACCGGCCCCCAGGTAAGCCCCCGCGTTGCACGCATACGCGCTTCGAAATCGGCAACCGTATCAAAAACATATGTTTGTGAAATAACCTGATGAATAAAATTGAGTACCTCTTTCGGCACCATCGGCCCGACATCGTTGAGTATCAGCCGCTTGATCTGGCTGCCTTTCATCGTCGCCATCCGCATGCCGAGCAACCCGCCTAACGACACGCCAAGCCAGTCAACACCGCCCGGCGCCTGCAAACCAAGATGTGCCAGCAATTCATGCAAATCATTCATATATTGATCGTAGTTATAAAGCAGGGGGTTGCTAAAAAAGTCGCTGCGTCCGCGCCCCGGCAAATCAACAGCAATCACCCGGTGGCCGTTTTGGATTAGATCTTCGGCCAGATAATCAAAATCGTGTCCGTTACCGGTTAATCCATGGACGCAAACAACCGGGTTGGCGTCTGCATCACCCCAGTCGTTGTAATACAGCCGATGCTGCCCATCTTGCTCGCAATCTTTGTGAAAACTCAGATATGATTTTTCCTGATAATTCATAGGGCAACTTTAATCGTCATCCCGGGCGCTTGTCCACCCTAAGCCTTACGCGCCAATTGCCCGTGACAGTGCTTGAATTTCTTGCCTGAACCGCAAGGGCATGACGCGTTGCGCTGAACTTTGCCCCATGTCGTTGAATCGTCTTTATCAAATGCGCGTTTCTGCGTCATAGGCCGAACATTTCCCTCTGTACTTCCGCCGGCTTGCTGCCCTGTGCCCATAAGCGCCGGGTCTTGCCGCGTTTCACGCATTTCTTGCTCTTGACCCGGCATAAGGTCACCAGGACGCGCCTCAACATTAATTTCAACCAGACACAGCGTTTGCGTGATGGTTTCGTTCATCGCGCCGAGCATTTGTTCAAAAGCCGCGAAGGCTTCAGCCTTATATTCATTGAGAGGATCTTTCTGACCAAAAGCGCGCAAATTTATCCCTTGACGTACATGGTCGAGATTAAGCAAATGCTCTTTCCAGTGTTGATCAAGCAATTGCAACACGAAGGATTTTTCAAGTTGACGCCACATCTGCGCGCCGTAATGCGCAACTTTCGCCGCCATTTTCTTGTCCGATTCATCCATCACGCGTTCCATGATTTCGCCTTCCGCAATACCTTCCTCGCGTGCCCAATCCTGAACAGGTAAATCAAGCCCCAACACCCGCTGGCATTCCATATGCAGCGTATCCACATCCCATTTTTCGGCATAGCTGCCCGCTGGAATAGTGGCATTCACAATGTCTTCAATAGTCTGGTGACGCATATCAATGGCAAGATCTTCGATCGTTTCATCTTCCATGATCTCGCGGCGCTGCTCATAAATCACTTTGCGCTGATCGTTCATCACATCATCGAACTTCAAAAGATTTTTACGAATTTCAAAATGCATAGACTCGACTTTAGCCTGCGCCCTCTCCAGCATTTTAGAAATCAAGGGATGCTCCAGCGCTTCGCCTTCCTGCAGGCCAATTTTACGATTGGCCAGAAGCCCCTCAAGCTTGTCACCAGCAAAAATGCGCATCAAATCATCTTCTACAGACAGGAAGAACATTGATGCTCCGGGGTCGCCCTGACGACCAGATCGGCCACCAAGCTGATTATCAATCCGCCGCGATTCATGGCGCTCTGTACCGATGATATACAGCCCGCCTACATCAATAACGGTCTGCTTGTCAGCAGCGACTTCAGCTTCAATTTTTTCGATCGCTTTTTTATCTTTGACCGGGTCAACCGCCTCACCAATCTCTGCCTCAATACGCATCTCCGCATTGCCACCCAGCTTAATATCAGTTCCACGGCCCGCCATGTTTGTGGCAATCGTCACCGCGCCGGGGCGCCCGGCTTGCGCAACAATATGCGCTTCTTGTTCGTGATAACGCGCATTCAAAACATTATGCTTAATTTTCTCTTTCTTGAGGCGCTCGGAAAGCGTTTCAGATTTTTCAATCGAAACCGTTCCGACCAAAACCGGCTGTTTGCGCTCGTAACAATCCTTAATCAACGCAACAATGGCATCTTCTTTCTCATCCAAAGATTTATAAATCTTGTCGTCATAATCAATCCGTGTCACCGGCAAATGCGTTGGGATAGACACCACGCCCAGTTTGTAAATTTCGGCAAATTCCGCCGCTTCGGTTAGCGCCGTGCCCGTCATGCCTGAGAGCTTCGGATACATGCGGAAGTAATTCTGGAATGTGATCGAAGCCAGCGTTTGGTTTTCGGTCTGAATATCGACCCCTTCCTTTGCCTCAATGGCTTGGTGCAAGCCTTCGGACAGGCGGCGCCCCTCCATCATCCGGCCCGTAAACTCATCAATCAGCATCACGCGGCCATCCTTGACGATGTAATCCTTGTCGATCAGGAACAGCTTGTGGGCGCGCAAAGCCTGATTCACATGATGCACTAGCGAGATATTCTGAATGTCATACATGCTGCTGCCATCAAGCAAGCCGTTCTGCTCCAGCAAGCGTTCGATATGCTCTGTACCTTCATCGGTTAGCGCAACCGTCTTGTGCTTTTCATCCATGTCATAATCTTCGTTTTGCAAAGACGGGATGAGCTTATCAACGGCCACATAAAGGTCAGTCGCCGCCTCGGATGGCCCGGAAATAATCAGCGGCGTACGCGCTTCGTCAATCAGGATCGAATCAACCTCATCGACAATCGCGAAATTGAAATCACGCTGAACCATTTGCTTCAGGCTGAATTTCATGTTGTCACGCAAATAATCAAAACCAAATTCGTTGTTCGTGCCGTATGTCACATCGCATGCGTAGGCGCTCCGGCGCTCATCTGGATGAACATCATGAGTGATACAGCCAACGCTGAGGCCCAAAAAGTTATAAATCGCGCCCATCCATTCGGCATCACGCTTGGCCAGATAATCATTGACCGTAACAACGTGGACGCCTTTACCGCCCAAGGCATTGAGATAAACAGACAGGGTAGACATCAGTGTTTTCCCTTCACCGGTTTTCATCTCGGCAATGCGCCCGTCATTCAAAACCAATCCACCGATAAGCTGTACGTCATAGGGACGCAGGCCCAATGTACGCTTGGCCGCTTCGCGAACAACTGCGAAAGATTCATGGGTAAGGCTCTCAAGTTTTTCACCATTTTCAAGCCGCTGGCGAAAGACGCCGGTTTGGGCTTGCAGCTCAGTATCACTCATCGCTTCATAACGCGGCTCAAGCGCATTAATTGGCGCAATTTGTTTATGATACGCTTTTAAGGCACGCTCATTCGATGAGCCAAAAATTTTGGTGGCCAGACCTAACAACGGCATTCTCCTTAGATGTAAGTTGTTTTGATATAAAGCTCCGGGCGGGCGGCGTCAATGATTGTTGAAAAGCTGCGTTCAATCAGTTGCAAATAGCTTTTCCTTTCGTTAGTCTCCATTCATTCAAGCAATATCATTTTTGGAAGAAGAGAGAACCGAAACAATGCTTAAAGTTAAAAGCTCGAACGTAAGAAAAAATGAACGTGGCAGTGCGGCTATAATTGCTTTGGCGGTCCTGGTTGTGATCGCCATTGGTGCTGTGGCATTTCTGTCTGGTAAAATTGGCTATGATGATGAAGCAGCGACAACGCAAACAGCGTCTTCCGAACCTGCAAGTGGCGAACAAGCCGCATCGCAAGGCGAGACGAAGGCAGCCACCGCAGCGCAAGAAGCGCCAGCTGAACAGCCAAAGATGCCTGAAATTAAACCCGGCAATCCAGTTGTTGCCAAGATCGGTGATAAGGAAGTCAGCCGTTTGGATGTTTTTAATTTCATCCAGACCCTACCGCCCCAAACCCGTCAGATGCCGATTGATCAACTCTTTCCATTGGCGCTGGATCAAGTCGTAAACACACAAATTATTGGCAAGAAAGTCTCAACAGCAAAACTGGATGATGATCCAGCCGTTAAGCAGCAGTTGGATCTGGCAAAAGAACAAATCGTGCGCGGCGTGTTCATCCAAAAGCAGGTTGAAAAAGCCATGACGGATGAACGCCTGAAAGAAGTTTATGACGAATATGTGAAGAACTTTCCTGAAGTGCCTGAGGTTAAAACTGCCCATATCCTTGTAAAGGATGAAGCGCTGGCCAAAGATATTCTGAAGCAACTGAATGAAGGTGGTGACTTTGCAGTCCTGGCGAAAGAACACTCTATTGATGCGACGAAAGACAATGGTGGCAGCCTTGGTTACATCTCTCGTCAGGATCAGGTCATTCCGGAATTTTTGGAGGCGGCTTTTGCTTTAAAAGACGGAGGGATCAGCAAAGAGCCTCTGAAATCTGAATTCGGCTATCACATTATCAAGGTTGAAGATGAGCGCATGCGCCCGCCGGCAAGCTTTGAACAAGCCAAGCCGTTTCTGGCGTCTCAAATTCAGGCGCAAGTTTTGAACGAACTAATGTCATCATGGCGTGCAGATGCCAAAGTTGAAGTTTTTGACATCAACGGCGATGCGATCGAGCCTGCTGCTGGTGAATAAATTATATTAAGCAAATTAGAAAGGCCGTGAGCGCATATGCTTGCGGCTTTTTTATTGAAGGAAAAGCCATGCATTGTGACGAAGCTCTAAAGTTACCAAAGCCGACGCTGCCGAATCTTCCGATTATTCTGGTCACCGCAGCAGCGCTTATCAATCCGCGCGGCGAGAT
>Ga0116162_10002301_pt1 | contig 11963 bp, 9 predicted proteins | sample AD_UKC105_MetaG_FD_89875 | JGI IMG/M metagenome (GOLD analysis project Ga0116162, IMG submission 89875) | Active sludge microbial communities of municipal wastewater-treating anaerobic digesters from Hong Kong - AD_UKC105_MetaG | ecosystem: Engineered > Bioreactor > Anaerobic > Digestate... | reverse complement strand
TCATCGATATAGCCCTTCAGGCAGTCATACTGCGTTTCGCCCATGGAAACGATGAAACGGAAAGTTTTGATGGATTCCTTCCGCTCTTGCTCAAGGTCCACGCGCAGCAACTCCAGCTCGGTGACGCACTGCAAATCCAGATGCCTGGCCATGCCCTTGTACGGCGCAAACACTTTGAACGGCGCTTCGGGATGCTCGCGCGCTTCGATTTCAAAACGTCCCTGATCGAAATTGTCCTCCAGATGATAACCGGCGCAGATATAATAGTCTCCGCCGTCGAGCTGCTCGCAGCCGAACACGACCGGCATTCTGGAGATATCGGTCTCTACACACCAGCGCCCGGAATCCGCAAAGAGCGTGTCCTCATAGGGATATTTCAAAAACAGGCTTTTTTTCGTATAAAACGGGATACGGACATAGACGCCGTGAAAGACCGGATGGATCGGATCGATGTGGTACAAAAAGGTAACGGCGGGCGATCGATCGGTCATCGTCGCGACAATTTTGAGGCCCAATTTGCCGGCCGTGCCGGAAAACTCCAGAACGCCCTTGCGAGCCGAGTTTTCGAGTATGGCGAAATCCGTTACCGTAAATTCCGTGGCAACGGACTCTTCGGCAAGGAAATAAGGAAGCTCCGGCCCAAGCTGGGCGGAATGGAATCGAAAAGTGCCAAGTCCCCATCTTCCGTCTTTTTTACAGGGGATCCATTCGCTGCCGAGGCTGTTTTTCATTGTCGGCATTCCATTGGAAATTTGAATGATCGGTTGTGGTTTCATCTTTAAGAAATCCTCCGTAATGTTTTTTACACAACTGCAAGTTTTCATGTTTCGTGATTCGTATATAAGAATTATGTGGAACTGATCATTACGTAAAATAATGATAGCATGCAAAAAAAGAGAAGTCAAATAAAAACGTTTTGTGTTTAAACAGACGAAAAAACGTGTTAAAAAACACAAAATATGCTACAAAACAAGCTAAAAACGTTAAATTACTAATAAAATGCGAATATAGAAGTCGTATTCAAGAACTATATTGACATGATAAAAAGTTTTTGTTAAAATAAATTTAATCCAAAGAGTTCGTATATAAGGACAGCAAATCTCGATCAGCCACAGAAAAAGACATTCGGGCATCCCCCCGGGAAACAGGAAGAAAAACAAGTCGCAATCAGTCGTGCGTACCCATCCACCGGTCTTTAGCCTGGAAAGGCATGTTACAATAGCAAATTATTTAGGAGGAATGAAAATGAACAAGACAACGTTGAAACGAATGATCGGGTTACTCCTCGCATTGGCCATGGTCGCCGCAGTATTCACCGGCTGCACGACAACGAATACGAGCGAGACGACCGACCAAACCGCCGATACCGCTACGGAGACGACCGCAGACGAAACCGCCACGGCGGAATCCGGCGAAAAACAGACGCTACGTATTATGATCTGGGGCGATACGACGGTCTATGATCAGATTACCGATGCGCTCAAGGACGATTATCCGGAATTCTTCAGCAAATACGATGTCGAAATGGTCAACGGCGGCAGCGGCGACAATGAAGTTGCCGAGCAGTTCCGCCTTGCATTGGCTGCAAATGAATCCATTGCGGATATCATCATGCTGAACTACACGCAAATTCCGGAATTTGCATCGGCTGGCGTTCTTGAGGACCTCAGCGATGTTTATGTAGGTTATGAAGACAACCTTACGGATGCGGCGAAGATGCTTTCGCAGTATGATGGCCAGACCATCGCGATCGCCAATCAGGTCAACTCCAAACTTTTCTATTATCGTACTGATATCCTCGAGGAGTGTGGTGTCGATCCTACGACGTGGACGACCGTTGACGAAATGCTGGCCGACGCTCAGAAGATTTATGATCAGACCGGCTGCTACATCCTGAATGCGTCTCAGGAGCAGGGTTTTGCAGGCTGCCAGTATGACATGTATATGATGTTCACCGTGTACGACGCCGCATACTGCGACGAGAACGGCAACTACAACTGCGCCAGCCAGGAAGGCCTCCGCGAGGCGTTTTTAACCCTGAAGAAGATTTTCGACTCCGGCGTATGCTATGGATCGGGCGACTGGACGTCCGACTGGGAATCCGCGCTGGCGACCGGCAAACTGGTCGGCGAACTGAACGCCAGCTGGTTCAAGCTCTTTATCCCGGGATTTGCACCGGATCAGGCCGGCCTGTGGGCAGCCTGTGACTGGCCGGACGAGATTGCCAAGGGCTCCGAGGCCGGCGGTTCCGTCTTTGTCATCCCGAATTTCTCCAACCTAAAGGACGCCGCCAAAGAGTGGATGCAGATGTACCGCCTCGAGAACACGGGCGTTATGGACGCGTTCACGAGCGCGGACCGCACGCCGATCACGCTTGCCGAGTTTGACGAAATTAACCAGTACGGCAACGACTATCTGACGAACGACTACTGGGCGGTCGAGAAGAATTCCTATGGCGAAGACTTCACGATCTTCAACTACACGCCCAACGCGATCACCGAAATGTCGATCATGCAGGGCTGGGCGTCGCAGTACTTCGACGGCTCCATAGATCTGGATACCTGCCTGCAGGGCATGCAGGACGATATGCAGAATCAAATCGGGAACGCATTCAATTGATGATTCGGCTACCGCTGATTTTTGATTGAAAGATGGGCGGAAGTAGAGATGCTTCGTTTGCTTCCGCCCGTCTTCCTGCGTTCTCCATAAGGAGGTGTCTTCAATGAAAACATTGAACCGAAGAGAGAAATATGCTCCCTATATTTTTCTGCTCCCGTTCATGATTTCCTTTATATTGTTTTTTGCGGTTCCGTCTGTCTATGCGCTGATCCTCAGCTTTGCCAAGTATGCGGGCTACGGGACCGTGAAATGGGTTGGAATTGCAAACTACAAAAACATTCTGACCTACGGCCGGTTTTGGGATGCGCTTGGACGGACCATGTTCTACTGGATCGTCAAGTTTATTCCGATTACAATTATCAGCTTCATGCTTGCATGGTGCCTGCGGACGAACACGATGCGCAGGTCTGCGGCGACGAAATTCTTTAAACCCGTGCTTTTTATCCCGCAGGTTTGCGCCACGACGGCTGTGGCAATTGTTTTCGAAATTCTTTTTGCCAGAGAAACCGGCGCGATCAATCAGATTTTCGGAACGACGGTTTCCTGGGTGGAGAATCAGTATACCGCAAAGTGGATCGTGCTGCTGATGCTGATCTGGCGCGGCATCGGGTGGTTTATGGTCGTGTACATGTCCGGCATGACCGCTATTTCCGACGACCTGACGGAAGCGGCGCGTATTGACGGCGCAAGCGAATTCCAGATCATCTGCCGCATCACGCTCCCGCTGATGAAGCAAACGTTTAAATTTGCATTTATCATGGACGCGATCTCATCACTGCGCATGTACACGGAGGCCGCCGTTTTGACGACGACGGACGGCGGGCCGGCAAAGCAATTTGCCGAAGGCGTAACGAACCTGCTCATGGTCAATCTGAATGCCGGCAACTTCGGCATGGCCTGTGCATACGGCTGGGTCATTTTTGTGCTGGTTTTCGTGATATCCATGTTTATCTTCGGCGCAATGCGAGACAGAAAGTGAGGCCTTGAACAAATGCAGATTTCCAAAACGAGAAGGAGAGTGCACAAGGTTTTCAGCACTGCGTTGATCTACGTTTTTCTGATAATCATGGCGTTCATCGTCCTGTTCCCGCTCTATATCATGCTGGCGGGTTCCTTCAAGTCGTCGTCCGACCTTGCCGCAAACTCATGGGGCCTGCCGAATCCGGCGACGCTGAACAACTACTACCGCTTGCTGTCCTACAACGCAGGGACCATCGTACGTACGTATTTTAATTCCATATTTATTACGGCAACGCACACGGCGCTTGTCATCCTGTTCGGCGGCCTGGCGGCATTTGCGTTTTCAAAGTATCAGTTCAAAGGGCGGAATACGATGTTCATCATGCTCCTTGCAACGATGATGATCCCGTTCGAATTGATGGCGACGCCGCTTTATATCATTTTCAGCAAAATCGGCTGGCTGAATTCCTATCAGATACAGATCATACCGTTTACCGCGAATGTCTTTGCCATGTACATGATCAAGCAGTATATGGACAGCGTTCCAAACGCCCTGATCGAAGCGGCGCGCCTGGACGGCGCGGGTCCGTTCCGGATCTGGTGGAAAATCATGATGCCGGTTTCAAAGCCGGCGGTCAGCGCAACGGTCGTGCTGGTGGCGCTTGCAAAGTTCAACGACTATCTCTGGCCGAAGATTACGGTGACAAAGGAAAAATTCATGCCGATCATGACGATTCTGCCGACGCTGAACGATAAAAACGCCGTGTGGAATGTGCCGCGGGAACTGTTGCTGACGGGCTGCACGATTGTCATTATCCCGCTGATCGTCCTCTTTATCTTTCTGCAGGATGAATTTATGAACTCGGTAACGATCGGCGCGGTCAAAGAATAAGACCGGACCGCCGGAAGAATGGAGCGTACTATTACGAACTTTAGAGGTATTTACGGCATACTGACGGCTGCTTTTGGCAGCAATCTGGATCTGGACGAAGCCAGCATGCGGCGTCAGGCCGAATTTTGCGTCAGGGGCGGCAGCCACGGAATCGTTGTCCCCGTAAACGCAAGCGAATTTATCGTGTTGAGCGACGAGGAGCGCAGGAACTGCATCCGCTGGACCGTTGAACAGACGGCGGGACGGGTACCTGTAATCGCCGGAATCACTGCGCAGTCCGCGCATCAGGCTGTGGAATTTGCCCGGTTTGCAAAGGCGGTCGGTGCGGATGGCGTGATCGCGATGCCGCCGTATGTTCACAAGGCGCCGTTTTCGGCGATCATCGAGTATTACAGCCGGATCGCCGACGCGGCGCAACTGCCTGTTTTCATTCAGAACTACATTCCGCCCGTGGGGACGCCGCTGAGCGCGCAACAGTGCGTCGAGATCGTGCAAAAGGTTCCGCTGGCGCTGTATGTGAAGGAAGAAACGGAGCACTCGGGGCACGTGATCTCCGAGATCGATCGCCTGACGAAAGACCTCCCCGAGGGGTCCTATTTCGGCACGATGGGCGGGAAGGCGTCGCGCTACCTGATCGACGAATACCGGCGCAACGCCTGCGGCAATATGCCTGCCTGCGACATTGTGGATATCAACGCAAAGATATGGAACTATCTGGACGCCGGGCAGGAAGAATCGGCGATCGCCCTGTTTGAAAAAGCGCTTCCGCTGACCAACATGGAATACATGTTCGGCTATATCTTTTACAAGGCCGTTCTGAAGCGGCGCGGAGTAATTGAGAATTCAATTGTGCGCGTTGCGGGCGATAACCATCTCGACGAGCTCGACTTATATGAAATGGATCGGATTTTACAGTCCCTGGAGTCTGAATTTATCGTATAATAATATACGATGGAGGGTCTGTATATGAAGATTACTGATCTCAAAACGATTGTCGTAGGGAATCCGTGGAAGAACTGGGTGTTTGTGAAGGTAATCACGGACGAAGACGTATTCGGCTTGGGCGAGTGTACCGGCGGGCTGGACACAATGCCGGCCGTGAGCATGGTGGATGAACTGCGCAGCCGGCTGATCGGCAGGGACCCCATGCAGATTGGCCGACTGGTCGAATTCATCCGGAAAACGCTGTTTTTATTCCGCGGCGGAAATGCCGTCGCCGGTATTGAGACGGCGTGCTGGGATATTGTCGGCAAGGTCTGCGGCAGGCCTCTGTATCAGTTGCTTGGCGGAAAATGCCGCGAAAAAGTCCGCGTATATGCCAACGGGTGGTACCAAGGCCCGAGGGAGCCGGAAATGTTCGCCGAGAAGGCGGCCGAGATGGTTGCAGCCGGGTATACCGCTTTGAAATTCGACCCGTTCGGGACCGCATATAAGTTCATGCCGCAGGACGAGGAACGCAGGTCGATCCGGATTGTCCGCGCGGTTCGCGAGGCGGTCGGGGAAAACGTGGACCTGATGATCGAGGCGCATGACCGGTTTAGCATGTCGCAGGCGATCCGGGTCGGCCGGATGCTGGAGGAGTTTCATCCGTTCTGGTTTGAAACGCCGGTCCTTTCGGACAACTACGATGCGGTGTCCGAGGTTGCCAGGCGCGTCCCGGTCCCCGTAATTGCCGGAGAGCGCAGCACGGACCCGAGGTATCTGGCGGCCTTTCTTGCAAAGGGCGCTGTGGACCTGATCAATCCGGAGTTGCTAAGCGTCGGCGGCGTCCAGGGTCTGCTGGACTGCTTCGCTATCGCCCGCGGATTCGATGCTTTCGTTGCGCCGCATAATGCGCAAAGCCCGCTCTGTACTGCGGTAAATGTGCATATCGGCATGACTCAACCGAATCTCCTGATTCAGGAGTGTTTTGACGATTCGTCCGCGCCATGGGTCGACGATGTGTTGTCAGGATATCCTAAAGTTGAAAACGGGTATATTGTTCCGACGGATGCTCCGGGCATCGGCGTGACGCTAAATGAACAAGAGGCATTCAAGCATCCATACGGAGACAGGAATTTTTTATGGATGTTTGAAAACGGCTGGGAGCAAAGGAAAGGACCTGGCATCTCATGAGACTTTCGGATAAGGTGATTGTTGTTACCGGCTCGACGCGCGGGATCGGACGGGATATCGCAAGAGTTGCCGCGCGGGAAGGCGCGCTTGTCGTGCTGTCGGGAAGGAACGCGCCGAATGGCCGGAAGGCTCTGGCGGCGATCCGGCAGGACGGCGGGAGCGGCTGCTTTATCCGGGCGGACGTGTCCGAACCTGAGGATTGTTACCGTTTGATCGACGAAACGGTGAAAAAATACGGTAAGATTGACGGTTTGGTCAACAACGCCGGTATTTTTCCGTATCACCAGCTGCTGGAAGTAACGCCGGAAGAATTTGAGCAAGTCATCAATACCAATCTCAAGGGTTCGTTTTTCTGCGCGCAGCGCGCGATCGCTTATATGCAAAAGCAGGGCGGCGGTTCCATTGTCAACATTGAATCCACCCACTGGGAGCTTGGAACAAAGATGCTGCCCGTGTACAGTATGTCCAAGGGTGGAATGCATACGATGACGAATCACATCGCGCATCATTTTGCTCCGTACGGTATCCGTTGCAACGGCGTGATCGTCGGGTGGGTGCTTTCCGAAGGCGAAAGCGACAGGATGCACCGGCTTGGTTTGACGGATGAGGAGATCGAGGCGGAGGGCAGAAAATATATTCCATCCGGAACGTTTCAGACCGGCGAGGATATCGGCAATGCCTGCGTTTTTCTGCTGTCGGACGAATCGAAACAGGCTTTTGGTACGCATATTGAAATTACCGGCGGTTTCCGAACGGGCGGTTCCATAGACTGAACCGCATACGCGGCGCGGCATTCGGAGCCGACAGGGGGTCGCTATGCGATTTTTTACAAAAAAAGGAGGACTGGCTTATGAAACAAATCAATATAACAATCATCGGGGCGGGCAGCTCCCAGTTTTCCGGCGGGATTATTCGCGACATTTGCGTAACGCCGTCTCTGCACGGGTGCAAACTGACGCTGATGGACATTGATGAAGAACGTTTGAAGTTTATCGACCTGATGGGCCGGAAGCTGACCAGAGAGCTGAACGCGCATATTGAGTTTCATACGACGACCGACCGGGAGGAAGCGATGCGCGGTGCGGATTTCGTGATCAACACGGCGCAGGACAAAGGGCATTCCTGGGCGAACGAGCTTACGGATATGGCGAGACGCCACGGTTACGCGGACCCGCTGTTCCTTCAAATGGTATCGCAGTGCGCGTTTCTGCTGGATGTTGCGCGCGATGTGGAACGGATTTGCCCCGACGCCGTTTTAATCCAGTCGTCGAACCCAGTGTTCGAGGGCTGCACGATCATTCACCGGATGACCGGCGTGAAATGCATCGGTCTGTGCCACGGCCATTACGGGTACAGGGACGTTGCGCGCGTGCTTGGGCTGAACCTGAAAGATGTGACGGCCAAGATGCACGGATTCAACCACTGGATCTGGATGACGGACTTTCGGTATAAGGGCGAGGATGCATACCCGCTCATCGACAAGTGGATTGCGGAGGAATCCGAGGAATACTGGAAAAAGGACCGAAAGTATGCCGATCAGCAGATGAGCCGTGCCGCGATCCATCAGTACCAGTTGTTCGGCCTGATGCCGATCGGCGATACGCCGAGGATGATGGACTGGCCCAGCATGTATGGTTGGCTTTACAATGAGACGCTGGACGCGAAGAAACATTTTTACAGCCAGCAGGGCGGTTTTGACAGCAAGGAAGGCTGGCAGCAGTATCTGGATGATCTGTCGCTGAATCTGAAGAAGATCGAAGAAGCTGCGACGGACGATAGCAAGAAGGTCAGCGATATTTTTGAACCCAAACAGTCGGACGAGCAGATCGTCCCGATCATCGAATCGCTGGTCTTCGATATTCCGCGTGTCTATCAGGTTAATATCCCCAACAAGGGGCAACTCCTCCCCGGGTTTCCGGAAGACATAGTCGTTGAGACGGAGGCGCTTATCGGCGGAAGCGGTGTGCAGGGCATTCAGAACGACCGTCTGCCTTCCCGCGTAATGGCGGGCGCCATGTATCCGCGCTTTGCGCAGTGCGAACTGATGAGCGAGGCAATTTGTACGGGTAAGCGCGAGGCGTTCAAGCTTTTCCTCCTGCCGGACCATTTTACAAAGAGCGAAGCGCAGGCGGATGCACTGCTGGACGAATGGATCCAGCACCCGAAGAACGCGTATATTCGGAAGATTCTGCGGTAGGGACGAAGAGGGAGAGCCGGGACTTATGCATCGGAAATCTGAGTTGAGAGAGCTGAATGGCCGGAAAGCGCTGTTTGTCGACGGCCAGCCGTTTCTGATCCTGAGTTTGCAGCTGAATTGCGATTCCTGCTTTGATCCCGAGCGGATCGACAGGCTTCTCAAGAATGCGTCGCGCATGGGCTGCAATACGGTGGCGCTGCCGCTTTACTGGCGGCTGATTGAACCGGAGGAGGGACGTTTCGATCTTTCGATCCTTCGGGACATGCTGTCCAGCGCAAATCGCTATCGCCTGAAGATCGTGCTTGTCTGGTTCGGCGCTTATAAAAACGCGGCCATGCACTATGCGCCGGATTGGCTGAACGAGGACCGGGAGCGGTTCCGCCGCGTGCAAAGGGAAGATGGAACGACGGTCGATTCCGTTGCCTGCTTCAACTGCGAAGAGACCCTGCTGAAGGATGCGCGGGCCGTGCGGAGGGTCTTTTCGTACCTGCGCGATCAGGATACGGAAAGGGCGGTCATACTGTTCCAGGTGAACAACGAGACGGGCATTCTGGGCGATACGGACCGCTGTTATTGCGCTGCCTGCAACCGGAAGTTTCGGGATGGCCGTTACAGCGAACGGTTTCCCGACAGGGCTGCGGAAGCGTTTCTTGCGGAGAGCGATCTGGCTTATCAGGAGAAAATTGCTGAAACTGCAAGGGAGATCTACGACATCCCGTGCTACATGAACGCCTGGCTGCAACAGCCGGCGCCGGACGCCCGGCCGGGATATACCTATCCGGGCGGCGGCCCCGTGCAGCGAGTGCTGGATATCTATTTCGAACAAAAGCATTTCATCGATTTTGTCGCTCCGGATATCTACACCCCGGACTATCATGACTTCATGCGGGTCTGCAAGACCTATCGCGCGGAGGGCAATCCGCTGTATATTGCGGAACATGCGCTCGGCACGGGCAGCAGGGCCGGAAAAAACCTTTATTACGGAATTGGGGAATTCTCGATCCTCGGCTTCGACCCCTGGGCCATAGACTGCGCCTACCCGAATATCATGGAGCGGCCGCTCTGCGATCCCGTCCATGAGCTCTGGAACGACGAAGCCTACGAGATTTTGGAATCATACCTGCCAATTCGAAACGCAATGCGTCCGGTTATGGAGAACATGGGGACCGAAAAGCTGAAATATTGGGTGCAGGAGGACGGCGAATCCGGAGTAACGCTGCCGTTTGGCGATGTCCGATTGGAGATCGGTTATAGCAGTGCCGGACCGATCAGCGGGACAAACGACTTTAAGACCGAGGGCAGCGCTTCGGCGGGCAGAGGCCTGGCGATCCGTCTGGACGAGAAGACGTTTTTGACGCTGGGCTGCAGGAGCTTTGTGCGCTTTTGCGATGCCGGGGGTTCGCCGCTCGAAATGAAACACTCTGCGTTCGGGCATTACGACGGCGACCGGTTTGTCAGCGAAGGGGAAAACCTTATCGCGTTTGGCACGCGGCGCAACTGCATTTGGATGATGAACGTCGGCGTAAGCCTGACGACGCTGGCCTGACGTCCGCGTTGCGGCCCGGCGGATGGAATCCGGCAACAGAGAGAATGCCGAGGGATAAGATGAAGCGCTATACCGGCGAAAAACTGACGAAAAGGCAATACATTCTGGGTGAAAGTCCGGCCTACGACCCGGAAAGGGACGTCCTGTCCTGGGTCGATGTCAAAGGCTGCCGGTTATGCAAACGCAGCCCGGGCGGGACGATCACGGAAACGGAAGTCGGGCAGAACATCGGCGCCGCCGTTCCAATGAAAAACGGCAATTATTTCGGCGCGCTGACGACAGGGCTATACGAAATTGCGGACAACGGCATTTGCTTCGTTTGTCGGCCGCAGGGATTTCTGGACGGTCAGCGCGCAAACGATGCGAAGGTGGATCCGTCCGGCAGGCTTTGGTTCGGGACGATGTCGCTGTTTGCCGGCGGGACGGGCGACCTGTATCTGTTCGACGGGAAGCGCTGCAGTTGCAGACTGAGGGGAACCGGCGTATCGAACGGCATGGCATGGTCGCCGGACAAAGAAAAGATGTACTACATCGACACCCTGACCGGCCGGGTGGACGTTTTCGACTATCGGGACGGGACGGGCGAAATTTCGGGAAGGCGACCGTGCGTGTCCGTAAAGGAAGGGCTCCCGGACGGAATGACGATCGATCGCGAAGGGATGCTTTGGGTTGCGCTGTGGGGCGCGGGCTGCGTCGCAAGGTACCATCCCGCGACGGGAAAGATGCTTGCGAAGGTGGAATTGCCGACGCCGAATGTCTCTTCTTGCTGCTTTGCGGGGAAAAATCTGGACGTACTGACGATCACAACGTCCGCGGAAGGAATCGAAGGGAGCGACGCGGGGTGCGTTTATTGCGCGCACGTGGATACCTGCGGCATTCCGGAGCGTTATCCGGCCTGCTAGGGTGTGTTTCTAAAATCACAAAAGCGCATTTCCACCCCTCACCTTGCATATTTTCGTTGAAAAGTCTCGCCGCCGCACCACTGCGCCTGCATTTTTCGCCTCAATCTGCAGGCCGATTCGGCAAAACCGCATCATTTAGACTTTAGAAACATACCCAGGGGCGCTGGACGCCCGCAGTTACAACGACGCCGATGCTCTGACGCATCAAGTTCAACTGACGCCTGAAACACGAAACATAGCTTGTTCGTAAAAAGCCCCGCCGGAAATCCGGACTGCCGCGAAAGCGCCCCGGCTGATTTGCAACCGGCAAGCGGCGACGCGCGGGGCTGTGGTTTCTTTACGCAAAAACGGCGATTTGGTTTGCCGGGCCCGCAATTATGGTGCCGGAAGAGCCGCCGAAGCCGGCGTATCGTTTTGACGGTGTTTACGCGCATGCCGCTTTCAGACTGCCGGCGGCTTTCAACGGCCGCGAAACAAACGGACGATCTTGAGAAACGCGGCCCGGAGGATAGATTCATGAACCAGAAATCAGACGACCTGCTCAAACGGCATTTACTTGGGATATACGAAAAAGCGACTCCGCCCGATCTGACGTGGCCGGAGCGGTTCCGGCTTGCAGAAAAGCTCGGGTTCGATTATGTGGAGATATCGATCGATGAAACGGACGAACGGCTCGCCCGGCTTTACTGGGGCGAAGCGGAACGGCGCGCGTTCAGGGAAGCGATCTGGGAG